>WOR8_10009617_pt1 | contig 10792 bp, 5 predicted proteins | sample DeeMarSeWOR38_10_FD_19890 | JGI IMG/M metagenome (IMG submission 19890)
CCTACTCTGCACTGGGAGCGCCATCGCTGATCGACAGGGTCCGGGGTACGGCCGACTTCCGTGACGGAACCTGGCTGGGATTCGAACAGGATGATTGTGAAGCGGTGATCGATCAACGTTCGGCGAACCCGGTCAGCAGTGTGGTTGTCGGATGCATCAACGCCCAGGGTTCGTGGATCTTCCTTCCAAAAGCGATTGACGTGGAGGTGTCGGACAACGGCACAGACTTCAGGCAAATCGGCAAGCTAGATGTGGAGCACCCAGGCCGGGACGATGGTGTGTACATACGAGACTTTCCGGTGGTGTGCGAACGAGCTGCGGCACGGTTTGTCAAGATACGGGTTGCCAATATCGGTGTGTGCCCGCCCTGGCACAAGGGCGCCGGGGGCAAAGCGTGGGTGTTTGTCGACGAGATAACGGTGGAGTAGTGAATCGGCTGCTAGTGCGTCATCCACTTCCAGGTTATGGTTCCATAGGACCACGGTCTGCTCTTCGGCGGCCGGTCTGTTGTGCCGGCGAGCGTGCCATCAGCGCGCCGTTTCACACGAGCCTCGAGCCAGGTGTGCGCTCCTGTCTCATACTCGAAGCTTGATCCATCGTCGTCGTAAATGTGCGTGGTGCCTTCAGCGGTCCCGTAATGTAGGATCTCCAGTGGAATGCCGTCCTGGAGTTGTGAGAGTTGTCGCTGGGCGGCAATGAGCGAAATCATTCCGCCATCTTTGACAAACAGTGGGATCGTCTCCAAACCAGGGGTGATGGTGATGGTCTCGGCCTCTCCGGCGTACTCGCCGGTATGGAAGTCATACCACTTGCCATGAGGGAGGAAAACCGCCCGCTGTTTCTCTCCGGCGAGCATGGGTGCGACAAGCATGTATTCTCCCATCATGTACTGGTCTTTGATCTCCTGCTGTGCGGCGCGGAGATACTCCTCTGTGTCGTTTGGTTGCGGACTAACGGACTCCTCCAGCACCATCGAGCGGAACGGAGGAATGCCATCACGCTGGTACCTGGCGAATGTAGTGTAGAGATAGGGAAGCAGGCGGCTCCGGAGGAAGGCGACGTTGCGGACTGCAGGAAACACCTCTGGAAACGACCAGGGTTTTGTGCCGTCAGCCCACGCGTTGATCATCGCCATCGGCGAAAAGCAGCCCATCTGCATTCTGCGGAGCCATTCTTCGCCGGTCCTTGAGCTGCGTACTTCCGGTGTCCAAAGAACGCCAGCAAAACTGCTGTTGACTAGGGCCGTCAGGAAGCCGGCATGGCTGTAGTAATCGGAATACAGCACAAAGGGAAAACTGCTTGATCCGGCGTTCGACCCGCGCACCAGGCCGTACGTCCGTTTTCCCTGCTCGCGAAACAGGCCGTGAATCATTCGTTGAAGCTGAAGAGGGTATGTTTGCCTCATCTGCTCGCCACTTAGACCCGATGGAAACGTCGCAACGTCAGGCCAGAGCCAGGAGTCAAAACCATCGCACTCGTCAATCTTGTACCCGCTCACGCCGAAGTCGAGCTGGTTCTCAGTGAACTGGGCCGATGCGATCGTGCGTGATTCCTGCAGCGTGTAATCTGGAACAGTTCCGCACCACACTGTGTGGGATCCCGTGAAGGGCTCGATGGATTTCGCAATGGACGCCTCGGGCGAGACATACGGATTCATCCACAGGTTCAGGCGGATTCCCTTGCTCAGCATCTCCCTGGTGAACTGATCAGGATGCGGGAAGCGGGACGAGTCCCATTCGTACGTACATGGATACGACTTGCTTTGCCACCCCGGTTCTAGGCCGATCACGTCCAGGGGAAAGCCGTGCTTCTCGAACGCCTCCACTTCCCTGCGAACATCAGAATCTGAAAACGAGGTCGGAACGCGCTGCCAGAATCCCAGTCCCCATTTGGGAGGCAACACACCTCCGCCACAGAAGAGGACATATCGCTGAACAACGGCAAGCGGAGAGGGGCCGCCGAAAACATAGATCCTCGCGCCGGGAGCTGGAATGAGGATCTCCACACCGTCAGAGGCCGGCTGAGCTGACCAGAGCGGATCCGTGGTCCGATCCCTCGCTTGGGGATGATGGGGACTATCTTTGCGCACTGCGGTTCCAATCCAGACGTCGAGGTAGCGTGCCGAATTGACGAGGACGCCGTACCCCTTGCTCGAGACATAGAATGGTACTGGAGCGTGCGTGCGACCGTTGTCCCGGTCAGCGTAGTGGTCCACATGCAGACGGAGTATTCTCCCGCGCTGGTGGACAGTCTGAAAATTCAGTCCGAAGCCGTAGATCTGCTCGTCACGGTCCAGCGGGAACCGGAGGTAGGTCTTGCCGTCGTGGAGGACAACAGTGATGTCCGTCTCCTTCAGGGGGAACTGTACAGGTCCCTTTCGGGAGAGCGCAGTCAACTGTGGCATTGCTCCCGCCATGTCGAGGAGGTTCACAGACTCCGGCGTCCCTACGGTAGATTCCCAGATGCCCGGTGCTTCCTCCTTCCATACAACGGGGGTCCGTTCCGGTTGAGCGGAAAGGTTCTGGCGGTAGCTGTCTACGCTTTGATTGGAAGGGCAACCCACAAACGTCAAGGCGAGGGCGAGTCCAGCGATGGTCTTCGAAATACCCATGTTCGTTGTCCTCTAGTTCGTGTAGGCAGCGTTCACGTCAGCTGGATAGTAGAGAAATGACAATCGCGAATCAAATGCCCTTTGGTGGAAATGAGGGTACAGCATGCGAATGATTATAGGGACGCTGCTCTCTGTGCTTGTGGCTGTGTCCAGCCTGAGCGCGCAGCACAGTGTGGACGGGTATGTGCCTGAAACCGACCCCCTCGTTCTGAAGAGGCTGCGGAAATGGCAAGACATCAAGTTTGGTCTGTTTATGCATTGGGGGCTCTACAGCCAGTGGGGGATCGAGGCCTCCTGGAGCTTGTGCAGCGAAGACATGGGCTGGAATGGGCGTGAGAAGGGTCGGTTTCAGAACTACGAACAGTACAAGGATGACTATCGCAATCTCCGAAAAGTGTTCAATCCTACAAAATTCAACCCTGGGAAGTGGGCCCGGGCGGCAAAGGCGGCCGGCATGCGATATGTCGTGCTGACAGCCAAGCATCACGATGGATTCTGCCTGTTCGACACGGAAACCACCGACTTCAAAATCACCTCCGCAGAGTGCCCCTTTCACGTTCACCCCCGGGCCAACATTGCGAAGGAAACCTTCGATGCCTTTCGCGCTGAGGGGTTCATGATCGGCGCCTATTTCTCCAAAGCGGATTGGAACTGCGAGGATTATTGGTGGCCGTATTTTGCCACGCCCGATCGGCATGTAAACTATAACCCTGCTAAGTACCCCGAACGGTGGAACAGGTTCAAGGAGTTCACATTCCGGCAGATCGAGGAATTGATGACCGAATATGGGGCGGTGGATATTCTCTGGCTGGACGGGGGCTGGGTCCGACCCCTGAACAACATCCCCACGAGGTTCGAGAATTGGGCGAAGAAGAACAACTGGGACCAGGACATTGACATCGAAAGAATCGCAGGTATGGCAAGATCCCATCAACCGGGACTGATCATCGTGGATCGGACCGTTGCCGGGAGATTCGAGAACTACGTGACGCCCGAGGGGAGCGTCCCGGCCGAGCCCATCCTCGTGCCCTGGGAGACCTGTATGACGATGTCCACCGGCCAATGGTCATTCGCGCCAAACCAGGACTTTCTTCCTGCCCGGAGACTGATCCATACGCTGGTGGATAATGTCTCCAAGGGCGGCAACCTGCTCCTCAATATCGGCCCTAGCCCCGAAGGGGAATGGTCTGACACCGCCTACAAGCGCTTGGAGGAAATCGGCTCCTGGATGAGCGTGAATGATGAAGCCATCTACGAAACAGAGTTCATTGCGCCGTTCCAGGACGGCAAGGTCCGGTTGACCAAGAAGAAGAAGAGCGACGCGGTGTATGCCGTGTACCTTGCTGATGAAAACGAGCTGCGGCCTCCCGCCACGATCCGCCTGCATACCATTCAACCGAAGGCGGGGGCTGTCGTGACGATGTTGGGCGTGAAGGAGGCACTGAAATGGGAAGCCAATGGAACAGGCTGTACGATTGAGATCCCCGCATCAGTGCGGGACACGCCACCGTGCAGCTACGCGTGGACGGTACGGATCTCCGACCATGTGCACGCACGCTAAGTGAGATAGACAATCTGCTCAGGAGGTAGACATGAAGGTTCGACCCTTTCTTCTGCTCACTCTCCTTTGGAGCGTGGCAGCCGCCCAGGAACCCGACTCGGTGAAAGAAGAACGCATGCAGTGGTTCGCCGATGCGAAACTCGGCATCTTCATCCACTGGGGCATCTATGCGGTCAACGGCATTGACGAATCATGGTCCTTCTATAATGGCTACATCACCTACGATGACTACATGAAGCAGCTGAGCGGATTCACTGCTTCGAAGTACGATCCTGCCGCCTGGGCGCAGCTGATCAAGGTGAGCGGGGCCCGCTACGCTGTGCTGACCACCAAGCACCACGACGGTGTGGCACTCTGGGACACCCGACAGAACGACCTGAGCGTCGTCAAGAAGGCACCTGCCGCCCGCGACCTCATCGCGCCGTTCTGTGACGCGCTGCGCAAACAGGATCTCAAGGTTGGCCTCTACTTCTCGCACCTGGATTGGTCCCATCCTGATTACCCTCATTTTACCCGGAAGGAGAAGCGCTATGAAAGTGATTCGGTAAGGTGGGAGCGATTCCTGAAGTTCCAGCGCGCGCAGATCAAGGAAGTGGCGACGGGATTCCGCCCTGATCTCCTCTGGTTCGATGGCGACTGGGATTACTCGGCCGAGGAGTGGAGAGCGAAGGAACTGCGGGAACAGATTGCCCAATGGCTCCCCAAGGGCATCGTCAATTCCCGCATCAACGGGTATGGAGACTATGACACGCCGGAACAGGGCGTGCCCATCACGCGACCCAAGAGCCGCTGGTGGGAGTTGTGCATGACCATGAATGATTCGTGGGGTTACCAAGGAAACGATACGAACTACAAGACGCCTAACCAGATCATCAGGATTCTGAACAGGAGGACATTCTCCGCGAGCTGGGGCGGTGGACCAGCAAGCACAAGGACGCCATGTACGGCACGGTGGCGGGCATACCGAAGGACTACTTCTACGGGCCGTCGGCGCTGTCGAAAGACCGCTCGATCCTGTATCTGTATCTGCTGGATCAGCCTCGGGGACCGGTGCTTCTCAAAGGGTTGAAGAACACGATCCATCGGGTGTGGGTTGTCGGGAACGGGACGAAGCTTGACACAAAGATCATGATGAAGGCCTGGTGGAGCAAGATTCCAGGCTTGGTGTACATCGATGTCCCGACCCGGGTGCTCGATCCGCAGGTGACAGTGCTAGCTGTTATGCTTGACGGACCTGTGGATCTGTATCGTGAGGGCGAGTAGACGCAGGCGTCCTTGCCCGGCCAACTTCGCGGCGGTGTCTTCATTATTGCGCCAGCCTCGAGATCTTGACCGTCCAGGCGTACTTGCAGGGCCCCTGTTTCTGGGCCGAGGGGGGGACCTCGACAATCACCCCTTTCCCGACGGCTTCCCATTTCAGGTCTTCCTTGACGCCAAGCATCGTCACGGACGCTCCGGGATCAGGTTTCACCGTGCTCAGCCAGATTCTCGATGGCGGATTCTCCTCATCCTCGTCGCCAAGGTAAACGGCGTAGACTGCGCCCTCCTTGGTGCTCGTCAGGCACACCTTGCCTTCTTTGTAGGGTGCGATGGGGCGCGTTGCATAGATGGCTTCGCCGTTGACCTTCAGCCAGGCGCCGATCTGTGCCAGACGATCATACGCATCGTCGTGCCAGGTCCCGTCCGGGCCAGGACCAATGTTCAAAAGCAGGTTGCCTCCTTTTGAGACCACATCCACGAGCATATGAACCAGCGCGCGGCTGCTTTTGTAAGTGTCTTCAAAAGTGAAGGACCAGCTTGTGGTTGCAGTGATGCATGACTCCCAGGGATACGGGAGCATTCTTTCGGGGACGACGTTTTCCGGCGTCAGGTAGTTTTGGTATTTTCCGTATACGGCCCGGTCCACAACGATCAATCCCGGCTGATGTACCCTGGCCTTTCGTGCAAGCTCGGCCATATTGATGTCCTGGCTTTGGATATGGCCGAACTTGTAATCGGGGCCCAAGACGTATTTCATGACCTCGTCGCGGGTCATCGGCTGCACCCAGCCGCCATCGAGCCACAGGAGATCGATCGGACCGTAACCCGTCATCAATTCGTCGATCTGGGCATGGGTGTAGTCTACAAACTTCTGCCATCGGTCCGGATATTTCTTGACATCGTAGTTCACATTTCTGTCCGGCGTCGGGAAGTACGGCCACCAGTAATACTCGGTGTGCCAGTCCGGCTTGGAAAAGTAGACTCCAGCCCAGAGTCCCTGCTCTCTGAATGCTGCAATGATCTCTTTGAGAATGTTCGCCCGGGGATTTGAGGAGAAGGGGGTGGATGGGTGGGTGATCCGGTAGTTTGTGGTTCTGGTGTCGAACATGCAGAACCCGTCATGGTGCTTTGCCATTCCGACGACATACTTGGCGCCTGCTTCCCGGGCCGCCTTTGCCCACTTCTGCGGGTTGAATTTCACCGGATTGAACGTTCTTGCGAGAGCCTCGTAGTCGTTCTTGTACTGGACGTAGTCCGGGCTCTTTCGCTGGCACCACGGTTCGTCTTCAGCACAAATGGACCAGGATTCCACGACTCCCCACTGACTGTATGGTCCCCAGGTCAGCATGAGTCCGAACTTCAGATCCTGCCACTGCTCGAGTTTCTGGACAACGCGTGGGTCAGTCTCCGGCACATACGGCCCTTGCCCCTGTGCGCGGAGCGTCAGGGACGCACTCAACGTGAACAAGCACAGAGTCACAATGGATGGTCTCATGGGAAGTCTCCTTTCCGGTCACCAAGGGGACATCGTGCTCCAAGGTAGGGGAGTTCAGCCGCTGAATCAACAACAGATACGCGAATCGGAGCTCTCGTTAAGAGAGCTGAGGGTGCAAAGATGAAATATCTCTTCCATCTTCTCATCATCCTTGTTGTCACACTCCCTGGCTGCAGCGGCGCTGGAGACAGCGCGGAGAATGGAGACGGAGACCCATCCCGGTATGACGTGGTATGGACATCTCCGAGCGAGGATCACAATGGCTCGATGCCTCTTGGCAACGGGGACGTTACCCTTAATGCGTGGGTTGAGGAGTCTGGAGCTCTGGTCTTCTATATCGGCAAATCGGACAGCTGGGATGAGAACGGGAGGTTGCTCAAAGTTGGCCGCCTGAAGATTTCCTTTGACCCCAGCCCGCTAGCTCCATTGCGCGGGTTTGAACAGAGGCTGGACCTGTCCACCGCAACGCTTCAGGCACGGTACGGCGAAGGGGAGAATGCTGTTTCTGTGAGCGTGTGGGTCGATGCCAACCGTCCGGTGATCCGGGTTGAGCTTGACAGCAAGAAACCCACCCGTGCTGTTGCCGCGATCGAACTCTGGAGAACGACTCGGTTCGCGTTGCCGTCTTTAGAGGTGAGCGATCTGCTGTTCGGTCGCAAGACCGAAGATGGCAAACAGGTGGTGGCGACTGTGGAGCCCGATTCCGTTCTCGAGGTCCAGAGGAGCCGCATCGGATGGTTCCACCACAACCGCACCTCGGTGGGCCCCGAGCTGATCGCGACCATTCAAGGGTTGCAGGGGTTCGCGAGGTCGGATCCTCTGCTGCACCGGACCTTTGGCGCCGTTGTGACCGCCGAGCATGCCGACGCTCTCGATCGTCTGCACCTACAGTCGCCCATTTCCTCGCGTCATCTCTTTAACGTCTATGTGGTCACGGAGCATCCCGCCAGTCCGCAGGAGTGGCTCAGGGCCGTGGACGATGTGATCGCAGAAGCCAAACCGATCCCCCTGAGAACGTCGCGCAACGAACATGAGGCATGGTGGCAGAAGTTCTGGGATCGAAACTGGATTCATGTGACATCCGCTGATTCGAGCGATATGGCGACGGCTCATGAGGCGTATGCCGTCAGCCGAGCGTATGCGCTGCAGCGATTCATCAATGCATGCGCCGGCCGGGGGGAGCACCCGATCAAATTCAACGGCTCTCTGTTGACTGTTCCGTATCGCGACAAACCCGGTGATGCCGATTACCGCCAGTGGGGCCCCGGCTACTGGTGGCAAAACACACGGCTTCCCTACTACAGCATGCCCGCCTCTGGAGACTACGATCTGATGGAGCCTCTGTTTCGGATGTATGGGAAGGACCTGATGCCGCTGTTCCGCTATCGAACACGCTTGTACATGAACCATAACGGTGCGTTCATCCCCGAATGCATCTACTTCTGGGGAGATGTCTTCAGCGAGACCTATGGCTGGACACCGTTCGGGCAAAGAGGTGACAAGCAGCAGGAAAGCCGCTGGCACAAGTGGGAATGGGTCTCAGGTCTGGAGCTCGTCTGGCTGATGCTCGACTACTACGAGCACACGCTCGACGAGAAATTCCTGCAGGTTATGGTACTCCCGACTGCATATGAGATCATAACCTTCTTCGACCAGCACTATCCCACCGATGGGGATGGCAGAATGGTCATGTATCCATCGCAGGCCGCTGAGACATGGTGGGATTGCATAAATCCGATGCCTGAGGTGGCAGGGTTACACGCTGTGGTCGATCGCCTTGGGTTGTTGCCCCAGACGAGTACAACCTCCGAACAGAGAGAGTCTTGGGCGGAGTTCAAGAAGAAGATACCCGATCCGCCGGTGCACACGGCAAACGGCAAGACGATGCTTGCCCCTGCTGCCACGTTCGCAACGAAGATGAACGTAGAAAACCCCGAGCTGTATGCTGTCTTCCCCTTCCAGCTTTTTGGATTCAACATGCCGCAGAAGGAACTTGCCCTCGAGGCCTTCCGGCAGCGTCAGGACAGGGGAAATGCAGGATGGCGACAGGACGACATTTTCGCGGCCTATCTCGGTCTGGCTGACACAGTCCGCCAGTATGTCGTTGGTCGCGCCAGAAACAAGCATGCTGATTCCAGATTCCCGGCCTTCTGGGGTCCGAACTACGATTGGATTCCCGACCAGACTCACGGAGGGGTCTTGATGAAGGCCCTACAGGCCATGGTGATGCAAACGAACGGGAGAGATTTATATCTCCTCCCAGCATGGCCCGACGCGTGGAATGTGAAGTTCCGGATGCATGCGCCGTTCAACACCACGATCAGCGGCAGCTACGTCAACGGAAAGATGGAGAGTCTCACCGTGGAGCCGCCTGAAAGATCTGGGGATATTCAACGGTCCTATCTCACACATCCAGTCAAGAGCAATCAATGATGACATCTCCGTTGCGCATGTTAATGATCGCCGGAAACGTGGTTCTTGCGGTGGCTGGTGTTCAGTGTGCCGCCGCCCTGGCGTCGCCAACCCAGGATTCGGGCACCGTTCCACTGAAAGGATACGTCAGGACGATTTCGGGAGATCGATTGGACTACCACTGTTTCAACCCGCTGGCAACGACCGCGCTTCTCACAAGGTGCACGACAGGGGAAATGAGCATCGAGTGGGAGACAGAACCTGTTCCCGCGAATGCAGCTGGGGAATATATCGAGTTCAAGTGGGTCGTGAGCTACTCGACGATCACAAGTGCAGATGACAGGAGCTTTGATTTCTTCATCAACAATGAAAAAGCCTTCGTGATCAAGTCAAAGAAGGGCGTCAACCCGCACCAGTGGAGCGAGAACGCTGCGGACGGTTCGGAGTTGAGATTCCAGTTCGTTGAGGCAGATGCGGCGGGCGATGCAAACGGGTACATGTACCTGAAGGTGCCTCTGGCACGTCTCAAGAAGGGCGCGCCGCTGCGACTGCGGGTAGTGGGTGAAAAGGCCAATTCGAGTGACTGGTTCATGACTTTCATGTACGATCTGCGGGAAGTCGGCATTGAAGTGCTCCCGCTGCCCTTGCTCATCCAGGCGGGCGATACACTCGAGCAGACAGTCTGTGTGGCGGTCACTTCCATCCGGGATGGGGGATCTGCGGTTGTCGAGGTGGACAAAGGGAAGAAGGAACGGATGGATTTGGCACGGGGAGCAAACATCCTCGAGGTAGAAGTTCCCGCGGTGCACTCTCCAAGGGCGATCACGGTCCGTGTCTCATTTGATGGCTCCACCGGTGAAACGGTCAAGAGCGTGCTGAAGCCGGTTATGAAGCGTACAATCCATCTCCTCTCGCACGCACATACCGATATCGGATACACGGACCTCCAGCCCGAAGTGTTGAAGAAGCACGTAAGGAACATCACCGATGCTCTGGCGCTCATTAAGGAGACTGCGTCGTATCCCGAAGAGGCTCGCTTCCGGTGGAACACTGAAGTTGCTTGGGCCGTGGAGACCTTTCTGGAGAACGCAACCCAGGTCCAGCGGGAGGAATTCCTTGAGGCGGTCAGGATGGGCAGCATGAGCGTACAGGCATTGTATGCCAACAACCTTACCGGAATAATGAGGCCTGAAGAGTTCTTCCGACTTTCGGCGTTCGCCCGATCGCTCCAGGAGAAGTACGGGATTGCCGTCACGACGGCGATGATGTCCGATATTCCGGGGATGAGCTGGAATATGATCCCTACGCTCGCGCAGGCTGGCATCAAGTATTTCTCCAGTGCCCCCAATGGGATCGGTGATCGAACCGGGTATACAAGCAGAAGCTGGGCAGACCGGCCGTTCTACTGGGTGTCCCCCTCGGGCACGGATCGCATACTCTACTGGATGACTGG
>WOR8_10009241_pt1 | contig 10790 bp, 7 predicted proteins | sample DeeMarSeWOR38_10_FD_19890 | JGI IMG/M metagenome (IMG submission 19890)
CCGTAAAACCAGCGCCCCCAACCTGCCACAGATTTTCGTAGATCTCCATGGATAATCCCTCTTTCGCAGACACCTTTTCTTTTTCACTTTCTGTATTATGTTCAATTACCCGTATCATAAATAAACAAAACTATATACAAAATAAATGTAATCGCCATTATATCCCGCTCCCTTAAATCCCTCCCGCCAGGGGAGGGAAAAAATAGTCCTCCCCCTTGAGGGGTTTATAGACTGGGGAGGCCCGGTGGGGGTGAAATAAAATTGACAAAATCATTATTCTTTTTTTGTATAGTATCGATATAAAATGATCGATATATTCCAAAATTTATTGAATTTCATAGCTGATTGTGATCACTGATTATTTTATTATCTCATAAAGGAGGAAATTATGGATCTTAAAGCATATTTTGAAAACACCGAAGGTGTGGGCATATTGGCTACCGCCGACGGGGAGGGTAAGGTTGATGCGGCAGTATATTCACGACCACATTTCATGGAAAATGGCACCATTGCCATGATTATGCGCGATCGACTGACCCATCATAATCTGCAATCCAATCCGTATGCAGCCTATTTATTCCACGAAAAGGGTCCCGGTTATAAGGGCAAAAGGCTGTTTCTGACCAAAGTGGGCGAAGAACAGGACACCGAGCTGCTGCAATCCTTACGCAGAAGACAGTACATCGATGAAAAAGATGAGACCCGCTTTCTCGTATTTTTTCAAATCGACAAAGAGCTGCCTTTGGTCGGTTCCGGTGAAAAATAGGCTCATACTTTTACATACGGTTTTTCGATCATTGAACAAGATGATAGTCGTTGACAGCGGCTATCCTCCAATAAAAAAACAGGTGAACCTATCACATGGATAAGAGCGATAAAATCCGCCAAAACCTGAACAAACTCTTTTCATCCCAAAACTTGGCCGTGCTGTCTACCCACCAGGACGGGCAGCCCTATGCCAGCCTGGTCGCATTTGTGGCCACTGAAGATTTGAAACATATCTTTTTTGTTACCCCAAAGACGACCCGCAAATTTGCCAACCTGTCTGTCGATTGCCGGGTGGCCATGCTTATAAACAGCAGTCAAAATCAGGCTGCTGATTTTCATCAAGCCTTATCGGTAACTGCGATCGGCAGTGCTGAAGAAATAGGCGGTGATGAAAAAGAAAAGTATTTACAATTCTATCTGGCCAGGCATCCCCATCTGATAGATTTTGCCAGATCGCCGACATGTGCGCTTGTGCGGGTAACGGCGCGGTCTTATTACCTGGTTAAGAATTTTCAAAACGTCATGGAGTTGCACGGGGGTAAGGGGTTTTCACTGGCATCGATGTCCAGGCAAGGATTTAATATCCCCGATACGCTGTGTGTCACCAGCGATCTTTACAACGAATATGTGACACGCACGGGTTTGCGCGAACGCATACAGCTTGAGTTGCACCGTAAAGATTTTAAGGAAATGCGCTGGGAGGAAATCTGGGATTGTGCCACCCGGGTTCGCAATATGTTTTTAAGAATACCAATTCCCTTTGAAATTGAAGCAGGCTTCAGAGAAGTCATCGCATCCCATTTCAGAAATAAATCCGTGGTCGTGCGATCGTCCGCACCGGATGAGGATACCGCCAGATCGTCTTTTGCCGGATTGCATGAATCCTACCTGAATATCCGGGGCACCGATGCGATTATAGAGCATGTCCGCAAGGTCTGGGCATCCCTGTGGTCGGATGCCGCATTGCTTTATCGTCAGGAATTGGGATTGGATGTTGAGAAAAGTTCAATGGCGGTGGTCATTCAGGAAATTGTCATTGGAGATCGATCCGGTGTGGCATTTTCTGAAAACCCAAACGACAGTTCCCAGGGTGTGATTGAATCCGTATATGGCCTGAACCAGGGTCTGGTGGACGGTGCGGTTGAACCCGACCGCTGGATCGTGGATCGCAAGAGACGAAAAATTATCACCCACACACCGGCAAAACGGGAATACTGGATGATTCCTTTTGAAAATGGGGTTCAACTTTCTGCGCTACCGGATGCGATGTCAACTCAGCCACCGCTTAGCTCCAAAGAAGCATATGCGGTCTTCGAACTGGCCATGGAAGCCGAGGATTTTTTCAAAAATCCCCAGGATGTCGAATGGACACTCAAGGAAGAGGAATTGTTTATATTGCAATCTCGTCCAATTACAACCACATCCTCTCAAAAATCTGAAGACAACCGCAGCTGGTACTTGAGTTTGCATCGTAGTTTTGAAAATTTGAAAAACCTTCGCAAAAAAATTGAAGAAGATTTGATCCCCGGTATGATTGACGCGGCCAATCAATTGGCGGAAATTGATTTGACCATCTTGGCCGATCATGATCTGGCCAAGGAAATAAAAAAGCGCTGGGAGATCAATCACAGGTGGGTCAATATATACTGGGAAGAATTTATTCCCTTTGCCCACGGGGTGCGATTATTCGGCCAGGTTTACAATGATGTCATGCGTCCTGAAGATCCCTATGAGTTTGTTGATCTGCTGACCCGCACAGAAATGGCCAGTTTAGGGAGGAACCAGATGCTGGAAAATCTGGCGGATATCATTCGTAACGATCAGGGGCTAAAGAAACAGATAGAGACCCGCGACTATTCCAGGATTGATCAGGATTTTACCCGGAAAATCGAAAAATTTATCGAGAAATTCGGTGATCTCACCTGTGCGGTTACCGGTGGAACCCAATGCGACCAGGACTCCGAACCGTTGTTCAACATTTTACTTGAAATGGCCGCTCATCCAGGTATTGCAGCGGGCAACCGGAAGTCAAATACCACAGATGAGCTCCAGAAAAAATTCCTGAATTGTTTTGAAGGCGATCGAAAACAACAAGCTTCCGAGATACTGGATTTGGCACGCGCCAGTTATCAGCTGCGAGATGACGATAATATCTATTTGGGCAGGATCGAATCGCATTTGCTGGCAGCCGTTGCAGAAGCCCGGCAACGGGTTGAATACCAGAAGGCAGGAAAATCTTCTGCGCTCCCGGCCAAAGAGTTGGTGGATATCCTTGCGGATTTGGATCATCGCTCCAAGGAGCTAAATCCATACGAAAAAAAGCCGGGGCAAGTATTTGAAATAAAGCCCAGACAACTTATAGGTCAACCGGCAGGTCCCGGAATTTCCAAAGGGAAAGCCAGAGTCATCGAGCGCCATGTCGATCTTTCCAATTTTAAACACGGGGAGGTATTGGTCTGTGACGCGGTGGATCCGAACATGACGTTTGTTGTACCATTGGCCTCAGCGGTCGTGGAAAGACGTGGCGGGATGCTTATTCACGGCGCAATTATCGCCAGAGAATACGGCTTGCCCTGTGTCACCGGTATTCCGGATGCCACTGCCCTAATTCAAACTGGAGATGACATCACCGTGGATGGATATTTGGGGATTGTTACGATCGGATCGGCTGATATTTGAAAACAGTTTCATTTCGTTACAATCGCACATAATGTGCGTCGGTAAGACCGTTGAGAAAAAGGAAAGCGTTTATTTTTATACAGATTAATTCGGCATCCGGATGATCGCTAAAATCTTTCAGGTGGGGATGGATTTTCAAGAACATTTCTTTGATCATAATTTTTTTGGTTTCGTCCGCGATGCTTTGAAATGTTCCCTCAACCGTAAGCGCCTGGGTTTGCGTTCGCGGCGTTTTTTCGCGGGTGTCGATAAGCAGGCTCACAGCTGGATTATCCAACAGATTCTGATATTTTTGAGTTTTTCGGTGAGTCACCATATAAATCTCTTCACATGATTCATCGGCCACATAGGCCATCAAGGAACAATAGGGTTTTGCTCCGGCAATGGTAGCCAGAACACACATACTTTTTTCTTTGACCAGCGCTTTCATTTTTTCAAGCATAATATTCTCTGCCCGCTCTGGTTAAATAATCTGATCTTTGATGTTTACCATATTTTTTGCTATTACCAAAACGGAATTATTCCCAGGATGAGACCTGTCTTATCGTCGGTATGGGTTTTTATGATCGTCCAATTTTAGGAGGGTTCAGTATGGAAGAAAAAGTTAGAATCGGGATTAGCAGCTGTCTGCTTGGTAACCAGGTGCGCTGGAATTCCGGTCATAAACACGACCGCTATCTAACCGGCACCCTGGGCCAATTCGTCGAATACGTACCGGTGTGCCCGGAGGTGGAAGCCGGGTTTGGCGTCCCCCGGGAATCGTTTCGCCTGGTGGGCGATCCCGAAAATCCGCGCCTGATAACATTTAAAAGCAAGGAGGACCACACCGATCGCATGCGGACATGGGCCAAAAGACGTGTTAAAGAGTTGGAAAAGGAAGATCTGTGCGGTTTCATTTTTAAAAGTGATTCTCCCAGCAGCGGAATGATACGTGTGAAGGTGTACACCGAAAAGGGCATGCCGGAGAAAAAAGGGGTGGGCATGTTTGCCCGGGAATTCATGAACCAATTTGCTCTCATACCGGTGGAAGATGATGGCCGGTTGCACAATCCCCAGATCCGCGAAAATTTCATCGAGCGAATTTTTGCCTTGAAACGCTGGCGGGATAGTGTGGCGAAAAAGCCGGGTATGGGAAAGCTGGTGGAATTTCATACCCGCAACAAACTTCTGATATTGTCTCACAGTCAAAAACATTACCGGCTGATGGGCAAACTGGTGGCTGAAGGCAAAAAAATTCCCCTAAAAGAGCTTTGCGGCCAATATGAGCGCCTTTTAATGGAAGCCCTGGAACTCAAAACCACCGCCAAAAAAAATAACAATGTCCTCCAGCATTTGATGGGGTATTTTAAAAAACAGCTGACGGCTGATGAAAAGCAAGAGTTGCTCGAAATATTTGATCAATACCGCAGAGACCTGGTGCCGCTGGTTGTTCCGATCACATTAATTAACCATTACGTGCGCAAATATGATCAGCCCTATCTCAAGATGCAAACCTATCTGAATCCGCATCCGGTGGAGCTGAAGTTAAGAACCCACGTCTGATTTTGGATGGTGTATTGGAGTGATGGGGTTCTGGATTATTGGAAATTGAAATCCCAAATCCCAAATTTCAAACAAATTCCAATGACCAAAATTCCAAATTTCAAACGTTTTGATCATTGAAATTTGGAATTTTAAATTTATTTGTAATTTGGTGCTTGGAATTTGGGATTTCACGCGTTGGTAATTGAAACACTATAAAACTGGAGACCGAACGGTGCATTCTGGCCCTATATTAGTTACTGGAGCAACAGGCTATGTCGGCGGACGTTTGATTCCGGCCCTGCTGGATGCAGGCTATCGTGTGCGCGCTATGGGCAGAACCCTTGAAAAACTGGGATGCCGTCCATGGGCCCATCACGATCGGGTGGAATTGGTTCAGGGAGATGTATTAGATCGAGAATCTCTTATTAAAGCAGCCTCCGGGTGCCGGGCAGCATATTACCTGGTCCATTCCATGATCGCCCAGAAAGAAAAATTCGTTGAAGCCGATCGCAGAGCTGCCCGCAATATGGCTGACGCTGCGGATTCAGCCGGTTTGGAACGAATAATTTACCTTGGTGGATTGGCGGAAGCCAGGCACGACTCTCTGAGCAAGCATTTGAAATCGCGATTTGAAGTAGCTGAGATATTGCAGTCCGGATCGGTTCCCACCACTGATTTGCGTACTCCCATGATTCTCGGATCCGGCAGCGCCTCATTTGAAATTCTGCGCTATCTGGTTGAACGCCTGCCGGTGATGACGACCCCGAAATGGGTTTTCTCTTTAAATCAGCCCATTGCTATTCGAGATGTGATAGCCTATTTGATGGGTTGTCTCGAAAAAGAAGAGACCACCGGCCAAACATTTGACATCGGAGGGCCGGATATCCTTACCTATCGTGAACTTCTGGATATCTATGCCGAGGAAGCCCACCTTCCCAAACGTTGGATCATTCCGGTGCCCGTGCTTACCCCCACATTAAGTGCCCTATGGATTCATCTCATCAGCCCGGTGCCCACCTCGATTGCCCTGCCGTTAACCGAGGGATTAACCAGCGATGCCGTTTGCACCGAAAATCGCATTCAGTCTATCATTCCTCAGAAATTGTTAAGTTGCCGTGAGGCTATCCGTCTGGCATTGGATAAAATAAATCAGCAGCAGGTGGATACCTGCTGGATGGATGCGGGTGATTTACTCGAACCCGAATGGGCCCATTGCGGAGATGCAGACTGGGCCGGTGGGACCATCATGAATTGTGGTTATCGAGCATGTTTGAGAGCAACTGCTGAAGAAACCTGGCAACCCATTCGTAAAATAGGAGGGAAAACCGGCTGGTATTTTGGAAATTTCCTCTGGAGACTGCGGGGTATCATAGACCGGCTCGCTGGAGGTGTGGGTTTGCGACGAGGACGCCGGCATCCGTCTGAAATTGGCGTTGGTGATGCACTGGATTTCTGGCGAGTACTTGAAGTCGATGCGCCGCATCGTTTGTTGCTTGTGGCCGAGATGAAAACGCCCGGGGAGGCCTTGCTCGAATTTCAAATTACCCCCATCGGAGATGACCAGGTCGAATTGCAAATGCTTTCCCGATTCCTGCCGAAAGGGCTCAGCGGGCTCATATATTGGTATGTACTTTATCCATTCCACCAGTGGATTTTCTTTGGCATGCTTAAGTCGATTGCCAAATCTATTGACAAACCCATCCAATCGGGACCGCAGCGATTCACCCCAAAGTTGCATACGTCATGCGTTTTGCCTTCCCAGAGAACCTGAAAAAAATAAATCCTTTAGTTTTCAGCTCATGAATTTGTCCGGTCTTGAAGCTTACCAGTATCTGATGGGATTGAGATGATCGATGTGGCGGATTATGCGCTCAAATTGGGAATCCTTGGACAACTGATAAATCGTGTGCTAATAAGGGCCAGGCTAAATAAGATTTTTGCATTTCGAAAGCAAACGCGTTCACCAATTTTTGGCGTGTAAACCTGGGGTAAGACGGATATACTTTCTTATTCTTTTGTTTTAGGAGATGGTCATGAAATACACGGTCTGTATTTTAGCACTTGCAATTTCAGCCTTCATATCGATACAAGCTCAATCTGCCGGTGTCCCCATCAGTGATTCCACTGCCGAATGCATCGATTGCCATTCAGCCATTCATCCGGGCATCGTTAAAGATTGGCAACAGAGCCGCCATGCCAAAGTAACCCCAAAAGCTGCCATGGCCTTAGAGGGATTGGCGCGCAAGGTATCTGCCAAGACCGTGCCCGAAGATTTGCAAACTACTGCCGTGGGGTGTGCCGAGTGTCATCTGCTGCGGCCAAAGGACCATGCCGATACCTTCGAACATAACGGTTACGACGTTCACATTGTTGTTAGCCCCAAGGATTGCAGCACCTGCCATCCGGAGGAAGCCCAGCAATATACCAAAAATATCATGTCGCATGCTTATGATAATTTAGCCGGCAATCAGCTTTATCAGCTTCACCAGCGAACGATCATCGGTGAAATCAAGACCAGAGCGATACGAATCTTTTTTTCGCCGGCAAGTGAGCATACCAAGGCAGAGACATGTTATTATTGCCACGGCACCAAATTAACGGTGAGCGGCACTGAGATTCGTGATACCGAAGATGTGGGTGAGCTTGAGTTTCCCGTGATCGAGGGTTGGCCGAATCAGGGCGTCGGCCGGATTAATCTGGACGGAAGCCTGGGGTCCTGTTCGGCCTGTCATACGCGCCACAGGTTTGCGATTGAGATGGCCCGCAAACCTTATACATGCCAGGAATGCCATGTTGGACCGGATGTGCCTGCATCTAAGGTTTATGCCTCGAGCAAACACGGCAATATCTTTTCTGCCATGCACAAATCCTGGAACTTTGAAGCCGTGCCGTGGACGATCGGCAAAGATTTTACAGCCCCCACCTGTGCCACCTGTCATATCAGTTTATTGATCGATACGGATGAAGAGGTGGTTTGCGAACGGACTCATCAGATGAATAATCGTTTGCCCTGGCGCATTTTCGGATTAATTTATGCCCATCCCCATCCACAAAGTCCGGACACCACCGTCATTCGCAACAAAGCCGGCCAGCCCCTGCCCACGGATTTTAACGGCGTCCTGGCCTCAGAATATCTGATCACCAAAGAAGAAATGGGTATTCGTCAGAAAAGCATGCAGGCTGCCTGTTTGAATTGCCATGCAAATTCCTGGGTTCAGGGGCATTGGAGACGGTTCGAAAACACCATTCAAACGACCAATGCCGACACGCTGGTCGCAACCAGAATCATGAGTGAGATATGGGGGTCTAAATTGGCAGCTGGATTAGACGCGCCTGCTTTCGGCAATCCCTTTGATGAGGCCATTGAAAAAAAATGGACCGATATCTGGCTGCTGTATGCCAACACGATTCGATTCGCGTCGGCCATGGGCGGCGGCGGCGCTCAGCGATTGGCTTGCTATGCGTCAGCAGCTTTTGCCCGAAAGGCGTGAGTTTGACAGGTAGAAGCTTTTCAAATGAAATCTGATATCATCCAGAATTCGCGCATCCAATACCTGAATACGTCTGATATTCGGAAGGGCAACTATGTCCTTTATTGGATGCAGCAATCCCAGCGCACGGAGTACAACCACGCTCTGGAATATGCCATCCAACAGGCCAACAGGCTCGGACAGGGTGTGCTGGTTGGATTTGGCCTGATGGACAATTATCCGGAGGCCAATCTGCGCCATTATACTTTTATGCTGGAGGGATTGAAGGAAACTCAAGCGTCTCTGGTCAAACGCGACATCAAGATGGTGGTTCGAACAGGGCAGCCGGCCGAAATTGCCTTGGCCCTTGGCCGGGATGCATCTTTGATTGTTTGTGACCGGGGGTATCTCAGGCATCAAAAGAAATGGCGTGCCCGCGTGGCCCGACAGGCCGATTGTCGTGTCGTGCAGGTGGAAAGCGATGTGGTCATACCCGTTGAGGTCGTTTCCGAAAAAGCCGAGTATGCCGCCCGAACCATCCGTCCCAAAATCCATCGAAACCTTGAAACTTATCTTGAAGAATTCAAACCGATCAGACCAAAAATCAATTCGCTAAAAGTTGCCATAAAAGGAATTGACCTCTCCGATAGTGAAAAAATACTCAAAGAAATGAGGCTTGATCGCAGTGTTGCGCCGGTTAAGCAGTTCTTTAAAGGCGGGACATCACAGGCAGTTAAACGGTTTGATGAGTTTCTTCGCCGCCGATTGAAACACTACGATCAGCATAGCAACCAGCCGCAAACCGACGATGTCTCCCATATGAGTCCATATCTTCATTTTGGACAGATTTCGCCTTTGTATTTAGCGTTGCGAATCCAGCGTGCCGATGGCGCTCTGCAGGAGGCCAAAGATGCATTTTTAGAAGAACTGATCGTACGGCGTGAGCTGGCGATGAACTTTGTTAATTATACCAAAGGATATGATGCCCTGGATTGTATTCCGCAATGGGCTCAAAAAACCTTGTTCCAACATCAAAAAGACAAACGCGATCACGTATATACCCGCAGGCAACTCGAAGAGGCTAAAACCCATGATGAATACTGGAATGCGGCCATGCGTGAGATGAGGTACACAGGGTTTATGCATAATTACATGCGCATGTACTGGGGTAAAAAAATACTGGAATGGTCGCCGACCCCACAAAAAGCATTTCAGACCACGCTGGCCATCAACAACAAATTCTTCATTGATGGACGCGACCCCAATTCCTATACCGGTGTGGCCTGGATTTACGGAGTCCATGATCGGGCCTGGACGGAACGGCCCATTTTCGGGAAAATCCGCTATATGGCCGCATCGGGTCTGGAACGAAAATGTGATATTCAGGCCTATGTGAAAAAAGTCGACACTCTTGTCGAAAAAGCTTGACCATCATGCCGCGACAAAAAATTCTTCGCCTGATCCTCGGCGATCAACTCAATGAAAAGCATTCCTGGTTTAAAACTCCGGATAGACAGGTGACCTATGTGATGATGGAAATCCGCCAGGAGACGGATTACGTCAAGCACCACATCCAAAAAGTGGCCGCATTTTTTGCAGCCATGCGCGCTTTTGCAAAACGACTCGGCGCGCTGGGGCACCGGGTCGTTTATCTGAAGCTGGATGATCCGAAAAATCATCAAACTATTGCCGACAATATCGCTTACCTCTTGCACAAAAAGAAATTTACCCATTTTGAATATTTACTGCCCGATGAATACCGCTTGGATGCCCAGCTTCGTGAAATCGTTGAAAAGCTTCCAATTCCTCATCAGGTCGCTGATACCGAACACTTCTTGACTGAAAGGCAGGAACTCGAAAAATTCTTCGCCGGCAAAAAGCGGTTTTTGATGGAATCCTTTTACCGCTGGATGCGCAAACGCTACAATATCATGATGGATAACCAACAGCCTGTCGGGGGTCAATGGAACTACGATCAAAAAAATCGTCAGGCATACGATAATAAAATGCCGATCCCCAAACCACTGCTTTTTAAAAATGATGTTAGCGACATTGATAGAACGATCCGAAAAAACAGGGTGAAAACATTCGGTGAAATTGTGCCCGAAAAATTGATCTGGCCTGTCACCCGGGACCAGGCGCTGGCATTATTAAAAGCCTTTGTAAAAGATGGTCTGCCGGCATTCGGAACCTACCAGGATGCCATGACCGCAAAAAGCTGGTTTCTGTTTCACTCGCGAATATCTTTTGCGATGAATACGAAACTGCTGCACCCCTTAGAGGTCATTGAAACCGCCGTGAATGCTTGGGCTAAGAAAAAGCCCAAAATAGCAATTCAGCAGATAGAGG
>WOR8_10008388_pt1 | contig 10789 bp, 10 predicted proteins | sample DeeMarSeWOR38_10_FD_19890 | JGI IMG/M metagenome (IMG submission 19890)
TTGCAAACCGATTCAAAATGCTCACATACTTACGTGTATGCTCCGCTTTCGAATCGGTTTGCGCCTTGCCCTGAACCCTGATCCACATTTTTGAAATGGGTTCTATTAATAGGATTCAACAATACAATCCAAAATTCAAATTTTAAAATCCAAAATGTTGTTTACTCGATATTGCCTTTCAGGCCGATCTCTTCGGCCACTTCGCGCATGCCCATGATGGTATCGGTGATCAGCTCGGAGAGCTCCACCCCCAGCATTTCGGCACCTTTTTCAATGATGGACCGATCGACACCGGCGGCAAACTGTTTTTGCTTCCACTTCTTTTTCACCGATTTGGCTTTCATGTCCATTACGCTTCTAGACGGCCGCACCAATGCAGAAGTGACGACCAGCCCGGTGAGCTCATCGATGGCATACAGGACCTTCTCCATATCCGATTCGGGCTTGACATCGCTGCAAATTCCCCAGCCGTGACTGACCACTGCGCGGATATATTCTGCGGGCCAGTCGTTTTCTTTGAGAATTTCCTCGGTTTTTTTGCAGTGCTGATCCGGAAACTGCTCATAGTCCAGATCGTGAATCAGGCCGATCACTCCCCATTTTTCCTCATCCTCACCCCGCTTGCGGGCGATGTAGCGCATCACGCCTTCCACTGCCATCGCATGTTTGATCAGGCTATCGTTCTGGTTGTATTGTCTCAGAAGCGCAAGTGCTTCCTCCCGGGTCGGCGCATGTGAACCCATGTGTATCCCTCCGCAAGTATAAATTCAATATTCCAAAGATCCCTTATTCCACTATTCCGGTTGAGTCAAGGGCGATGCCGCATGAATGAATATTATCCTTTAAGCCCATTAAAATAAAGCCCATCATGATTTTTTCCTCTTGATCCTTTTAATTTGTCTGGTTATTTTGATTTTAAATCGCCCTTGCGCTGAGAATCCCTCATCGCAATGGGTAAGGCTCTTCGATAGAAAGGACACCGAGCTTGCAAACCATACCGGATTCTTCTGTTCAGAAAATCCATCTCACCGAGCTTTATTTGCGGAATATCGGCGCCAATGTGTTAGGTTTTTTTATTATTGGCTTGCTCAATCTTTTCACTCCACTTAAATTTTTTAAGATCCAAAAGGCTTTTATTTTCGCCGGCGGCTGGGTGAACATCCTTTATTTTTGGCCGCTGGTGATTTGTATGGGGATATTTTTCCAATATATCGTCCAGCGCCCGGTTTCACAGATCATCAACCGAATGCGCCAGGGGTTGATCATTGAAGCCGATCTGGAGGCAAAGGCGAAACGGCGCATATTAAATCTGCCCATCATTATTGGAATCGTCAATTTTGCCATGTGGATTGGATTAACGGGCCTTCTGGGGGTTTTTTTCATTATATTAAGAGATGCACCGCTGAGGATTGTTTTTTTCGTGCAGTTTCGCGGGTTCATGGTCGGTTATATTTCAGCGATCCTATCATTTTATCTGGTGGAAGCGCATTGCAGAAGGCGACTGGTTCGAATTCTATTTCCCGATGGCCGCTTGGCCGCCATACCAGGGACCGTCAAATTATCAATACGCAGAAGAATCCGCGTGCTATACGGTGTCGGCACGCTGGCACCCATGCTTATTCTGGTGGGCACGCTTGGATTTGTTTTATGGGAAATAGATGGGACCAATATTTCCGCTGCTGATTTTGGACGCGAGTTCCTTATTTTTTCCATCGTTCTATGCGTTATTTTTCTTTTTGTTGGCGCCAGATTGAACGCCCTTTCCGGCAAATCAATTATTCAACCCGTTATTGAAATGATGGTTCTGGTGCGCCGGGTGCACAAGGGGCATTTCAAACAAAAAGTACGGGTGGTTTCCAATGATGAACTGGGGGTGCTGGGCGACGGCTTAAACGAAATGACTGAAGGTCTGATCGAAAGGAATCAAATTCGACAATCGTTGTATCTGGCCCAGGAAGTCCAGCAAACCCTTTTGCCCCGCAAGCCCCCCCAAATCGAGGGCCTGGACATTGCCGCCAGCATCGTTTACTGCGATGAGACCGGAGGTGATTTTTATGATTTTTTAGATACCGCTGAAACCCGGCCGGGAAGCTTCACCCTGGCGATAGGGGACGTATCCGGCCACGGCATCCCGTCCGCCCTGATGATGGCCACCGGCAGGGCTTTTCTCAGACAGCGCTCCGTGTTGCCCGGTGCGGCGGCAGAGATCGTATCCGACGTTAATCGCCAGATAACCGGAGATTTCGGAGAATCCGGCGGTTTTATGACCTTGTTCTATCTGACGATCGACCTTGCAGACAAGCGGCTTTATTGGGTCCGCGCCGGACATGATCCGGCCATTTTTTACGATCCGCAAACCGATACTTTTGAAGCGCTTCGCGGTGCGGGGATGGCGTTGGGCGTCGATATTCATGGGCGATACGAGCAGTTTCAGAAAACCGACCTGAAACAGGGTCAAGTCATCGTACTGGGATCCGACGGTCTCTGGGAGGCGCGCAATACCGGCGGCAAGATGTTCGGCAAAGAACCGGTTCATCAGATCATTCGCCAGTCTCCCGATGCGACTGCCAGGGAAATGCTCTCCGCCTGCTTTAATACCTTTAATTTATTTCTGGAAGACCGTGCCCCCGAGGATGATGTTACCCTGGTGGTAATTAAGATTACAAAAAGCTAGTGTTTAGTATCTGGGATTTTGTGTTTAGGCGCGTCCGTGCTAAACACCGAACACGAAACACCAAATACGAAACACTAGAAGTGGTTTCAAAACTCCAGATCAGGTTCTAGGGCAAGGCGCAGGCCGATCGAGAAAGCGCAGCATACATGGGGTATGTGAGCATTTATCGGAGGCCTGTAACGCAGCCATTGGGCCTCAGATGGGGTTTTGAAACCACGTCTAAACACCAAACACTCTACTTAAGGAGGTGCTATGGCCCCAGGGATCGATCAACTTAGCGAGTTTGCGATGGATTCCATCCATCAGGTCGGCGAAAAAGCGATGGCGTATTACGGCAAAGGCCGGCCGCATGTTAGATTTGATGAAAGTGTCGTTACCGCCGCCGAGATCCATCTCACCGATGTGTTTCAAAACCGGTTGAATCAGGACTTTCCCGAGCACCAGATTTTTCGTTATGGCGACGTCAATGAAGACTATTCCCACGGTCAAAAGCGCTACCTCTGGACATTTGATCCTCTGGAAGGCGTGGCCAATTTCCAGGCCGGCATACCCATCTGGGGCGTTTCCATTGCCCTGCTGGATAATTTCTGGCCGATTTTAGGCCTTTTTTATATGCCTGCCACCGATGATTTATTTCACGCCCGGGCGGGCAAAGATGCTTACTGGGGTAATGAAAAGATCCGGATACCCGCTGCGGGCGGTATCGATAATGAAAGCCTCTTGCTAACCTATTCCCGCTTTAATCAAAATTACCGGACAACCTTCCCGGGCAAAATCCGATCATTGGGATGTACTTCCGCCCATATCTGTTACGTGGCCATGGGTCGTGCGGATGCAGCCATCATTACCAATGAATCCTTTCAGGGGCTGGCGGCCGCACGCGTGATTTTAGAGGCAGCCGGAGGAAAGATCTGTAAAATGGATGGCAGCAGCTTTCACCTCAATGAATACCTCGACGGGCTTCGCATCAACGAACACCTTATCGTGGCGTCTCCGGAAAACCTCTCTCAAGTGAGAAGTTTTCTAAAGTCGCAATAACTGTGTAATGGATCTTAAATCCAGTAAAATACCGAGGCCGATCTATATCAGATACATTTTGCTGAATATTCCGGGCTTGGCGGCGGTTATTTTGATCCTGATTATTGTCCAGTACTGGGTTGTGTTGCCGGCATGGCTTTTCGGGAGCATCATTTGTTTCTGGATTGTCAAAGACGCGGTGCTGTTTCCTTTTGTCTGGCGGGCCTATGACTGGGAGCAAACCGGCCAGTCCCGATCGATGATTGGCGAGCGCGCTATTGCCAGGAAGCGGCTGGCGCCATCGGGATATGTCCGTATCCACGGAGAACTCTGGCGGGCAGAAAAAATCGGCGATGGGCCACCGATTGAAATTGGGCAGACGGTCAAGATTGTCAAAATGAAAGGGCTTACCCTGATGGTCGAGCCGCTAAAACCGGACGAATAAAACCCTTTTATCTCATTAATTTTCACCCCATTGGGCTTCGCTTTCAGCTGCGACCTAACAGGTGGGCGAGCAAAATCCAGGTATCAAAGAACAATTAAATTATGCTATAATTTCAAAATGGACAAGGATTCAGCCGACGACACTAAAATTATCGAATGTCCTCAATGCCAGATTAAAAATCCCATTGAGTCTGATATTTGTTATAATTGCGGCGCCTTTCTGCATGGCATGCCCAGAAAAAAAGCCGGTCGCTCCTGGCTGGCGATTGTCATATTTTTCCTCTTCGTGGCAGGCGTTTTTTATTTTTATTATCGTTCGGATAGCACCCGTCCTTCATCGCCAGAGTCGAATGTGTTACCCAAAGACCGCGAACCGTCTCCGCCCGCACCCATCCGTCTGCCTGAAGAGGGGACCGATGTTGAAACCGACACTGACATGGAAGCCGATGTCGAGCAGATAAATATTCCCACCGGGTTGCTGCGGATTTCAGATATCGCCGGCCATCTGATTTCGACAATCACAGTGCCGGTGGTGGGCAACGGGTGGATTGCACTGCCCACCCGCCGCGGCATCGGCGGTTATAGCTGGTCGCTGCAAGTGGGTTCGGGAGGCCGCCAGGATATTGAAGGCGGCATTATAAACGATCTGGATCAAATCAGTCTCTGGCGGATCCGGGAAGACCAGAGCCTGGAAAGCCCCGATCTTTATCCCTGGTCGGCGGCCAGACCGCTGACCTGGCTGGCGCTCGGATCCCAGGATTCACCGGAGTCGATTGAGATCGTCAATATTGGCCGACAGGGAAATTTTTATAAGGCTTCTCTGCCGGACGGTATAGATGCTGCCGGCGTGTTCATCCAGGATGGCCGTGTGGTCGGCTGGACGTTTGGCGATCTTATCGACGGTGCATTTTTATGGACCGGCGAAGCGGGTCGCAACTTAAAAGCCGAAATCCGGGTGGATGATTATTACCGGCTCACTTTCGCCAACAGCCGGGAAGAAGAGTTCGCACTGGCGCTTGCCATGGGTGATGACCGTACAAACCTGGAACGCCTGGAAGCGTTTGCTCGGGCCTTCCGGTTTGATTCCAGAGTTTCTGCCAGCCAGACTCCCGAATATCTGAAACCCGAGGGGGTGATCAGCCAGATGCGGCTGCTGCTGGCACGCGCGGTTCAAGAAGGATATGGATTCCAGGCGGCAAATTTTTTCGATGCCGAAATCCTTGCCCGGGCAAATGATGCTTCTTTGATGGCGGAGGTGGTTATTTTGATGGCGGAAAGTTTCGGACTGGAAGAAGCGGTCAATTTAATGGAAAACACCCGGGAAGATCTGGAGCCCAAAACCGACACCGAAAAAGCACAGTTGAATGAGCTTCATTCCGATCTTTATCAAAACTGGCTGAGTGTGCTGCTTGAAGGCGGCGATATTCAGGATGGCTGGCGGGTTTATGAGCGCGGTGGCCGGCAGCTGCCGGATGACCCCCACATTTATCTGTTCGGCGTGAAGCTGGCTCTGGCCGAGGAGGATTGGACAACAGCCGAAAGACTTCTGGCGGCCAGAGATTATCCACCCGCTTTCAGGGACCAGGTCAGAAGCCTGCAGTTACAGATTTCCGAACTGAAAGGACAACAGGGAAAGATAATCATCCGCTTTGCACCGGGTACCCGGCAAATACCGGTGACCGCCTCAATCAATCAGGGAACGCCGCATGAGTTTATCGTTGATACAGGCGCATCGATGGTTACCATACCGTTTTCGACCGCCAGAGATCTTGGCATTGTCATATCGGTGCGAAATCAGCGCCGAAAGGTCTATACGGCCGGCGGTGAGATCTACGCCCCGGAGGTTGTTCTGGATTCAATCACTTTAGAGGATTTTACGACCTATAATGTAAAAGCGCTGGTGCTGGATCTTCCCAATCAGCCCGGCGTGGGTCTGCTGGGATTAAATTTTTTGCGACGGTTCAGAATGGATCTAAATACCGATGACGGAATGCTGATGCTGGCCCCGCAGTAGAAAAGTCCGGGAAGCCGTGTGCCGTCCCGGAAATAATTTACAAAATTAGGAAGAGCGCGTTGTCTCGCCATGTCATTTTCTGAAAGGCGATATGAATTTCAAGGTGCCGGTGCCCCGATATTTGGGATTCACCCATCGATCTGGGTAACCCCAATGCTTCAGTGCCAATCATCCCAAATATCGGGTCACGGTGTTAATTGGGGGGCAAATCATGGGCATATCGCCTTTCAGAAAAAAACATGCCCGTCTGGTAGCTTCTAAAGACATTTTTGAGAGGGGTTCTAGAATTCTTCGATACCCCTTCCTCTTTTCACAAAATCTTCGATGTGGTTCTGAGAATTTATCAGGGAATGCATGGCGGTTTCGAATCTGGCATAAACCGGATCATCTTCCCCCAGCAGTGATTTCGCCTTTTGCAGGATTTTTAATCCCTGTGCCAGGTGGGCGTTGATGTCATTGAGCACCGCTTTGCGCTTGCGGTGTCTTTGCCGCTCTTTTTCAATGACGGGCAGCAATCGCTGAATCGAATACTCGACCAGGGCGTCCCGCGGCGCGTTGAATTGCCGCGACGTTTGCTCAAGGCAGGACAGCGTCCTCCGGCTGATCACAAAGGTTTTTTGCACCCGATCCAGGGCGTCAAATACCTCATCTTCGATTTCATTTGCGATGGCGTTCAACGACTTTACATCCTCGATCAAATGGTCGAAGAGCGACTTTTGCTTGATTCCCAGCTGCGCGGCCACAATACTGAGCACATCGATTGCGCGGGGCGATAACTTGAAGGTTGCGCGAACCGATTGCCGGCCCCTCAGGTCGGTCGAAGACGGCAACGGCAAGGTCATTTCTTCAATTGATGAATTTTTACGCTTCTCTGTCATTCCGTTCCACCTTTTCGGTTTTTATACCGCCTTGCATATAATGCTGCGAAATTGCGGTGTTGGTGGCTGTGGAAAAAACGCCGGGTTAACGAAATGGTTTTTCGACAGCCGCTATCGCGGCGAATCACAAGATTCATTACTGTATTTCATATATTATTATTAATAATATTTCAATCTATTTAAATCAAGTAATCTGCTTTACTTTTTTGACCAGGCGTAAAATCCTCTAAATCCTGTCTCAAAAACAAAAAGAAAGAAGCATATTATATTTGTAACCAATGAAAGAAAAAATGGGTGCAGGGCGCTTGGGCAGCATTATTGAAAGCGTTCATAGGTGGCCTGATATTGCGCTTGATCGATATAAGCATACCTTCTCAAGGCATCTAAAATCCAACGGGATTTCCATTTCAGCCAGTCGCTATTTTCGGTGGGACTGATATTTAACGGTTGTGGAATGATCGCCACCAATCGGACCATTTCCTCCAAATCCAGCTGACCAACGGTTTTGTGAAAATGGTATTGTGAGGCGGCCTCTATCCCGAATACCCCCGGTCCCCATTCGATAACGTTGAGGTAAATGGCAAAGATCCGATCTTTGCTCAGTTGGCTTTCCAGTCGCCACGCAATCAACAACTCTTTGATTTTTCGGATGATGCTCTTGTCAGTCGACAGGTAGAGATTCTTGGCCAGTTGCTGGGTAATGGTGCTGGCACCACGGACAAATTCCCCTTTTTTCCAATTTTTCTTAATGGCCTCTTTTAATTCTGCGAAGTCTATACCGCTGTGCTGATAAAAGCTGGCATCCTCTGTAATGCGGACCGTTTCTCGCAGCAGCTTCGGGATGGATTCAAAATCAATCCATTGCTGTCGGATTCTGAATTTGTGGTCGGTTTTCTTCGCCTCCCGGTAGCGCTGCAGCATTAACGCCGTGGTTCGGGGGTTTTTGGTTTTAAACTCACTGACATCCGGCAGGCTCAGATAAAAATAGAAACCCGCGACGACCAGGACCGACAGGATGACGATACCGATTATCTTAAAGGCTGCTTTCATTGATTTTTTATTAACCGGATTTTTGTTTGAAAGAAAGGTTTTTTTTGTGATCCGAGTTGAATAGAGAAAAAAGGCGGCGCCCGATTCGGAAACGCCGCCTTTTATGGATGGTACTGCGGATCGGTTTTTATCCGTTGACCTCTTCGAACTCGGCATCAACCACCTCTTCGTCGTCACTGGATGATGTTCCAGCCGAGTGATTCGATGTGCCGGCAGAATAAGCGCCCTGCGGCCCTTGCTCGGGCGAGGCCTGCTGATACGCTGCGGCCGCCAGTTGATGGGTCGCCTGGGTCAATGTTTCCGTCAGACGTTTGATTTCTGCAATGTCGTCACCGTCGATTGCACGCCTGAGGCTGGCGATCGTCTGTTCGACTTCGGCCCGCATACCGCTGTTGACCTTTTCACCCAGTTCACGAAGGGTTTTTTCGGTGGAGTAAATCAGGGCATCGGCTGAATTGCGGGCATCCGCCAGTTCTTTTTTATGTCTATCCTCATCAGCATGAAGTTCAGCATCCTTGACCAGTTGATCAATTTCCTCCTGGGATAAACCCGAAGAGTGGGTGATGCGAATCGACTGCTGTTTGCCGGTGGACATATCCTTTGCCGATACTTCCACAATTCCGTTGGCGTCGATATCAAAAGTCACTTCAATCTGAGGGACCCCGCGCGGTGCCGGGGGAATACCCGCAAGCTCAAAACGCCCCAGGGTTTTGTTGTCCGAGGCCATTTCGCGTTCACCCTGAAGCACATGAACCGACACCGCCGGTTGACTGTCTTCAGCGGTTGTGAAAACTTCGCTCTTTTTAGCCGGGATCGGGGTATTTTTATCAATCAATTTGGTCATGACACCGCCCAGGGTTTCAATACCCAGCGAAAGCGGCGTAACATCCAGCAGCAATACATCTTCCACATCGCCTTTTAAAACACCGCCCTGAATGGCCGCGCCCATGGCAACCACTTCATCCGGGTTGACTCCCTTATTGGGTTCTTTGTCAAAAATGCGTTTAACCCGCTCCTGGACGGCCGGCATACGGGTCATACCGCCCACCAGGATGACCTCATTGATATCGGTAGCCGAAAGACCGGCATCTTTGAGTGCGGTCCGGCAAGGCTGCTCGAGTTTGTCCAGCAGATCGCTGACCAGGCCCTCGAGTTTGGCACGGGTGAACCTTAAATTCAGATGTTTAGGGCCGCTAGCGTCGGCAGTGATAAATGGCAGATTGATGTCGGTCTGAACCGAGGTTGACAATTCAATCTTGGCTTTTTCCGCGGCTTCTTTTAGCCGCTGCAGGGCCATTTTGTCGTTTCGTCCCCATTGGTGGCTTTCACCTCAAAAACACCATCGCCGATTTCAAGAATTGATACGTCAAATGTGCCGCCGCCCAGGTCAAAGACCGCGATTTTTTCATCGCTTTTCTTATCCAGGCCGTAGGTCAGAGATGCGGCAGTGGGTTCATTGATAATGCGCAAAACATTCAGGCCGGCGATTTTTCCGGCATCCTTGGTGGCCTGCCGCTGGCTGTCGCTGAAATAGGCCGGTACGGTAATCACCGCATCGGTGACCGTTTCGCCCAGGTACTCCTCGGCCGTCTTTTTAAGATTGGCAAGGATGAAAGATGAAATTTCCGCCGGGCTGTGCTGTTTTCCGCGCAGGTTAATGCGCACGTCGCCGTTGGGCGCCTTTTCAATTTTGTAGGGTAAGACTTTGATATCATTTTGCACTTCGGCGGAGTCATACTTGCGGCCGATCAACCGTTTGACCCCGAAAACGGTGTTTTCCGGATTGGTGATCGCCTGTCTTTTGGCAATTTGCCCGACCAGGCGTTCCCCGTTGTCTGCAATGGCCACCATCGAGGGTGTGGTGCGCGCCCCTTCGGGGTTGGTTATAATCCTGGCGTCGCCGCCTTCCATTATGGCAACACATGAATTGGTGGTGCCAAGGTCAATTCCGATAATTTTGCTCATGGTAAATTCCTCCTTATAAATGGTTCCCTTACCGGTTGATGCCCCCCGTGAGCCGTAAAAAGAGGCGGCGGTAAAGTGATATTGTGCCCAGAGGCAGTTATTATTACTATATTCTAATGCATTATTTTAGTAATGCAATAAAAAAAATCAAAATAATATTGACACAGTTAAAATCGTATTTATCTTACAGATCAGAAATAACAAGAATAATATATGGATTGAAAGCAAATCCAATTTAAGGAGGATTAAAAAATGATGAACTTAGTCAAATGGAATCCCTGGAGAGAGATGAACACCATGCAGAACCGGTTGAATCACCTGTTTGCCGACGCCTTTTTCCAGCCCGCTCGATCGGATGACGACATGAGCCTGGGCACGTGGCATCCGGTGGTGGATATGTATGATGAAAAGGACAGAATTGTCATTAAGGCTGAACTTCCTGGAATGGAAAAAAAGGATATCGCCGTTGATGTGAAAGATCGGGTGCTAACCATCAGTGGTGAGCGCAAGTTTGACAATGAGGTCAAAGAGGAGAATTATTATCGCCGTGAAAGGGCCTACGGAAAATTTCAGCGCGCCTTCAGCCTGCCGGCCGATGTGGATTCAGACAAGATCAAAGCCGATTTTAAAGACGGCCTGCTGAAAATTGAAGTGCCCAAACCGGAGAAACAAAAACCCAAGCAAATTACGGTTCACTGATATTCATCTTTCAATCCGTTAACGCAACGTTCAAAACACAAAAATAGG
>WOR8_10006970_pt1 | contig 10788 bp, 11 predicted proteins | sample DeeMarSeWOR38_10_FD_19890 | JGI IMG/M metagenome (IMG submission 19890)
TCCTACTAACCTGCTGCCAGAAGCAAGAAGCCAGCGGCCAGGAATGGGAGGGATAGAATCGAAGGTGAGGTTACGATAATTGAATCCTTTTGAATGCGTTAGTTGCTTCGGTAACCTATTGCTTCTCCTTAACATACATGATGCGCAAATCGTAAAGAATATTTTTCAGTAGATTTTCCTCTTCTTCGCTTAAATTCCCTTCTGTTTTTTCCTGCAGCATACTCAATATGTCAATCGTTTGCTTGGCCATCGGCAGATTTTTATTCTTTTGGCCGGTAGTGGGATCTTCAATAGCACCGAGCTGCAGTAAAGCAGATGCATTTAAGGATGCCACAAAGGTGGCGAAATTGATTTCCGGGAACTGATGTGGTGGCTCCTGTTGCTGCTCGGCTGATGCATCCTCTGTTTTTGGTGGCTCGGGCGCCTTTTTTTCATCTTCCGCAAGCGTTTCGTCATCTTCTTTTTCTGCGGCTGAAATATTTTCATCCGCGAAAATGCGGCGATCCTTTACGACAAAATCTTTTTTTTCATCTTTTTCCTCTGCCATGATGGACCTCCTTGGTTGTCAACCCTATGGTTTGAATCTCGCTGTGAAACGCCCGGAATGGGCGCCTATAACATATTCAATCGAATCATTTTGTCAAGACAGTGCCTTATTTGACCTCCCCAAAAGCGTATTTGCTGATCAATTCTTCGATATCCAAGGCTGATTCGGTTTCGGTTATGGTATCCTCCGGTTCCAAAATGTCATCCGAGCCGCCCGGTGACAGTTTGATATATTTATCCCCGATGAGTCCGGATGTTTTTACCGAGGCAATCACATCGTCAGTCAGAACAATATTTTTTTGAATTTTCAAACGTACCATCGCCGTATATTCTTTGGGATCCAGTACGATCGAATCAACCTGTCCGACCTCTACCCCGGCGATTTCTACCTGGGCTCCGGCTGTTAGGCCCGTCACCGATAGAAATCTGGCATTTAGAAAATAGTGGTCATCACCCAACAGTTTCATTTGTTCGAGTTGAATCGTCAGATATCCGACACATATCAGGCCGATCAAGACAAAAATACCGACGCCCAGTTCAACAGATCCCTTCTTCATTATTCCTCCAGTCAAAGGTTCAAAGGTTCCCCGTTCCAAGATTCGTGGTTCAACTTCAAGCTGCTGGCTGCTGGCTTCTGGCCACTGGCTGCTTGCTCCTGGCAGCTGGCAACTCGCTGCTGGTCGCTGGTTCCGCGTTCCGCGTTGCGAGTTTCGTTTAAATCAAATTGATCCTCTGATGTCTGTCATCTGCCTTCGGACCTCTGACATCTGCTGTCCGGAAGCCGCAGTGAGATGCCCTACTTCTGACCTTTCAACATTGAGGCTATGAGCTATCAGCTGTGAGCTTTGAGCTATTTGCCCGCAAGGCGCAACTCGGAACCCTGCTCGCCGCGGCGAAACTTTTTAAAGCGAAGCCGGGAACCTCTGAACCTATATTTGACATTCCCAGAATATATTCTGCTTTTTTCCCACCTCTGTCAGCATGGTTTCAATTTGACTGTCTTTTTGGGCTTGGGCAATACCAGCAGCCACAGCAAAACACAGCCCTTTGCGAGTCTCCGATGCACCGAATATGGCCTCCGTATCCAGGCTGCGGGACAGTTTATCGCAAAACTGGCGTGCCTGCCCGGCATCGGTATCCGGTAAAACCACCATGATTTGATTCATGTCATAACGAAAGCAGGTGTCCGTAATATAAATATTTTGTTTGACAAAACTGGCAAAGTTTCTCAACGCGGTTTGCCCGGCAACATGTCCGGCAATCCGATCAACATCTTCCAGATTCTCAACCGTCAGCAACACAATCGAAAATATTCGTGAATGATGTTGCAGTCGGAACATTTCCCGGGCCAGTCGCTTCTGACCTAAAGATTGCGAAGCAACGCCGGTGAGTTCGTCGTGGGGGCTTTCCAAGCCCTGGATAAAACTGCGCACCACTGGGTCAGTGGTTTGCTGCAGTTCTACGGGGGTGCCCTCAAAGCGAATCCGGCCTTCGTCAAGCATGGCCACCCGCTGTGAAATAAAAAATACATCGGGGATTTCATGGCTGACGATAATACCGGTAAAACCAAATCGTTGCTGATAGTCGGATATCATACTGTGGACAGCTGTTTTTCGAATCGGATCAAGTCCGGTAGTGGGCTCATCAAACAGTACAATCTCCGGATCGGTGACCAGGGCCCTAGCCAGGGCCACTCGTTTTTTCATGCCGCCAGAGAGCTGAGACGGGTATTTGTGCTCAATTTCATATAAATCCAGTTGGTTCAATCTGGCCTGAACCTGCTCCTTGACTTGCGTTTCATTATGATTGGCATTTTCCACCAGCGGCAAAGCGACATTTTCAGCGACAGTCAGAAAATCAAACAGGGCCGTGTCCTGAAATACATAACTGAATTTTTTTTTCAGCGCTCTACGTTCATTCTTTTTCATGGCGGCCAATGGCTTTCCGTCAAAAAGCACCTGGCCGGAATCCGGTTGTAACAAACCGATGATGTGTTTGAGCAAGACGCTTTTACCCGTTCCGCTCTGACCGATAATCGAGGTAATTTGACCCCGATAAATGTTTAGGTTAACGCCATCAAGCACACGGACCTCGCCGAACTTTTTAATGGCATCTTTTATTTGTATGAGTGGCGCATCCATTTATAATTCTATAACGCTCAATCCTTATTGAGCAATAAACGCTCAATTAGAAGTTATTGGTTATTGGTTAATCGTTATTAGAATTCGATGACAAGCTCATTTTGAATTTCAATGATGGGTAATATTTCAAATTAGATTTCATTCCTTTTAATCAAATAACAAATAACGAATAACAGATAACACCTAATTGAGTTTTAACTCAATTTAGAGACCTAATTTGAGCGCTTGTCGAGGTTGCCGCAGCTACACGGCAGGTGCCGTTCCGCTATAGTCTACTATGCGGAACGGCATCTAACACAGTAGATGCGGTAAGATCGGCAAGCCCGCAGGGTTTCAAATTCTAAAAAATTAAAACAAGACAGAATTCCTATAAATTAAATTTTTTCCTATTTTTAGAATTTGAAACGCTCAACATAGGTTATAATAAAAAAGTGGTTAGTGCATAATCCGCAATTAAAACCAGAACGCAAGAAAGTACAACCGCCGATGTGGTGGATTGGCTAACGCCTTTGGCCCCGAATTCAGCCCGGGTATGGGTGTAATACCCCTGATAGCAGCAAATAGATACAACGATCACTGCAAATACAAGCGACTTAATGAAGCCGCCGGTAACATCAACCATGGCGACGGATGATTCAACCCGCGCAAAGTATATACCGGGGTTCAGACCCAATAGCACCGAACCGGTTAAATATCCCCCCAGAATGCCAACCACATCAAACAGGGCCGTCAGCAGCGGAAAACTGATTAGCGCCGCTGCAATTCGAGGGCTCACCAAAAACCGAATTGGATCGATATCCATGGTTTCGAGCGCGTCAATTTGTTCGGATATTCGCATGATGCCGATCTCGGCGGCCATCGCCGATCCGCCTCTGGCGATCACCATTATGGCAGTCAGCACCGGACCCATTTCACGGATCAAAGAGAGGGCCACCGCTGAACCGAGTACGCCGGTGGAGCCGTATTTGACGAGCAGATAATAGCCTTGAAGCCCCAGCACCATTCCGGTAAACGCACCGGTCAGGCATATCACAAAAATTGATTTCATGCCGATAAAATAAACCTGCTGCAAAACCTTGTTGATTTGCAAAGGCAGTGAAAATATAAGCACAAAACCTTTAACAAAGAACAACGCGATTCTTCCCAGATCCTGGATAAAACCGATAGTGTAACGACCTAGAGCGATCGTTGGATTTTTAAGTGCAGTGTGCAGCTCCATAATGTATCCTGGTGCGATGAATATTTAAGATAGAAAGAAACCATAGCAAAATGTGAATCAGGTTTCAAGAAACGAAGGCTCTTCCAGTTTGGATAATTGCCCATTGACGCCATATTTTAAAAAGGTTAACCAAAACGGTTAAAGCCCGTTTGCCCGTTGAGCCGGTTATGTCGGTTAAGACTAAATCGAACCCTTTTCCTTTTTTAACGGGCTCAATCCGCCGGAGGCAAACTAAACCGAACAACCCAAAACTACGTTTGCCAGCCATGATCAGAGTTGAAAACGTCAGCAAAAACTACGGTGAGTTGAGCTTATTTTCAGGAATCAGCTTTTCTCTGAATTCCAGAGAGCGACTTGGCGTAGTGGGCCGCAACGGCCATGGCAAAACCACGCTGTTCCGCATGATTCTGGGAAAAGAAAATCCCGATGCCGGCAACATTATTATTCCTAAGAATTACCGTATCGGATACGTCAGTCAGAATCTGAAATTTCGACACGCCACAATTTTAGATGAGGCCATTTCGGCACTGCCGGCCATTGAAGAAGCCCATCACTGGAAAGCAGAAAAAATCCTTGCAGGTCTGGGTTTCTGTCAGGCAGAGTTTCCAAAACACCCCAAAACGTTTTCGGGCGGATATCAGATCCGCCTCAACCTTGCCAAGGCATTGATATCCGAACCGGACCTCTTATTGCTCGATGAGCCCACCAATTTTTTGGACATCACCTCCATTCGCTGGATCGAGCGCTTCCTTCAACAATGGACTCACGAAGTCATGCTGATCACCCATGATCGCAGCTTCATGGACAAAGTGGTTACCCATACCATGGGCATCCATCGTCGAAAAGTGCGCAAAATTGAGGGAGACACGGCAAAATATTACACCCAGATCGCATCGGATGAAGCCATTTACGAGAAAACCCGTTTGAAAGACGCCCGACGCCGCAAAGAAATTGAGCAATTTATCACGCGATTCAGAGCCAAAGCCCGGCAGGCGAATCTGGTTCAATCCCGAATCAAAACCTTGCAAAAAATGGGGAAAAAAGAAAAACTCGAAAAATTGAAGATCTTGGATTTTTCTTTCAATAGCAGCCCGTTTGAGGCCAGGTACCTGTTCAATGCCAAAAATATCTGTTTCTCCTATGACAAAAAGAAACTTTTGATTCGCGATTTTAACATCAATGTGGCTGCCGGGGATCGCATTTGCGTGGTGGGCCCCAACGGAAAAGGCAAATCAACCCTGCTGCGGTTGCTGGCCGGCCAGTTGTCCCCCGACTCAGGTCAAATCAAATATCATCCGGATGCAAAGAAAGGCTATTTTGAGCAGAGCAATGTAAAAGCACTGGTTGATAACCGCAGTGTATTGGATGAAATCTCCTTTTCAAATCCGGATGGTGATCAGCAGCGCGCCCGCAACGTCTGCGGGGCCATGATGTTTTCAGGCGACGATGCCTTAAAAAAGATCAGCGTCCTTTCCGGTGGTGAAAAAAGCCGTGTGATGCTGGGCAAACTGCTGGTGTCCCCCACGAATTTATTGTTGCTGGACGAGCCCACCAACCATCTCGACATGGAGTCCTGCGACGCCCTGCTGGCCGCCATCGACAATTTTGATGGTACCGTCATTATGGTGACCCATAATGAAATGTTTCTGCACGCCCTTGCGCAGCGCCTAATTATATTTCAAAATGACCACCTGGAGGTTTTTGAAGGGGGCTATCAGCGGTTTTTAGACAAAGGCGGCTGGCAGGAAGATCGTCAGGCAAATGGCGATCTGCAGCCGGCGGCGCCTCAAACAAATCGCTCAACAAACCCGACCAAAAAGGCGCTGCGTCGCCAGCGGTCCGCCATTATTGCCGAACGCTCCCGGATCCTGCGCCCGCTGCAGAAACAGGTAACTGCTGTTGAAAACGAAATTGAAAAAAAAGAGGCCGAACTCAGCCGACTGAACCAATCCATGCAGCAGGCCACCCAAACACAAAACGGGGCCCGAATCGCTGAAATTTCGCGTGCCATCCATTCCTGTCAGCAGACCATCGATCATTTGTTTGACCAGCTGGATGATTTGACGCGTAAAGTCGAAAACCACAGCACCGAATTTGAAAATCGCCTCGAACAGCTTGATATAGAAAACCCCTGATTGCAGAAAATTGACAAAACAGCTATTTAGTGTTAGCACTTAAAGCAAAATCAATGGGGGAGCCGGAATCGATCGGCTGAGAGGAGGCTGGCAGCCTCGACCCCTAGAACCTGATCCGGATCATGCCGGCGTAGGAAAGTTGATGTGAAACACACTGCATTCCTTCCTCATCCTCCGGCAAAACGAAGTAGCGGAGGAACCTTGACATGCTGAAAGTTTCAGATTTGTGCAAACGTTTCGGCGACCTGTCTGTGTTGGAAAATTTCAATCTGATTGTCCCCCGCAAAGGTTTTACGATTCTAATTGGTCCGTCCGGTTGCGGCAAAAGCACGTTATTTGATGTGCTGACCGGTGTTGTGCCGCGGGAAAAAGGAGATATATTTTGGCTCGAAAAAAAATTACAGCACCTTGGGAAAAACGCGGCCTATATGCAGCAAAAGGATCTGCTGCTTCCCTGGCTTAATTTACTGAACAATGCCTTGCTTCCGGCAACGATTGCCGGCAAGGATTTAGCCACCGCTAAAAAAAAGGCACAGGCGCTTTTCAGGCGGCTGGGATTAGGCGGTTTTGAAAATTATCTGCCGGCAAAAACGTCCGGCGGAATGCGTCAGCGGTGTGCCCTCGTCCGAACTTTAATGTTTGAGCATGAGCTGGTTCTATTAGACGAGCCCTTGTCAGCCCTTGATGCAATCACCCGGAGCAGCTTGCAGTCCTTGCTCCTTTTACTTCAAAGTGAATTCAACAAAAGTATCTTAATGATCACCCATAATATTGATGAAGCCCTGCTGCTGGCGGATGAGGTGCTGGTCATGAGTCGATTGCCAATGAAAATTATAGAGCAATTTGCTTTGAGAGGACCCAAACCCCGTCGTCTCAGTGATCCGGAATTAATTGAAATCAAGGAACATGTGTTAGGGCGCTTACAAGAAGAGCTGGGAAATGAGGTATCCTAAACTTTTTTCTTTTGCCGGGGCGTTGCTGGTTCTGGCCTCATGGGAGTTGGTCTGCAGGGGCTTTGCGATTCCCGACTTTATTCTGCCGATGCCGACGCAAATTATCAGGGTGGCCATACTAAAGGCCGCGCTTTTGCTGCCCCATGCAGGCACAACGGCATTGGAAGTGCTGTTGGGCATATTTATTTCGCTGGCTGTTGCCGTTCCACTATCGATAATCATGTTTGCGCATCCTTCGGTGGAGAATGCAATCGCCCCGTTTTTGGTGGCCTCGCAGGCCGTTCCGGTTTTTGCCATCGCTCCCTTATTGGTGGTATGGCTTGGCTACGGTATTACCAGCAAAGTGCTGATGGCGGCAATTATCATCTTTTTCCCGATTACCGTGAATCTGCTGGAAGGATTTAAAAGCTGTGATCATGAATATCGGATTCTGTTCCAACTAATGGGTGCCGGATTCTGGAAGACGATGCGGCTGTTGTTCTGGAAATGGGCCCTACCGCATTTTTTTGCCGGACTTAAGGTGGGCGTGTCGGTAGCCACCATCGGTGCCGTTATCGGCGAATGGGTGGGTGCCCAACAGGGACTCGGTTACCTGATGATTCAGGCCAATGCCCGACTCAGAGTCGACCTTGTTTTTGCCGCGATTCTATGGCTGTCAGCAATGGGCGTGACCATGTGGTTATTTGTCGGGTTTTTGGAGAAAAGAGTTATCACATGGAAACAGTGGACATAAGGAGAGAAAAAAATGAAGAAAATATTGCTTCATTCAATTTTGGCGGGTTATCTTCTCTTTACCATGGCTTTTTCCGTGCAGGCCGCTCAGACCTTTACCCTGATTCTCGATTGGTTTCCTAATGTCGACCATTTGCCCATATATGTGGCCCGCCACCAGGGTTACTTTTCTCAGGAAGGATTGGAAATCAGAATTATCAGTCCGTCCGAAACAGCAGATGCGCTCAAGCTTGCCGCAACCGGCAATGTCGACATTGCCGTTTCCTATGAGCCCCAGACCATCATCGCTGCTGCCAGAGGTCTTGAAATTGTGGCATTTGGCCGTCTGATAGAACATCCGCTAACAACACTTTTGTTTATGAAAGACAGCGGCATAAAGGTTCCCAAGGATTTGGAAGGCAAAAAGATCGGATATACCGTGCCGGGTCTGATGGATATTCTTTTAGCGGCATTTGCCAAATTGAACAACATCGAAAACTATACGGCCGTCAATGTTGGTTTTTCCATTGTTCAATCATTAACCGCCAAAAAAGTGGATGCGGTCATGGGGCCCTTTAAAACATATGAAACCGTAACAATGGCCCACAGAGGTTATGAGGTCGGCTATTTTGAACTGGAAAAGTGGGGGATACCCGATTATGATGAGTTAATTTTTGTGACCAGTCTCAAAACGATGAGAAAAAATCATGCCGCCCTTATGGCATTTAAAAATAGCATCGATCGCGCCATCGCTTATGTTCGCAAAAATCCGGCATCCGCACTGGAATATTATTTTGAGGAGGTGCCGGAAGCAGACCGTAAAACGGAATCCGATGCCTTCAAGCTGACGATGCCGTATTATGCCCGTCACCAAAATCTGGACCCGCAACGATGGCAGCGGTTTGCCGACTTTGCTGTAAAATATAGGTTAATTGAAAAAGCAGTAGATGTGAAAAAAATTCTGTGGTCCGCCGACTGATCGCACATATTTTAGGCGCACCATTATTGGAAGCTGATAGAGACTGCATCGCGTTGTGAACGGGGTCAAAGGAACTTTATGGCAATCTATAATTTAGACGCAATTTTGAACACATACGGCGATGAATACCTTATCTTGGACTTTAATCATCTGTTTATATCATCCTCCATCCGTGAGGAAGTGTGGCTACTGCGGCGCAAGCCAGACATGGCGCTGGTGGAAGAAATAATGCGAGAGGCGAAAGAATTTGGCATCTACGACATGAACGAAGACAAGGATTTCGATACCTATTCCGGCGGCCAAAAGGCAATTCTGGGATGTCTGCTCACCCTGGCGGTGATTCGCAGTCAAGAAATTCATGGTCTAAAATTATTATTGAATAATGTTCTGGACTCTCTAAGTGACGACAATCGATCTAAATTACTTACCAAATTTGAAGAAATTCAATCGACCCGTCATATCAGACTGTTCTCCAGTGAAAAAAGCCACATTCAAGAAATCATTTTAAAAGATGGAAATTAAAAGAGGCACATATCGTTTAGAGGCGCGGGGTCTGGTCTTTGATCTGGTCGACGATCTTAATTTAAATAACGGTCCTAATTGTTTTTATTTCCGGGGGGGCAATGGCTTTGGGAAGACATCCTTTCTAGAGAAAATAATTATTCCGGCGCTTAAAACAGACACAGTTCAATATGTATATATCGGCCAGGATATTCGAACTCAACTGTATACCCTGAAAGCCTTGCTTTCGGTCCAGGGTATTAAAGTATCCGGCTCTGATGAGGTTGAGCTGTTACGGCTATGGATCAATCACAGCCGATCAGCACGCGTTTTTATACTGGATGAGTTTGATAAATATTTTGCCGATTATGGATTTATCTTTGATTGGAGTGCCGCCTTTATCCGCACCTACATTATTGTTTCCCATCTTGCATATCACCAATCGGAAGCCGTTGCCCAAAAATATCCGGTCTGCAATGTCAGATTTGACCTGATTGATTTTGATGGCCACATCAGAAACGTCAGGATAACGAAAGAATAAACATGGTAATTTTAAAACTGAGCATTATAATCATGCTCATACTTTCCTTTTTTTGTCTTTTTGTATTCGGGCCTTTTTATGATCATATCACTATGCAACTGATCGTTTTTATCGGAATACTCGGATGGAATGCGCTGCGATTTTCGCTTCGAGAAACGGTTTCCTTGTTGAAATTTTGTTTACCGTTTGTTTTTACGTTATTTATTTTCGGACTGATTTTTCACTTCACCCGACTATTCGGCAGACAGGATTGGTTGCAAGATACCTTTATTAAATGCATGGTGTTTCCCAGCTCACTCATATTTTTAAAAGTCCTGTTGAGCTACATTACGTATCTTGATATCCTCAGCCTTCCGATTTCAATGAAAAAGCGGATTGATTTAATTACCCTAAAATCAGCCTTCTCAAAGGGTGAAAGAATATTGCGCAGATTTTCCTGGTATCTGAACACCTATTCGGTATTAAAATCCGGCAGCAACATTAAATATACTTTGAAAAAATATGCCTGTCTTATCATTGCACTGTATTTGTATCTTTATGAAGAGATTGATCATTCTAATCGATTGCTTCGCAACCGGTATCAACATTTTCAAGAGACCAACAAATGAAAAATATTAAAATTGCTTTTTTTGCCCTTACCGCAGTTGTTGCCCTGATGACGCTATTTATCAGGGTGCCACTTCCCAGCCGGGGATACTTCAATTTTGGAGATGTCGCAGTGGTGTTTTCCGGTCTGGTATTAGGAAGCATGACTCGGAAAAGATCTTTCTGGTGGGGTGCAGGTGCCGGCGGCATCGGCTCGGCGCTGGCGGATATCATCGGCGGATTCGGCCTATTTGCACCCATCACCTTGATTGCCAAAGGAGCTGAAGGCGGGTTGTGCGCGCTGGCATCCGGTCGGCGGAAGTTCAGCCGCTGGCTTTTGCTCCTACTGGGTGGTGCATTGATGGTTGCATGCTATTTTATAGCTGAAGCATTGATGCCGAACATTGGTCTTCAGGGAGCCGTATCGGAAATCATCCCCAATCTGACCCAGGCCGGCGGCGGAATTGCCGGCGGCGT
>WOR8_10007214_pt1 | contig 10787 bp, 9 predicted proteins | sample DeeMarSeWOR38_10_FD_19890 | JGI IMG/M metagenome (IMG submission 19890)
TCATTTTTTTAACCGAATTATATTCACCTGCCCGCATATGATAGAAATATATTCCCGATGCCAGGTTCTCTGCATTTAATGTTAATCTGTATCTGCCCGCCTTCTTATATCCATCTACTACTCTCGCAACCTCGCTGCCTGTTAAATCATATATTTTTATGCTTACACGGCTCTCCTCTGGAACTGAATATTCTATGCTTGTTGTCGGATTAAACGGATTCGGATAGTTCTGTGACAATTCATATTCTGTTGGAATCCCGTTTAGAATTTCTTCCACTGTTGACGGGACATCTATCGTAAATACAGCATCACTTTCATCAAATATGAATCCATTGGCGCTGTTTGTAATGTATTCGGCGTGGATTCAACAATCGTTGTCCAGTTCGATCCGTTATCCACACTTAATTCTATCTTTACATCATTTACATTTACTCCCGTCCAGGTTATATCTTCTGTCTCCCCTACTACCCATACTTCCCCGCCGTTGGGAGTAAGCACTGCTACGCTTGAGTAATTGAGCCAGTTATCGATCATGTATTCATAATTCTGGGACATCGCAGTGTTATTAAATCTGTATGGGCGACCTGCAATGTAAATGAATGATCCTTCATTATCTTTTTGAATTCTAAAACCCGCAATCCAGTTTGTTGAAACATTATCATCAAAAATCGGAATAGCTTCTGAAGATACATCTAACAGAGCAAATTGGTTTCTATCATTAGTCCCTCCTGCAACAGGAATATTAACCAGGCTGTCGTCCAAAGCAATTAATTCAGTAAGTGCCAGAAGTCCTGAAAACGAAGTTATGCCGCAATAGGTCTGCAGATCTGAATCAAAGAATTCTGCGCCTTCTCTTGTAGCAAGTAAAAAGTTGCCGCCTTCCTGTACATAAGCAAGCACTTGCTGCGGATCGTAGAAAGCGTCATCACCACCGTAACTGTTTCCTATCCAAATTACTTTATGGTACAGCTTTAGAATTGAAGTCGGAATGTTTCTGTTAAATAAATTTACCTGCTGTATATTTGGGTTCAAACTGTAATCAAAGCATAAATCCCCCATTAAATCCCACACATCAACCTGGTTATTTCCAAAACAAGCAGAACTATAGTAAAAATCTTCCATTTGAGTCGTATATGTTGCATAGACAATACCGTTTACTACAAGTATATCAGAAGTCTTTCCTAAAACATTTATGTAATCATCTATCACTCTAGTATGCTGATCAACTCCATTGCTAACTGTTAATGAAACGGTGTAAGATTGTTCATCTGTAAAATTCCAAGTTGGATTTTGATCATAAGAATCAATTGTTCCATCATTGTCAAAATCCCATTCCCAGGTATTAATTGTAGTTGAAGTGGTAGCGGAAGAATAATCCGTAAAGGTTACCATTAAGGGTGAGGCTCCCATAGTTTCATCAGCGGTAAATGCAGCATTTACCCTATCGACAGAAGTAATATCAGTCATTACTGATTGATACATTTCCTGCGAACAATGATCCTGAATAAATGCAACTACTCTTAAGCTGTCAAGATTAACCTGCTGAAGAAAATCTGCAGATGGCACAAAGGAAAAACTTAATTCAATAGAATCGCCCGGTGCAGGTATCTCAAATGAAGTCCCCTGTGCATTTGGAAGCATCTTACGATTGATACTATAGAAATGTGTCTCCCCATTATTACAGCACGGATTGCTTATTATTTCAACAACTTTTTCTGTTAAAGATAAACGTAGCCTTGGATCATCAAAAGTAGTTACATCGCTAATATCTCTTATAATTTTTACTTTAACATCAATCACATCGCTTGGTAATCTTTCGGGAGTGAGCACTATGCTAAAAGGGGAATATTCTGCATTACCGGAATTCACGGCATTCATAAACGCTGTTTCGTCAGTCGCAACATTAACACCATTTATTTCAATCCAGGGAACAGCATTACATCCGTAATAATTTGTTCTGTAATTGTTGTCTGCCTGATTTAAAAGATGCATGGGATCACAATCGGAAGGCCAATAAACATTATAAACGAGATGACTAATAGAGCCGGAATTAACTAAACCGGCAGTTGTGACGTTATACCAGCTGTTATTCAGAGTTGCACATGGTCCACAGGAGCAGTTTGTGAAGCGTTCGACCAATGATGTTTTATCATAAGCAGTGCTTAGAAAAATGAATCCGCTTAAGATAATAAGAGTAACAAATTTTCTCATCTCTCCATTCTCCTCTAATTAAGGTATTAAAATAATTGAGTTTTACTTATAATAACTCATTTACTTAAATGTAGAGCCTGCCTGAAAGACCTCCTTTGTGTCAAGGTTTTGAATATAAACTACTGTATTTAAATGCGTTTGATCCCAGGAAGGATCAATGACAACCTGCCTTTGGAAAGAGCCTTCGCCTGTTTGTGCAATAGAACCTAAAGACTCTCCGGCATTTGAAGGCAACATCTTTCTCATTACATCATAGAATTTTGTTTCGCCGTTGGAACCGGGCGGCGTTGAAAACTCAATATCTGTTTCTGTTACCACTGTATGAAGTACTAAATCGGAAAAATCTATACTACTAGTATCCATCTCTATAGTAAAATCAAGGCTCTTAAATTCGTTTGGGGCAATACTAAAATCTTTTTCTTCCGGAAAAAACTTATCAACAGAATTAACATAAATATTGATAAGGTAAATTCCACCAGAGATACTATCCGTAACAACAACTTCAAATCTTGGAGAGTTTAGTAACTTTGCGTCCACTGCTTCCATTACATCAATTGAGTCTGTTGAAATAGGACGATCAATACCATCAATAATAGTCGTGGGAGCAAATAAAATATTATAATAAGTTCTTCTTGCACTACAATCTGTTGGATTTGCAAGATAAAAGGGATCGGAGCTTGAAGGAAAATTCGTGGGGAATTTTACTACAACGAGTTTGCTTCTGCCGTAAGTAAAATTTGAAAGCGATTCAATTATTCTATTTGAAAGGACGCAAGGATCACAGCTAACATTTGCAAAATCTTCTAAAAGAACAACCCTTGGAGTGTTTTCCTTTACAACTTCTATAGAATGATCACCTTTACTGACAACTAAGGTATCTGGTGTAAATTTATTTGTAAATGAACCATCCAAATAAATTCTGGCACTATCTATATTTGCAGTAATAAAAACTCTACCAAATTGGGAAATTGGTTGCTGCGAAGAAGTAGGCGGATTAGTTTTGCAGCTTACCAGAAGGGATGTTAATCCAAGGATAAGTAAAAAGGGAAATTTCTTATTAATTACGTCCATATATATTATGCTAGCCCCTATAAACTCACTTGCAAATTTCAAATATTGTGGTTATCAAATTATTTATAAAACCCTTTAAAACAAAGGTATTTGCTTAGTAAAATAATTTGATTAGGGGTCAAAATCATCACAAAAGTGTCCCTTTTTACATATTATTTCTCTTTATATAATCCCAATATTAGTAGCTGCTTTTCGGATATGAATAGTATTTTTTCACCTGTCTTAGTGGCGATAATAGCTTCGCGAAATTGTTTTTATTATTTAGAAAGTGGTAAATAAAATTCCGTTTTATTTCTCAATTAGAAATATTATTTAATTGGCAACTAAATATTTTATATGGGATAAATATGAGATTTATAATCGGTTTCTTTGTATCTGTAATATTATTGCTTGGGTGCGCTCAACCAAATCCTACAGAAGGTAATTTAAGCGGAAACCGTCCACCGGAAATTAAATCGATTACTACGGATCCAGTATTTATTACCGTGGGCTCCACTGCAAACATTACCGTAGATGCAACTGATCCTGACGGTGATCCACTTTCATATTCATGGGTTGTCGCACTTGGAGATATAATTGGATCAGGAAGCAAGGTCAAATATACCGCTGCATACTGCTGTGTGGGTGTAAATACAATTCATATTGAAGTTAAAGATTCAAAGGGTGCATCGGCAAGTGGCACTATTAATATTGAAGTAAATCCTTAAAACCTGATGCTTAAAATTTCGTTTCTATCCTTCATTCTGCTTTTTGCGACAAAAATATTTTCACAGGCGTGCTGCACAGTGGGCACTTCGGTTTCCAGCGGTGTTGAAAGGGGAATTATTACAGAAAATAATTTTTCAGCAGGATTTACATATCAACATAATGTTTTGAACGACACATACCGCGGGAATGAAAACATTAATGATCCGTTGAACCGTAAATCAACAGTTAGTGATTTTTATTTAGAATTGGAGTATGGTTTGGTTGAAAAGGTATCATTGCTTTTAATAGGTGGCTACACAAATAAAAGCAGAACAACGACTTTCTTCGATAACGAACTTAATACAAAGAAAGAAATTACTTTTACGGGACAGGGGCTAACAGATATAGTTATAATTGGAAAGTACGAGTTAATTTCACCGAACATTTTATCACCTCTATCGATTAATATAGGTGGCGGAGCCAAACTTCCAACCGGAAGCTACGAGCAGGAGAATAACGGTACAAGACTTTCAATTGATCTACAACCGGGCACTGGCGCAACTGATTTACTTTTGTGGGCTCATGCAGCATATTCCTTCCCTTCGATAAATTTAGCTTTTAACATAAACTCGCTTTACAGGTATACAGGTTCTAACCTGGATAATTACCGCTTTGGAGACGAACTGCTCGCATCTTTAAATAGCACTTACAATGTAGCAGATTTTCTGGGAATAAATCTTCAATTGCTAACAAGGTTTTCAGATAAAGACTTCTGGAACGGAAGATTTCTGCCAAGCACCGGTGGAACTTTTATAGATCTAACTCCCAGTGTTGTTTACTCGGAGGGGAGTTTCAATCTCAGAGTTTTATTTCAATTTCCTGTATACAGAAATGTTGATGGAATTCAATTGGCAGTTTCGGAAAAATTAGGTGCGGAAATCAGGTATCTGTTCAATTTAAACTAAAAAACCGTTATCCTTCTTTGAAGGATAACGGTTGATAGTTAAAAATTATTAACTATTAATAATCAGATTCCATGTTTCCTTTTGCATGAGCTAACCAAAAACCATTTATACCGAATATTTTTGTATCAGACCATGTGGAAATTCTAAGGGTCATTGCATCCCTGGAAACAGAGAAAACTTCAATTTTGTAACGTACGTTTTTCTCAGAAGTAGCATCAAGTAAAGTAATACCAACAATTACATCCGGTTTAACTTCAAAGGGTTCCGGAAATTCGACTGATACAAGAACACTTCTGTCACCCTGGTTTTCTGCAAGTGTATAACCTTCGGTGTTAGTGTTTGCGCTCCAGGTACCGCTTTGCACCTGTGTTTGTGCAAATGCTGAAAATGCCAATCCAAGAACAGCAACAATTAAAGGAACATAAATAAGTTTTTTCATTAGTGCCTCCGATTTGGTTAATGAACTATAAAGTTATGAGTTAGTCTGCTATGCAATATAATTATTATGTATCAAAAAAGTAATTATAGATTTTATAATTATTGATCTATTAACTTTTGAATATCAGATTTTTTCAATCCTTTAACAACTAACTCATAAGAATTATCAATCCATTCAAACAATTCTTTTTTAGGGATTGCTCCATCAATTATTACCGTATTCCAATGTTTCTTACTCATGTGGTAGCCGGGCTGGACTGATTCAAATTGTTCTCTAAGCTCTAAAGCTTCTTCCGGATCGCACTTTAAATTGATTTGAAGCGGAATCCGTTCCAGAGGTGAAATTAAAAATATTTTCCCCATTACTTTAAATACAAGTGTCTCTCTATCAAAGGGAAATTCTTCCGTTACGGCCTTTTTCTTCAAACAATATTCGCGTATTTCTTCTATGTTCATTTAGTATATAAAGTGATTTATCCATTAACTTAAAAATATTGATATTTAATCTCACGTTTTTGTCAAAACAAAAAAAATAAGATTTGAAGCGCCTTTTTTGTTATTTTTAGCAAATAACTGCTTTTACGATTTATGATTGTCTACCTAAACAAAAATTACTCATTTATTGAAGATGCTTGCATTTCACCCCTGGATCGCGGCTTTCTTTTTGCCGATGGTGTTTATGAATCAATTCGTACATACAATAAAAAACTCTTCCACTATGGTGATCATCTTGAAAGGCTAAAAAGAAGTCTTGCTGAAATCAAAATTGTTTTTTTTGATTTTGATTCAATAGAAAAAATCATTTACACCCTGATCGAAAAAAACAAAATTAGAAATGAAGCTTTAGTATACCTGCAAATTACGCGCGGCAGTGCTTTCCCGCGGTCACACAAATTTCCAGAATCGAATATCAATCCTACAATCTTTATTTCTGTAAATAATTTAGAATCAAGAAAAGATAAGCTAAATAAAGGCATAAAAGTTATTTTGCAGGAAGATTTACGATGGCTGAGATGCAATATTAAATCAACCTCTTTGCTGCCTGTTGTGCTTGCAAATCAAAAAGCCTTTGAAGAAGGGGCTGAAGAAGCAATACTCGTACGAAATGGCTTGATAACCGAGGGGACTCACACTAATTTTTTTGCCGTGAAAGAAGATACTGTTTTCACGGCTCCGCTTTCAAATTTAATTCTCGATGGAATAACGAGAAAAATTGTACTCGAACTTTGTAGTCAACAAAAAATAAAGGTGAAGGAAAAACATTTTCATAAGGATGAATTAAAAAATTTCGAGGAATTTTTTATAACCAGCACGACAAAGGAAATTACCCCGATAGTCCAAATAGATGATTGGGAAATTAATAATGGAAAATCGGGAGCAGTTACAATAAAATTGCAATCTGCATTTACTGAGCTAACGGAAAAATATTAGTGAAAGAGACACTACAACATACAGCGAAAGTTTTTATTTTAACTAGTGAATGGCAGGATTCGGGGAGTAAAAACATTATAAAGTTCTACGGTAAATCTAATGAGCTCGGGGCTGTGGAGATAAAGGTTAAAAACAATCCTGTTTTTTTTGCCGAAGAAGATCTCAAAAACGAATTGATAAAAGTCCCCTTCAGCAGAAAAGAGGTGAAACTAAAAAATTTCAGCCACAAAAAAGTAGATGCTTTCTACTTCAACACGCAGAGGGATTTAAGGACTGCGTCAGAGGAGTTAAGCAATAATCAAATCAAAACATATGAATCCGATGTAGACCCGTGCAGAAGATTTTTAATGGAAAGGTTTATTAATGCGCAGGTAATAGTCAGCGGCAAGTGTGAAAAGAAAGGTAATCTTTATTCGTTTTCTAATCCCAAGTTGGAGCCGTGCGAGGTTTCACCCGGGCTACTTATCGCATCGCTCGACATTGAAACAGGTGAAAACAACAACTTGCTTTATTCAATAGCAATACATCTTTCCGGTAATATTGAAGATAAAAAAGTTTTTATTGTCGCGGACAATAAAGATAAGTTGCCTGAATATGCAAGTTCATTTAGGGATGAAAAGGAATTATTAATCAATTTCATCGAATGGTTTAAGCAGACAGATCCGGATATAATAATTGGCTGGCATGTAATTGGTTTTGATTTGATGTTTCTTGAAGCCAAATGCAATGAGCTGATGATTCCGTTCGATATTGCAAGAGGAAGCGGAAGAGTTTCTTTAAGAACAAGAAAACCACGCGGCTATTTTGCTTCTATAACAGGAAGAGTTGTAATTGATGGTCCGGTTGCACTGCGAACATCATTTTATACTTTTGAGGATTATAGGTTGGAAACAGTTGCGCAGGAACTTTTGGCCGAAGGGAAAGCAATAACCCCGGATCAGGATAAAGTTGAAGAAATTGAAAGATTATTCAAGGAAGATAAAGCTGCTCTTGCAGAATATAATTTAAAAGATGCAATTCTTGTCACAGATATTTTTAGCAAAGCAGGATTGATAGCTCTTTACATACGCCGGTCCCAGCTTTCCGGTTTATTGATGGATGAGCTTGGAATGATGACTCTTGCTTTCGATCATTTTTTCATGCCGAAGCTGCACCGTGCCGGGTTCGTTGCACCCAACGTTAAAGATTTGAATACGTCGGAACATGCTGCAGGCGGCTATGTGATGGACCCTGTTCCCGGAATTTATGATGATATAGTCGTGCTCGACTTTAAAAGCTTGTACCCCTCCATCATTCAAACATTTAAAATTGATCCTATTTCGAATTTACTTTCGGAGCAAGATACAATAGAAACACTCAACGGTTATAAATTTTCTTCAACCCGGCACTTCCTGCCGGAGTTTATTGATCACTTAATTGAGCAAAGAAACATTGCTCGAAAAAGAAATGACAAACAGCTTTCGCAGGCAATAAAAATTCTGATGAACAGTTTTTACGGTGTGATGGGTTCTTTTGGCTGCAGGTTTTATCATCCAAATCTTCCGACTGCAATTACAGGCACAGGGCACAGACTTCTTCTCGGCAGTAAGGAACATTTGTCCGAGAATGGATACGAAGTAATTTATGGCGATACCGATTCGCTCTTCATTAAACTAAAAGAGGGTGAGGGGGAAGAAGCTGTCGAAAATGCAAACAAGATTGCTGCGGATTTAAATAAATATTGGTTTGAAAAAATTCAATCTGAATACGGATTGAGATCATATTTAGAAATTGAATTTGAGAAATACTACAGAAAATTTATTCTTACTCCCGCAAGAGGTAGTGAAGCGGGTGCAAAAAAACGTTATGCAGGTTTGATGATTGATGGCGAGGAGGAGAGACTGGAATTTGTTGGAATGGAATTCGTACGCACCGATTGGACAAGACTTGCAAAGGAATTCCAGGTAGAACTTTACAATAAAGTTTTTAATAATGAAGAGATTCATGAATGGCTGAGAGATTTTGTAAAAAGAGTAAAAGCCGGCGAATACGATGATAAACTTGTTTACCGGAAAAGATTAAGAAAGGACGTTGAAGAATATACGAAAAACGTTCCGCAACATGTTAAGGCTGCACGTTTGTTGCCCGAAGCAGGAGGAACAGTTTATTATGTAATTACTAAAAGAGGTCCCATACCCGTAGAATTAAAGCACACGGATATAGATTATGATCATTACATTGAGAAACAATTAAAGCCTGTTGCCGACTCTGTTCTTGTCTTACTCAACGAATCTTTTGATTCAATCGTTCAATCAGATCAGCTAAGCTTCTTTTGAGCTAAATAATTATCTTTGTAATTAACTTGTTCATTACTTGAAGGTAAAAAATTGCAAATACAATTCATCGGCGGAGCCAGGACAGTAACAGGCTCTCAGCATCTGCTCTCAATAAATGGTAAAAAAATACTTTTAGAATGTGGCCTGTTTCAGGGGAGGAGAAAGGAAACCTACGAAAAAAATAAAAATTTTCGGTTCGATCCATCTGATATAGATACACTAATTCTTTCTCATGCACACATTGATCACAGCGGCAATATTCCAAACCTGGTTAAAAATGGTTTCGGCGGACCAATATTCGCAACAGCTGCGACTGTGGATTTATGCCAGATAATGCTTCGCGATTCTGCACACCTGCAGGAAAGAGATATTGAGTGGGTAAATAAAAAGCGATCAAAGAAAAAGTTAGATCCCGTTGAAGTCCTCTATTCTTTTGACGATGTAGAGAGGGCCATGAAACAATTCATTGGTGTGCAGTATAATCACCCAATAGAAATTTACCCGGGGGTAACGGCTATTTTTCAGGATGCAGGACACATTCTCGGATCCGCTAGTATTTTACTCGAGATAGAAGAGGGAAGCAATAAAAAAATTCGTTTTGGTTTTACAGGGGATATTGGAAGACCCGAAATGCCGGTTGTCCGAACACCGGATTTGCTTCGTGATGTCGATGTGCTGATTATGGAGAGCACATACGGCAATCGCTTTCATTCAAAAGTAGAAGAAGTTGAGGAAGAAATTGCACAAGTTGTTCAGGAATGCTGCGATGAGGGAGGCAAGATAATTATTCCGGCGTTTGCAGTCGGAAGAACCCAGTTACTTGTTTATATGCTACATAAATTATTCGATCAAAACAGAATACCCCAGGTTCCGATTTTTGTTGACAGTCCGCTGGCGGTAAATGCAACAAATGTTTTCAGGGCTCATCCCGAATGTTTTGACAGAGAAACGTACAGGATATTTGTACAGAACGGAGATGACCCGTTCGGCTTCGAGCGATTAACTTATGTTTCCACGGTTGATCAATCAAAAGAATTAAATGAAAAAAGTGGACCGATGATAATAATTTCCGCATCGGGAATGGCAGAGGGCGGAAGAATTTTACATCACCTTGCAAATAATATCAGTAATCCAAAAAATCTCTTGCTCTTTGTCGGATATGCAGCAGAACATACTCTTGCCAGAAGATTGATGGAAGGCAGGGATAAGGTAAATATTTTCGGTGAAGAATTTAAAGTAAGATGCAAAATAAAGGCCATGGATTACTTTAGTGCACATGCAGACCAGGGAGAATTGATAGATTACTTGCGTCTAAACCGAACGGAAAAGTTAAAAAATGTGTTCTTAGTACATGGCGAAGAAGAGCAGGCATTACCTCTAAGGGAGAAATTGGTTCAAAAAGGCTACAAACACGTGGCTTTTCCCAATTCAGGAGAAAAATTTGAGGTTTAAGAAACCTTTTTCGCTTTAATTCATCTAATAAAGTGTTATATTTCGATCTTTGGGTTTTAACGGTTTCCACATCCCTTCCCGTTAAAACCACAATAAACAAATTTCTCAAAAAACCCTTAAAACAAGGAGAGTGATCAGCTTGAAGATAACAAAGCAGTTCACAAATCGCGAAAGCAAATCTTTAGATCAATACTTGCAGGAAATTGGCAAAGTTGAT
>WOR8_10006974_pt1 | contig 10785 bp, 7 predicted proteins | sample DeeMarSeWOR38_10_FD_19890 | JGI IMG/M metagenome (IMG submission 19890)
ATATCTCATCACTAAAAGATTCTATCTCTTCTTCTAGTAATAGTAGTTTCTTGTTTTTAGCACCAAGAATTGAAATAATATAATTTCCTGCTTCCTTTAATGCTCTAACTATTGGATATAGCGGAGCTATTCCTACTCCTCCTCCTACACATACAACAGTACCGTAATTTTTAACTTCAGAGGCAACTCCAAGAGGACCTGCAAAGTTTTCGATTGTATCACCAACATTAAGTGTTCCTAACTGTTTTGTTGTTTTACCTACCTCCATAAAGATAATTGTGATAGTACCTTGTTCTCTGTCATAGTCTGCTATCGTTAAAGGAATTCTCTCTCCTTTTTCATCTATTCTAAGAATCACAAATTGCCCTGCTTGAGCTTTTTTAGCTACCATTGGTGCTTTAATTTTAAATTGTTTTACTGTCTCAGATAATACCTTTTTTTCTATTATTGAATAAATTTGAACACCCCTTGTGTTTTCTTCTGTTAACCTGTATTTATGTTTCTTTTTAATACTTTATGATAACAATAATAATATGAAGAGACATAATATTTTTGAATGAAGAATAAAAAAATAATCAAAAAATACATTTTGCCTGTATTATAATATAATTAATTAAAAATTTTTATGAAATCTCATTATATAGATACTTTAGATAAATTATTCAAGTTTTTTTATTATTAATTCTTTTTGTTTTTTTAAATACAATTGCCCGCCCTGCTCTTCCATCTAATTTAACTTGTATTGGTGTCTTAAGTCTTATATGTCTTACAAATTTCAATTCTCTCTTTGATTTTTGTTTATTCAGCCATTCCCAATCTATAAAACAATCCTTTTTATTTAACGTTATATTGATATAACCTATTCCTTTTGATATTATATTTTGAAAGAAATGCGTTCCTTGCGTTGGTTTAATATTATAATTTTCAAGTGCAGTTTCTACAATAATCTTTACATTTGATATATCAGTCCATAAAACAGGCATTCCTAACCATCTATCCTGAGTCCCCCAACGACCAGGTCCAATTAATAAGTATGGAGTTTCATTTAAGGTTCCGTTAATAGTACCTATTTCTCTAGAAATTTCAATTGTATTTGAAGAATCAAATGTTTCTGGTGGTACATAAATTATATTAAAAATATTATCTATTAAACCGTTACCAAGAGCTTTATTGGTATACATTAAAATATTTTCTTTTTGAATTTTAGTTATATCCCAATTTATTTGAGCTTTTTCTTTAGACATTACTAATGGTCTTATTTGAATAATTGCTAAAATTGGTGGTTTTTTATTTTCTGGATCGATATTAACTGCAAATTCAATTTCAATAGGGCTACCTATACTTTTATGACCTGCTTTAAGAAGATCTTTAATAATTTCTGCAAGTGGAAAAATATTAAATTTTAATATACCTGCAAATGTTATTAGATAAGGCCCTTCTTTTACAAAACTATCTCTGATTACTCCATCATCCTTATCATAAGTACTTGCAATAGTTGTTAAGGTTCCATCATTAGCAATCTCTGCTATATTTATTTTTTCTAGTGTTATATCTTCTTTTTCAGACAGATTTATTTCAGTTTTTTTTGTATTTAGAACATAAAGTTCTCTCTGTGAGTTTTCTAAAACAGATTTTGGAGTTGAAAAATCTGGAATAATATCAGGATATTTTGGTGAAAATCTTAGAACTGTTTCTCCTCCTACAACTGAGTACCCAAGGCCAGCTGCCAAGCTAACAATTCCGTCCTCTCTTTTTTGATGTGAAACAGGATAAAAGTTAAATGACTGGGCAACACCTGAAAACGTCGGATAAAATCTTCCATTATACTCATTTCCAATAAGTTCCTGTATTATAACAGCCATTTTTTCTTCTTCTATTTTAGCAGATGTTGATTCAATATAAACTTTAGCATTATTATAAAAAACTGAAGCATAAACTAGTTTTATTGCTTGACAGAGTTGTTCAAGTCTAATTTTTTTATCTATATGATTGTTTGGTATCATATATGTAGAGTACATACCTGCAAAAGGATGGTTTTGCGAATCCTCAAGCAAGCTTGAAGATCGAACTGCAAGAGGTGTTTTAAAATGTCTAATTACAACAGAAAGTTTCTTTTTTAGATCTTCTGGAAGTTTTGATTTTAAAAATTCTTTAGCTATTTCAGTATCTGATATTTCCTTTTTATCGTTTAAAAATTTATAAAGTTTATTTTCAGATATAAATCTATCAAATTCATCTGTTCCAATAGCTACAGTATTTGGTACTATTATTTTAACATCTTTGTATTTTTTATCAAAGTCGTAACGTGCAAGTATTGTTCTAATGAACGCAATTCCGCGGCCTTTTCCACCTAGTGATTCTTCTCCAATTCTTGTATAAGATGAGTCAAATTCAAATTTCTGGTTAGAAAAATCTGTCATCACACCAAAATGTCTTTCTCGCCTACTTTCGTTGAAAACGTTTATTAAATAATTTCTCATCTCATCCAGAGTTGTAAAATCTGAAACTTTCTGTGGTCTTAATTTAGTTGCTAGTTTAAATTCACATCGAGCCATTAACCAGTTTGAAAAATCGTTACGATTTGAATGAAAACGAATTGATTCGTGAGGTACGTTCTGCAATGCTTGTTCAAATTCTTTTAAATTAGATGCGCGAGCTATCTCAATAAGTTTTTCATGATGCTCGTTGTCTGTTTCTTTTATTTTATGATTTCTTATAGGTTGGTAAAAAATAAAATCACCGAAGCCCAGATGTTTTAATAAGAAATGATTGAAATCTTGCATCATTGTAGATGAATTTTTATGAATAAAATATGCTTTAATTTCTTCAGCTCTTCTCCTATTTTTTATATCTACCGACTGTAACATTGTTGGGATTGTTGAATTATCTTTTTTAATATGTTTAATAAATTTAATTCCCGCTTGAGGGTCAATTCTACCTTTTCGAGGAAATTTTACATCAGATATTATTCCAAGAATGTTTTTCCTATATTTTTTGTAAAGCTCTAATGCTTCTTCATAACTTCCTGCTAAAAGGAGTTTTGGTCTTGCTCTTCTACGAAGTAATCGTTGTACTTCATTTAGATCCTCAGATATAGATCTCTGAGTTTGTTGAACAATTTCACTATAAATAATAGGCATGAGTAAAGAATAATCGCGAATGGAATCTTCAATTATCAGAATCACTTGTACATTTCCGTTTACTGTATCATGAGCCGTGTTTATTGAATCCTCCACATATTTTACAATAGCTAGAAAGAGACTTGTATCACCATACCAAAAGAATGCTTTATCTATTCCTTTCTCAGAAATGTTTTTCTGACAGTAATGTAAATCAGCAGTATCTGTTGCAAGAATAATTATTGGAATGTCAGGGCATTCTTTTTTAATTTTTTTTCCAAATATAAATGGATCTGTTCCAATGTTTTTAGGCATTGTTATTACTAAATCATATTTATGCGATTTTACTTTTGAAAGTGCTTCTTCACCAGACGTTACATGAGTTACACGTGGAGGACTGCTTAAAAGAAGATGGCGATATTCAGATATGACCATTTCAGAAATTAATCCTTCCTCTTCTACAATAAACGCATCATAAAAACTTGAAACTAGAAGTATTTCTCGAATTTTAAAAGGCATTAGATTATGGAAAACCCTCATGGTAAGCTCATATTCTTCATTAGGTTCTTTTTTATTATTTGAAAAATTTAAACAGTGCCTATCTCTTTTCATACATTATTTAATACTATATAAATAATTGTTAATAAGTTTTGTATAAAAAAATATTGGATGGTTTTATACAAGCCCTTGGTCAATCATTGCATCTGCAACTTTTACAAAACCTGCAATATTTGCTCCTTTAACATAATTCACGCATTTTCCATTCTTTCCGTATTTAACACAGGCGCTATGGATACTTCGCATTATATTATGTAGCCTTTCGTCTACTTCCTCTCTGGTCCAAGCTAATTTTAGGCTGTTCTGAGACATCTCAAGACCGCTGGTTGCCACTCCACCTGCATTTGCAGCTTTTCCAGGACCATATAGTATATTGGCATCTAAGAATATGTCAACACCATCTGGTACAGTTGGCATATTTGCCCCTTCTGATACACAAATACATCCATTATCTACAAGCTCTTTTGCATCATCTTTATTGATTTCATTCTGTGTAGCAGATGGAAATGCAATATCACATGGTATATGCCAAGGACGTTTGTTGGGGCTATATTCAACACCATATTTTTCTGAGTATTCCTTAATTCTTCCTCTTTTTATATTCTTGAGTTCCATAACATATGTTAGTTTTTTTTCATCGATTCCCTCAGGATCATAAATCATTCCAGATGAATCTGAAAGAGTTACTGGTTTTGCCCCCATTTGATTTAATTTTTCAACAGTATATTGAGCTACATTTCCTGAACCAGAAACCGTACAAGTTTTACCATTAATTGATTTATTCCTTGTTTTTAGCATTTCTTCAGCAAAATATACAGCACCATATCCCGTTGCCTCTGGTCTTATTAAGCTTCCTCCCCAGTTTAATGCTTTCCCAGTTAGTATACCAGAAAACTTATTGCATATTTTTCTATATTGACCAAATAGAAAACCAATTTCACGTCCCCCTACTCCAATATCACCAGCTGGAACATCAGTATCGGGACCAATATGTCTATAAAGTTCACTCATGAAGCTCTGACAGAATTTCATAACTTCATTATCAGATTTTCCTTTTGGATCAAAATTTGATCCTCCTTTTCCTCCGCCCATTGGAAGTGTTGTTAGACTATTTTTGAAAACCTGTTCAAAAGCTAAAAATTTTAAAATACTTAAATTAACGCTTGGATGAAATCTAAGACCTCCTTTATATGGGCCAATTGCACTATTCATTTGAATACGGTAACCCCTGTTTATTTGTATTTCTCCGTTATCATCTAACCAAGGTACACGAAACATAATCACTCTTTCTGGCTCAGCTATTCTTTCCAAAATTTTTGCTTTTTTATATCTAGGGTTTTTCTCTATATAAGGCACTACACATTCAGCTACTTCCTGTACTGCCTGGTGAAATTCTTTCTCTCCTGGATTTTTTTCAATGATTTTTTCTATGAATGCTTCAACGTTTTTTTCCATAATATATCTCCAAGTACTGAATGGTGACCGTATTTATGTACCCTATTAAAACTTTACTGATGTTATATAAATTGCTTATAAGTCTCTGCTATCCTAAAAATTTAAAAAAACCGTCGTGAATATCTTAATTTGAATTTTAAACAATCATAGTCAAAGTTTTGTAATATAAATCTAAATAAAACCATTATTCAAGATAAAGGTATTTTCAGTACTAAATCACTCTTTATACTTTCCAAAGTTAAGTAAATAATATAATATAGATCCTGTATTACCCTATGAGGTGCTAATTTGGCTTTTGAAATGCAGATCGTTAGTAATACACCGTTAGTTGGCGAAGTAGATCCTGAAAATGTTGCAAAAAAATTTTTTGAACAAATTGGTTATTTGTCAAAAGGAGCAGATCCGACTATACCTTACAAGATGTTTGCAGATTTTTTTATTAAACACCCTACAAAAGCTTGGTTTGTTGAAGAACTTTCAAACGAGTTAAAAACATCGAAGCCTACAATATATAGACATCTTAATAAGCTTAAAGGTTTTGATATTCTCGAGGAAATGCAAGTTTATGATGATACAACTAAACAAAACAAGAAGGCATATCGTTTAAGATATGGAAACCTTCAAAAGGCTTGGAACTTTGTAGAGGCGCATATTAAAGTAGCAGTTGAGAATTACAGTAAAACCGTTGAGCATTTACAAAAGCTTATAGATGATCAAAAGAAGGGAATTAAATGAGCAAAAAAGCAGAAATGGAAGTTACAATTGGATCAAAATACAAAATAATATCCCTAGGGGGAAAAGATAATGTTCTTGAGAGTGAAGGGATATTTGAAGGCTATGCTACAGTTGGTATGGATGAAATTGGATTGTTAATGAGACTTAATAAAAAACACGGTGACATGAATGGTAAAATTAGAATCGTTCCCTTACATGTTATACTTGCAATTGATGTTATAGATGCAAAACCAAATGATGGTCATGAGGATGATAAAGAGATGCCTCATTATGTAGGATAAGGCGAATTAAATACTAAGCGCGTTTTATATGGTTAATTTAATTATTTTCTTATTTTTGAAAAATAGTAAAACTTTATTTATACAAAGGCCATTACAATTAATGTTGGGGGAATTTAGGCAAAATAATATATCTTCATATTACTAACTCGATTCCTCAAAGGTGATATATTGGAGTATTTGGGTGTTATGGGTGTGAGGGGACCTAAACACAAAACACATTAGATATGTTTAATTACATAAATGTCTGATTCCCCCTACAAACCTTAATATACTCTAAAAATAATAAATTTTTTTTGGAAAACATCAATATTGGCTAATTCAAATAAAAAAACATGATGACCTATATTAGACGTGTTTGTCCTCGGATTTTATAGTTGGTAAGTTCCTTAAAAACTTCATCTTCTTTAAAAACATTTATAATTTCATCTGAGGATGATGACATTTTAATTTCTCTAGTTCTCCCATATCGTCCTTTAGAAATAACTCTGGCAGTGATAATGCCTAGCATATCTAATTCAGAAATCAAATCAGCTACTCTTCTTTGGGTTAATGAATCTGTTCTGGTTTTTTTGCAGAGATCCTTATATATCTCGTATACTTCACCTGTAGTTATATCTCCTGCTATTCCTGCTTTTTTATTTTGTTTTTCTTGTAAAATAATTGCCAATAAAATCGTCTTTGACTGGGCTGGTAATGTTCGAACTACTTCTAATATGCGGTCTATCTCAATTTTGTTTTGTGCTAATCTAACAAATTTTGTAGTTATTTTATGTACTCCATTTCGTTCTGCAAGTTCTGCTGATATTCTTAAAAGATCGAGGGCTCTCCGTGCATCTCCATGTTCTTGAGCAGCTAATGCAGAGCATAATGGAATTACATCCTTATCCATTGAACTTGGTTTTAGTGCTATTTCTACACGTTGTTTCAATATATCTTGCAATTCTCTGGCATCATATGGAGGAAATATCATGTTTTCCTCACCAAGACTAGATTTTACTCTTGGATCCAGAAATTCAGTAAATTTCAAGTCATTTGAAATACCAACAATTGATACTTTTGCTTTTTTCAAATCATTATTTATTCTTGATAAGCTATATAGAGCTTCATCTCCTTTAATTTTATCAACTTCGTCAAGAATAATAACCGTAACACCTCCGTTTTTGTCCATCATATGTATTAATTTAGTATACACCTCGTCAGTAGGCCATCCCGTAAATGGTATCCGTTCTGACCATTCATTAATAAAATGATTAGCTATGTTCTGAAGGAGGCGGTATTGTGTATCTACAACTTCACAGTTGATATATATAAAATTTATACGTTTACCAGTTTCTCCGCCCTTTTTTAAGAGTTTTTTTCCAACATATTTAGTTACTGCTGTTTTTCCTGTTCCTGTTTTTCCATATATGAAAATATTTGACGGTGTTTCTCCTCTTAATGCTGGTACCATTACCGAAGCAACATCATTTATCTCATTGCTTCTATGCGGAAGTATCTCGGGCATATAGGTTGGTCTCATTGCTTCTCTATCTAAAAATAATCCCTCGATTTTTAATAACCTTCCAAATATATCGCTATTAACCGTATTCCTTTGAAAATTTCTCACCCCGTTCCGTTATTGATCATTGTATATTTAACATTATGTATTTGTGAATTTGGATATTTTTTAACTCTTATTTTTCTCCTGTTGAAGAATATGAAGGGGAAGCCCTCTATTTCATATGGAAAATTGTAAATATTAGTCTAATAATTTTTTAAATATTTTGATTAATATATATCGTAAAATCGTAATGTTCAAATACGTTAAGTCAAATACATAATCATCTATACTCACGTCTTGAAAAAATAACATTTTTTAATACTCACTTATCATTAGTTCCAAGCGAAATAAAGGGGTCCCTCATAACATTAAATCAAAAATTTTAAAATAATTTTTTATAAGTATCTAATAAAAAAAAATCGATAAGTTTTATAATTATAGATTATAGAGATGAACTATCCACCAATAATTACTACATCTTTTACCGATTTTATAGAATCGAAAGAAAATATGAGATGACCTTTTTTGTCTAGGTGATACAATCTTGGATCGACGTCATCTGAAGGTTCTATAAGAATATTACCCAAAGCCCCAGTTTTATTATCTACTGTGATATTTCTTAGAATGCCAAGGTATAATCCCTCTTCACTCATTACTGTCTTTCCTCTCAATTCATCTTCTGTTATCTTCATTATTTTTCCCTTCCATAAATTATAAATTTCTACATATATTGAATATCCTTTTCGCTTTTATCCTTTTTGGCTATCCCACTTCCAAGTTCTTTTGAAATGTTTTTGTAGTAGTCGATTATATCCTTTGTAATACTGGCCCTTATGAATTCCATTGCTTTTAAGAAATGTTTATTCTTTACTTCTTTAGCCTTCATATTTTTTCTTAATGCTAACATTGCTGCTTCTCTGCAAAGACCTGAAATATCTGCTCCTGAGAAGCCCTCTGTTGTCTTTGCAAGTTCATTCAATGATACATCTTTTGAAATAGGCATGTTTTTTGTATGTATTTTAAATATTGCTAATCTAGCATCAAAATCAGGTGAAGGAATGTATAGCAATCTATCAAATCTACCTGGTCTTAATAAACTGGTATCTAAGATATCTGGTCGGTTTGTAGCCCCGATAATTATAACTCCTTCCATGCTTTCCAATCCATCTATGCTAGTTAATATTTGGTTAACTACACTTTCAGTTACATGAGACCCAGAGTAAGCACCTCTTCTTGGAGCAATTGCATCTAGTTCATCAAGAAAAACAATGGTTGGAGCAACCTGCTTTGCCTTCTTGAATAATTCACGAACCGCTTTTTCACTCTCTCCAACCCATTTACTCATAACTTCGGGTCCTTTGATTGATATAAAATTAGCTTTTGATTCATGTGCAACTGCTTTTGCAAGTAAGGTTTTACCAGTTCCAGGTGGACCATATAGTAGAATTCCAGTTGGCGGATCTATTCCCATTCGTTTAAAAACTTCTGGTTCGGATAATGGCCATTCAACAGATTCTATTAAATTCTGTTTAACTTCATTCAAACCACCTACATCATTCCAAGTAACTTTAGGTACCTCAATAAAGAACTCTCGCATTGCAGATGGTTCAATTCCTCTCTGTGCATTTTTGAAATCTTCCATGGTTACATCCATTTTCTCTAATAAGTCAACAGGTATAGGTTTATCAAGATCTATTTCTGGAAGATATCGTCTTAAGGCATTCATTGCAGCTTCCCTGGCTAATGCTGCAAGATCTGCACCAACAAAACCATAAGTAATATCTGCGATTTTATCAAGGTCACAGTCTTCGCTCATTGGCATCCCGCGAGTGTGTATCTGAAGTATTTCCTTACGTCCATCTCTGTCAGGTGCATCTATTCTAATTTCTCTATCAAATCTGCCTGGTCTTCGTAATGCAGGGTCCATTGAATCAGGAATATTTGTGGCACCGATAACAATAAGTTTACCTCTACCTTTTAATCCATCCATTAATGTAAGCATCTGTGATACAACCCGTCTTTCAACTTCTCCATGAACTTCGCTTCTCTTTGGTGCAATAGCATCAATTTCATCTATGAATATTATTGATGGTGCATTTTTCTCTGCATCTTCAAATATTTTCCTTAGATTTTCCTCACTCTGACCATAAAATTTACTCATGATTTCAGGCCCATTGATTGTATAAAAACTTGCACCTGATTCATTTGCAACTGCCTTTGCAATTAGTGTTTTTCCTGTTCCGGGGGGTCCATGAAGCAAAACTCCTTTTGGTGGGTCGATACCTAAACGATTAAAAATTTTAGGGTGTTTGATAGGAAGTTGAATCATTTCCTTCACTCTTTCAAGCTCGTCCTTAAGTCCACCTATGTCTTCATAGCTTACTCGCGGACCTTCTGGTTCAAAAGCTTTTGCAGCTTCTTCTTCCACCTTAATTATGGTATGCTCATTTATAGATACAACGCCATCAGGAGATGCCTTGATAACGGTAAATGGTAAAGCACTCCCAAAAAATGCTATTCGGGGTACAGTTATTATATCTCCAGTGGTTACTGGTCGTTTTAATAACTCTTTTTTCATAAAAAGTCCTATATCGGTACCTAGTTGAATTCGTTGTCCTTCAGGTATTGAGGGGGCTAATGTAATGCTTTTAGCACCGCGTACTTCTGCTTGACTAATTTTTACATTATCACCAAGGCCGGTTCCAGCATTTTTCCTTGTTAAATTATCGATACGAATAATTCTTTTGCCTTCATCCGAAGGGTGTGCTCTCCAAACAACTACTGCTGTGTTTTTGGTACCTTCAATTTCTATAACATCGCCAATTGAGAGGTCTAATTCCATACGAGATTGGTGGTCAATCCGTGCTCTTCCATAACCAACATCTTGCTGAAAAGCCTCTGCTACTTTTAATATAATTTCTCTTTTTATCATTAAAATCTCACCTAAATACTAGTTAATTTAATAAAATAGACGAATCAAGAATATCATATAAGTTTTTCTAATGGTTTTTTAGATAAATGTAGATTTATTCTATATCTACTTTATGTCCCTCCTCTTTCGTCCTTTTTTTCTTAATTTTTATAACTATATCAAATA
>WOR8_10006975_pt1 | contig 10784 bp, 8 predicted proteins | sample DeeMarSeWOR38_10_FD_19890 | JGI IMG/M metagenome (IMG submission 19890)
GGATGGCGTGACGAGCTGTGGGCGCGCAAGGACTACACGACGATCGCTCCCTCCGTACTCGGCGACGGGCTGGCCGCCGCCGTGCTCGAGACCGATGTCCGCGCGCGCATCCTGGCCCGGAGCCGGGACATTCTCGGCCGACATCTGTCGATTCTCGACGCCTGGGCAGCCCGCCACGCGCGAGTGCTGCGTTTCCGGCATCCCGACGCCGGGGCGATCGCGCTGGTCGGATACGATCTGCCTGTCGGCTCGCAGGAACTGGCGGAGCGGTTGAGGGCCGAGAAAAGCACCCTCCTGGTGCCGGGCGCTCAGTTCGGCCGGGATGGGTTCTTCCGGGTCGGGTTCGGGTACTCCGAGGAGCACCTGAGAGGCGGCCTCGAGGCAGTCTCGGGACTGATCGAGGAGCTCACCGAAACCCGGAAGACCGCGGCTCCGTAAGGTACCCTCGAGGCGGTTCCTTCCTGAGCCGCCATGAGCGACGAGGAGGAACCTGATGAGAAATCCCGGAACCGCAGCGGTCCTGAGTCTGCTGGTCCCCGGTGTGGGTCAGATCTACAACGGCAAGTTCTGGCGAGCGGTGTTCTGGCTGATCATCACGCCGGGATTCTGGATCGGAACGGGCGGATTGCTCGGTTGGGTGTGCCACGTGATCTCGGCCATCACGGCGCACAACTACGCGAAGGCGAATCCGCACCGCTGAGCCCCGTCCACGCAGCCGCAAGTTTTTCCGAGGCCGGGCGCCTGCTATGTTGGCGCCCATGCTTCGACTCCACCCGTACGAATACCACCGTCCCGGCAGCCTGAACGACGCCCTCGAGCTACTGGCGGCGCATGGCGAGGACGCGATGCCGATCGCGGGCGGTACGGACCTCGTGCCGAACATGAAGCACGGCTTGTTCACGCCCGGGCACCTGGTCTCGCTCAATCGGGTGGAGGAGCTCAAGGGCTTCCTTCCCGGTGAGGATGGCTCGCTGCGAATCGGAGCCGCCGAAACCCTGGATACGGTGAGCCGTCAGGCGAGCGTCCGGGGTCACTGGCCGATCCTGGCCGAGGCCTGCTCGAAGATCTCGGGGCCGCAGCTGCGGCGCGTCGGGACGATCGGCGGCAACGTCTGCCTGGATACCCGCTGCACCTATTACAATCAGACCCGATTCTGGCGCGAGGCCCTCGGCTTCTGCCTGAAGAAGGACGGCGATCTCTGCCACGTGGTGCCGGGTGGGACCCGATGCGTCGCCGCCCACTCGGCCGATGGCGCGACGGCCCTGTGCGCGCTGGGCGCGGAACTGGAAATCGCCGGGCGGGACGGGCAGCTGCGCACCGTATCGATCGACAGGTTCTTCACCTCGGATGGGGTGTGGAACCGCCGGATGGAGCGGGACGAGATTCTCGTCGCGGTCCGGCTGCCGGCCCCGGAATTCGGAACGCGGGCTGCCTTCAGGAAACTGCGCATTCGCCGCTCGATCGACTTCCCGCTCGCCAATCTCGCGGCCGTCGTCAGCTTCGACGAAGCGGGACTCGTAACCGCACTGAGGCTCTACGTGTCCGGGATGGGCTCCTACCCGCGCCGGGTAGGCAAGGTGGAGGAGATCGTGCTCGGCGGGAAACTGTCGCAGGAGAAAGTGGACGCCATCGCGGAGCAGGCATTCCGCCAGTGCCACCCGCTCGCCAACATCACCGTCGATGCGGAATGGAGGCGGGCGATGATCTCCGTGATGACTTCCCGGGCGCTCGGGGAGCTCTCGGCGTTCTGAGCGAAGGCCGACGGGGAGCGGCACCCGAAACACGACGGGGTGCGAAGCCTCGCGGCCCCGCACCCCGTCTCCGATTCCTCGGGTTCGGACCCCTCCGACGGACCAGCCCCCGGCGTCTACAGCACCGAGGTGTCCGCGCCGAACGGCTCGAACACTGTCTCGACGAAGTCGAACACATCGTCAAGCAGGTCGAATATCTGCACCAGGGCAGCGACTTCCGCGTTCGTCAGCGGGTCTCCGGCCGCGTCGGTGAACACCGGCGCCGAAGTCGTGCCGCTGATCAGCACCACCGTCTGTCCGTTGTGCAACACGGTCCCGGAGATGCCATCGGCCTCGTCCACCACGGCGTCGAACACCGTGACGTTACCTCCGTCGGTGATCGTCATCAGGACGTCGAGCGACAGATCGGAAGCAGACAGGTCGATCTCGGTGCCGGCTTCGACGACCACTCTCACGCCCTCGTCGTCCATGCGCAGGTCGTAGGCGAGATCCACGGACATCAGCCCGCTCGTGTTGTTGAGCGTGACCGTCTGCACCAGATCGAAGTCCAGGCGTCGGGTGCCATCGGAGATGAACCCTTCTCCCGTTGCCGTCGCCTGCACGTCCTCACCGAACAGGGCGTAGCTGGCGCTCACCGTGTAGTCCAGCCGCGTGACGCCGCCCGTTTCGGCGACCACCTGGAGTCGGGTGGCGGACGCGCTGCCCTGGTCGATCAGGTCCAGTCGACCGACCTCGTTGAGCGGAATCGCGGGCTGTCCGGAGAACGGGTCCACGGCGTAGAGGATGAAGCGGACCCCGTTCGCCGGGGCGCCCGTGCGCTCGGACATCGCGTACCGGCCGAGGGTCTCGTCCCACTCGAAGGTCATGCCCAGGAAGTTGGCCGGGAAGATCGGCTCCATCGAGAATGACGGGTCGACGAGAAGTTGCGCGTTCAGCGACTGGGACGGCCGCGCAACTCCACCGGGCAGCAGCCGTGCGAGCGCCCCGCCTTCCGCCTCGAGCGCCGGACTGACCAGCGCCAGCGACAGCATCACGTCACTGTCGCCATCCAGCCGGTTCTCGAGCTCCGCCGCCGCCTGGGCGGTCGCGGTCGGATCGAACGGCGTAACCGGACCGGTGGGCCCGCTATCGTCGCTGCAACCGGCCAGGCCGATGCCGATTACGGTAGCGCCGAGCGTAAGCAAAGTCCTGTCAAATCGATACCGCATCTGAATTCCCCCTCGAGTTCCGGATTCTGGGCCGCCGCACGACACACCAGGACGGTTGCCTGTATCGCAAGGCACATGCCCGCGCTCGTGTAAACCATAACGACAGCAATGGCTTATGGTTAGGACCGAGAGCCCGACCTGCGGAACCCGCGCCCGGCATGACGAATATGCAGACTTCCGCGCCGGCTTGCGCTCCGCCTGCCGGCTTGACGCAAGCGGGGGGAAGCGGGGAAGTTGTGCACCCGCGCTCGGACCGGGGCCGATTGCGATCGGATCCTGCCCTGCTCAGGTCCGGTGCCGGGCCTCTGAAGACGGACACGACACGAAATTTCTGCTGAAGCCGGGAGACCAAGTGGCACGCATAGGCATACTGGTCGGGGGCGGTCCCGCCCCCGGCATAAACAGCGCGATCAGCTCGGCCGCTCTCAAGGTGATCGACGAGGGCCACGAGGTGATCGGGATTCTGGACGGTTTCGCGCACCTGATCGACGGGCGGACGGACATGGTCCGTACGCTGAGCAGCGAGGACGTTTCGCGCGTCCACGGTACCGGCGGCTCCATTCTGCGCACGTCCCGGGCGAACCCGACGAAATCTCCGGCGTTGCTGGAGAGCGCCGTAGGAGCGCTTCGCGAGCTGGGCATCACGCGGCTCGTGACGATCGGCGGAGACGACACGGCTTTCGGGGCCCGCGAGGTCGCGGCGGCCGCTCAGGGAGACATCAGGGTCGCCCACGTGCCGAAGACGATCGACAACGATCTCCCGCTTCCCGGGGACATGCCGACGTTCGGCTTCGAAACGGCGAGAGATCTCGGCTCGCGGATCGCGCAGAACCTGATGGAGGACTCCCGGGCGACGAGTCGGTGGTTCTTCGTCACCGTAATGGGGCGCAAAGCCGGGCACCTGGCGCTGGGCATAGGAAAGTCGGCGGGTGCGACGGCGACGGTGATCCCGGAGGAATTCACCACGGAGCCGATCACGGTGGACCGGGTGTGTACGATCCTCGAGGGAGCCATTCTGAAGCGGCGCGCTCTCGGACGCCCCGACGGACTGATCGTCCTCGCGGAAGGCCTGGGTGAGAAGATGGACCCGGACGAGCTCGCGAGGATGCCGGGCGTGGAGGTAGAGTACGACTCCTATGGCCACCTGAGGCTGGCCGAGATTCCACTCGAGACGATCCTCAGGCGTGAAGTGCAGCGGCGTTTCGCCGCGCGTGGCGAGAGCGTGCCGATCACCGACCTCCGGGTCGGTTACGAGCTTCGCTGTGCCCCTCCGGTGCCGTTCGACGTCGATTACACGCGCACCCTGGGATTCGGTGCGGCGAGATTCCTGCTCGCCGAGCAGGTCAGCGAACCGCTGCGCCTCGGCGGGATCGTGACCCTGTCCCATGGCGGTCACCTCAGCGTTCGCCCGTTCGAGGAGTTCCGGGATCCGATCACCGGCAGAACGGCCGTGCGGCTGGTCGAGATCGACTCCGAGGACTACCGGGTGGCCCGGCAGTACATGCTGCGCCTGGAGCGGCGGGACCTGGAGGATCCGGAGATGCTGGAGAAGCTGGCCCGGGAGGCGAAGATGTCACCGGACGAGTTCCGCGATCGATTTTCGTCGGCGCTGAACGGCTATTCGGCTGACCCGTGACCGATCGGGCCGCCTCTCGCTCCGGGGGGTTCAGCACGATCGTGTTCGATCTCGATGGTACGCTGATCGACAGCGAAGCTCTGATCCTCGCCTCGTTCCGTCACACGATGCTCCGGCACCTCGGTGAGGCCCCGCCCGACGCAGTGTGGCGCGCCACGATCGGGCGGCCGCTGGCCGTGCAGGTCAGGGACTTCGCGGGCACCGACGCGGAGGCGGAGGCGATGATCAGCACCTACACGGAGCACAACCTGTCGAACCACGATCGGCTGGTGAGGTCGTTCGATGGAATCCGCGAATCGCTGCAGCTGCTGCGGGAATCCGGAAAGACGCTGGCGATCGCCACCAGCAAGCGACGCGTGGCGGCCCTGATGGGCCTGGCGGCCTGCGGGCTGCCGGAGGACTGGTTCGCGGCGATCGTTACGGCGGATGATGTGACCCGCTACAAGCCCGATGCGGAGCCTGTGCTGCGCGCCCTGGCCGGGGCCGGGTCCGCGGATGCGCGGAGCGCCGTGTACGTCGGCGACAGCGTCCATGACATGCGCTCCGGCAGGGCCGCCGGTGTCAGTACTGCGGCGGTGCTCTGGGGCCCCAACGACAGATCGGTACTGGCTCCGGAAGTCCCCGATGTATGGATCGAGCGACCGGACCAGATCCCGGAAGTGCTCAGCGGGAGCTGAGCACTTCCGGACCCTCTATTCTTCCTCGCTCGGTGCCTCCGGCGACTCGGCTGTCCGCAATGCGACGGCCATCGCATCGTCGAGCGTCTCGGCGAGATGGAAGTCGAGTGCGTTGCGCGTCTCCTCGGGCAGCTCGTCCAGGTCGCCCTCGTTGTCCTTCGGCAGGATGATGTGCTGAATTCCGGCTCGTTGAGCACCCAGCACCTTCTCCTTGACGCCACCGATCGGCAGCACCCGACCGGACAGCGTCAGCTCGCCCGTCATGGCCACGTCGGCGCGCACCGGACGTTCGCTGAGCGCAGAGATCATCGCGATGGACATCGCGATTCCCGCGGACGGGCCCTCCTTGGGCACCGCACCCGCCGGCACGTGGATGTGAATCTCGTGGTCCTTCAGCTTCTCCGGGGGAATGCCGAGCGCTTCGGCATGGGTACGCGCGTACGTCAGCCCGGCCCGGGCGCTCTCCTTCATCACGTCGCCCAGCTGACCGGTCAGAACGAGGCCGTCCCGTCCCGGCATGACGCTGCACTCGACGAGCATGATGTCTCCGCCGAACGGTGTGTAGTACATCCCGGTGGCGACACCGATCGTGTCCTCCTCCAGCTTCTTCTCGGGATGGACCTTCGGCTGACCGATCAGGTCGCGCAGGTCCTCGGCGCCGACGGTGACGGTCTCGGCTTCGCCTGACGCGATCTTCCGGGCGCTCTTCCGGGCGATCGAGCCCAGCTCCCGCTCGAGGTTCCGGACCCCCGCCTCGCGCGTGTAGCTCGAGATGATCTCCCGGATGGCCGCATCCTCGACGGCCAGCTGGTCCTCGCGCAGACCGTTGAGCTCCTCCTGGCGGGGCAGCAGGTAGCGCTTGGCGATCTCCAGCTTCTCGTTCTCGGTGTAGCCGACGAACTCGATCGCCTCCATTCGGTCCTTCAGCGGGCCCGGGATCTGGTGCGGGAAGTTCGCGGTGGCGATGAACATCACGTCCGAGAGGTCGAACGGGATCCCCAGATAGTGATCCACGAACGCTTCGTTCTGAGCCGGGTCCAGCACCTCCATCAGTGCCGCCGACGGGTCACCCTGAAACGAAACGCCCAGCTTGTCCACCTCGTCCAGGAGGAAGACCGGGTTCTTGCTGCCGGCCCGCTTCAGACCTTCGATGATCCGGCCCGGCAGCGCTCCGACGTAGGTCCGCCGGTGTCCGCGGATGTCGGCCTCATCGCGAGCCCCTCCCAGCGACACGCGCACGTACTTCCGACCCATTGCGTCGGCAACGGATTTGGCGATCGATGTCTTTCCGACGCCGGGCGGTCCGACGAACAGGATCGTCGAACCCGTGCGGTCATCCGGCTGACCCTTGAGGGAAGGATCCTCTGCGTGCCCGTCTTCCTTGCCGCCTTCCTCGCCCGCCGCCTCCGCCGCACCGGCTTCGCGTTCCGCCGCCCGATCGCTCTGGAGCTTCCGGACTGCGAGAAAGTCGAGTACACGGTCCTTGACGTCCTGGAGCCCGTAGTGGTCCCGCTCGAGGATCTCCTTGGCGAGCTCCAGGTCGAAACGGTCTTCGGTCGTGGTGCTCCACGGCAGGTCGGCGACGGTCTCGAGGAAGGTGCGGATGACCTGAGATTCGGCCGCCTCACGCGGAATCCGCTCCAGCCGGCGCAGTTCCCGGTTGACTTCGGCGCGAGCCTCATCCGAGAGGTCGAGCGCGTCGAGCCGTTCCTTCAGCTCTTCGATGTCCTCCGAATCGGCGTCGTCGCCCAGTTCGGACTGGATCGCCTTCATCTGTTCGCGCAGAAAGATCTCACGCTGTCTCTCCCCGAGCTCTTCCTGGACCTTGCTGCGGATCTGGGCCTGGGCCTCGAGCAGGCCGATCTGGCGCTGCAGGTGCAGGAGCAGCTTCCGCAGCCGTTCTTCCACCGACAGGGTCTCGAGGAGCTCCTGCTTTTCTTCGACCTCGAGCTCGGTGTAGAAGGCGATCAGGTCCGTCATCTCGCCGGGGCTGGATACGCTGCCGAGCAGGTGGTCCACGATCTCCTTCGGGACCCCCCGAAGTCTGCTGAGCTGGGCGGCCCGCTCCTGGACCTCCTTGTATAGGGCGGCAAAGGCCGGATCCTCGGGATCGATCGGCTGCAGAGGATCCAGTCTGCGCACCACCGCGTCCAGGTATCCATCCTTCTCGTGGACCTCGAGCATCGATCCGCGGCCCACCCCCTGGACGACCAGCTGGATGCCGCCCGGGACCTGCTGCACCTGGGCGATGCGGACGATCGTTCCCACCTTGTGCAGCGAATCGGGGGTCGGCTCCTCGGTGGCCGCGTCCTCCTGGGCCACGGCGAAGAGCATACGGTCCCCTTCCATCGCGTGATTGATGGCGGCGACCGTCTTGTCCCGTCCCGCCGCGATCGGCGCGGCGACGGAGGGGAAGACGACCGTGCCCCTGAGCGGGAGTACCGGGAGCCGCAGCCGGCCCGGCAGTTCCTGGCCGTCACCATTGTGGGGACTCTCTTCGTCGTCCTTCTCCCGGGCGATCTTCGAGTCGTCCGCTTCCACGAAGATGCGCATGCCTTCTTGGAGGTAGGAGAGCGGGGGCGTATTGTATCGATCGAACATGTCTGAATCCGTTCTGTTCATGAGTCTTTGAACCGTATGCCGGTCAGCTCGCAGCCACGCCCCGACCGGGGGAGCGTCGCCCGTGCGTAGTCCAGAGACCCGACGCAGGTGCAGGATGCAGGCCGCACCAGAGCGCCGAAATGCCGAGACTTCACGCCGTTCTGGCACATTCGGGCCGGCCGTCGCCGGCAGCCTGCGCCGTATCGGCAGGAACGCCGCGCCTGCCGTTTCACTTCTCCTGCTCACCGGCCTGACGGGGTGTCTTCCGTCCCCGGTGGAGACAGCTCCGACGGCGTCTCCGGCGGCGCCGTTCGTCCGGGCGCCCTACGTTCAGATACCCGGCCCCGACGCGGCATCCATCGTGTGGATGACCTCCGCCGAATCCGCGGATTCCGTCCGCTACCGTAAGGTGGAGCCCGCCGCCGGCGATGAAAAGACCGCGTGGCGGCGTGCCGACATCGAGGACCGGGGCCGGGGAGTCTGGCGGGCCCGGCTTCGGGACCTGCCTGCCGCGTCCGCGATCGAGTACGAGGTGTTCGCAGGTTCGGCGTCCGCCGGGGTCGACACCTTTCACACGGTCCCCGACTCCAGGCCGGCGGAGCCGGTGCGGGTGCTGCTGTTCGGCGATTCCGGCTGGGGCTCCGAGGAGCAGGTTCAGCTGGCGCGACAGATGGAACGGATGCCCTGGGACCTGTCCATCCACGTCGGCGACATCGCCTATTACGACGGGTCCGAGGTCGATTTCACCGAGCGCCACTTCAAGGTGTATCGAAGGATGCTCGCGGAGGTACCGTTCTTCCCGTCGGTCGGCAATCACGATGTGCGCGCGGATGGCGGCGCTTCCTACGACCGCGCATTCGATTGGCCCGAAGCGGAGCCCGGGGAACGTTACTACGCCTTCCGGTGGGGCTCCATTCAGTTCGTCGCGCTGGACACCAGCAGCGACACGCCCGACGTGGACGATCTGTGGGTCGGAAAGGGGCGGCAGTTCGCGTGGCTGGAGAGCACGTTGCGCACCGCCAGTCGGGACACGACGGTGGACTGGATCGTCGTGTTCGGACACCACCCGCCGTACAGCCACGCCGTCGGCATCAGCGGACATGGCCCGAACCGCGACCTGCGGGTCAGCCTGCCGCCGCTGTTCGAACGGTACGGCGTGGACCTGGTGGCATCGGGGCACGATCACCACTACGAGAGATTCCGGTCGATCCGGGAAGGAAGGCCGGTCCCGGACGGGTGCGGGCCCGTCTACGTCATACAGGGTGCGGGAGGCGCGTCCCGGTATGCGCGCGATGTGGCGAGTTCCCAGTTCAGCGCGGCCGCCTCCCGGGCCTTTTCGTTCACGGAGCTCGTCTTCTCCGGGGATCGTATCCGGGGTCGAACGATCGGTACGGAAGGCGGGGTGATCGACGCATTCACGCTCCGGCCGTATGACGGACCGGAAGCCTCGGGTTGCGACGACTGAGCCGAGGAAGTCCGGCCGGACCGCTCGATGGCAGCAGCCGAATCGGACGCTGTCTGATCGCGGTCACGTTGGTCGCCTTCCTGTTCCCGGCGCGGATCGCGGCACAGGAGAACGATCACGGGGCTCGCTCCGGGGCGGAGGAAACCTATGCCGCTTCCGATTCGATCCGCCTCTCCTACGATCGCCCTCCGCGCGAGCCGCCGGTGGACTGGGTGGACGTGGCCGAGTTTCCCCTCAAGGTCGTGGCGTTTCCCTTCCGCCTGGTCCTCGTAGACCTGCCGGCCTGGATCGCGGGACAGGTCCTGGTTCCCAGAGCCCCGAGCGGAATCGTGCGGATGTATCGGGCCGTGGAGAACTGGGGTCTCAGACCCGTGATCCGGACCTCGATCGGACCTCGAAGTTCGGCAGCGATCGAAGCGCAGCTGTTCCGCTACGAGCCGCTGTACGCGCATTCGGCGATCTCCCTGCGCGGTTCCCAGAGGCACCGGGCAGGCCTGCTCGTCGCGGACCCGCGCTACTCGTTCGCGGCGGAGGCCAGGTGGCAACGGGACGCGCAGCTCGCCCTGTACGGGATCGGTCCCGGTTCCGATCCCGACCGGGGCCTGTACAGCCGGGACTACTGGGACCTGCGGGCGCGAGGCACGGCGCGCCTGACCCGGCGGCTGGGTCTGGATCTCGGCGTCGGATTCGAGGACAACGAGGTCGACGAGCCCTTCGGGTCGGACGATGAGACGATCTGGGACGCATTCGACACGGATTCCCTGTACGGAGCGAACGAGAACACCTCGTACTATCGTCTCGAGGGAGGGCTGACGCTCGACCTGACGGGTAGGAGGGAATTCCAGGACACCGGGGCCTGGTTCCGGGTGGAAGGCATCGCGTGGCGCGGAACCTCGACGACGCCCTCCGACTTTCACGCCATCAGCGCGATCGCTCAGGGCTACCTGCCGATGGGCAGCCGGCAGCAGCTGGCGCTGCGCGCGGTCACCCGGTTGGCACGAAGCGATGGCGGCGACGGGATCCCGTTCTTCCACCTCAGTCAGCTCGGCGGCAGCCGGACCGCGATCGGGTATTCGTCGGGACGCTTCACCGACAACGACATGCTCTCCCTCGTCGCGGAATGGCGGTACGAGGTCTGGCGTGACATCCACGACATCGCGCGTTCCGAGTTCTTTCTCTACTTCGGAGAGGGCACCGTGCAGCGTCGTCTGGCCGACGTCTCCGGAGGAGACTGGCAGGCCTCGTATGGAATCGGCGCGCGGATGGTGATGAAAGAGCGGCTGCTCGGCGTGGCGTTCCTCGGATTCAGCGATGAGGACGTGCAGGTCGGAATCCGCGGAGACTGGGCGCTGTGACCGGCAGAGGGGTCCGCTGTCCGGGCGGCGCGGTCGCGACGCTGATGGCCGCGATACTCGGGGCGGCGTGCGGGGGCGCCTCGACGCTGCC
>WOR8_10006977_pt1 | contig 10783 bp, 8 predicted proteins | sample DeeMarSeWOR38_10_FD_19890 | JGI IMG/M metagenome (IMG submission 19890)
AAATATAAGAGTGCTCTTCCATCTTTTCACTCCAATCGTTACACTTGGGGTTTCTTGCTAACAAAACCCGGATCAATGAACATCAGAGGTTCTTTAGTTTCCTTATGGCTCCACTCGGCGCCACGCCTTTAGGACATACCTTTACACAGTTCATGATGAGGTCACAGAGGGGTGTACCTTCTGGTTGTTTTGCCGCTTTCGCATACCTTCCAGATTCAGGAATTCTTGTGTCTTCATGGAACCTCCAAGCCTTTGCTAGAGCTGCAGGACCAACGTATTCCTCCTTCTCTGCATTGACAGGGCAAGATCCATAGCACAAAGCACAGAGAATGCAGTTGACCAACCTTTCGATCTTCTTTCTGTCTTCTGGACTCTGTGAAAGAGGAGTGTCACCGTCCTCAGTGTCACTCCAGAGTTTCATGGACTCCAGCGTATCGTAGAACTTCGTCATATCAACGACGAGGTCCTTCATTATCGGCATGTTTGGTAGAGGTTCAATCAGGATTTCCTCATTCGGATTCCATCCTGTTGGTTTTTCAGTCAGAGCTGGAAATGGCTTGAGCTTCATATCGTTGTCCTTCACATCAGACACTTGAGTCCGACATGCGAGCCGTGGTTCCTTGTTGATGAGCATGGAACAGCTGCCACAGACAGCACCTCTACATGAGTAACGAAATGAGAGGGATGCATCCATCCTATCTTGAATCTGGAAGAGAGCATCGAGGACAGTCATGCCTTTCTTCACATCAACCTTGTAGAGGTCATAGTGAGTGATGTAACCACCATCTCGGCTTCTGGCAATTCTAAACATCATCAGTATGTCCTCTCCTTCACCTCGAACATTCCTAGGTTCACATCTATCAACTCAGTCTTGATGTGGTCCTCCACTTTGGTAAACAACGAATGCTTCAAGAAATTCTCATCATCCCGTTCGGGATAGTCAAGTCTCCAGTGAGCCCCTCGACTTTCCCTCCGCATGAGTGCACCCATAGTTATGGTCTCAGCCAAATCCAGCATGTTCTCAAGTTCAAGCGTCCGAATGAGTGCAAAGTTGAACTTGTCATCACTACGGCCAACACTGACATTTTCAAACCGTTTCTTCAGCTCCCTGATCATCTTGAGCGCTGCCTCTAGACCCTCCGAGCTTCGATAGACTCCAACGAGGACATCCATGGTCTGGCCCATTGTTTCTCGAATGTTTGCAGGAGAATCACCACTTTCGTGAAGCAGCAAAGCTTGAAGCCTCTCTCGTAGGTCGAAGGCCTCTTGTTCTACACATGACTTGTCGGGGAAGTTTGCGGTCGCTACATACTCACCTACCTTCTCGCCAACAACCCTCCCAAAGACCAGGGTTTCTAGAATAGAGTTTCCACCCAGTCTGTTTGCGCCATGAACACTCATGCAGGCTGCCTCTCCAACTGCAAACAGACCATGGATTGGAGTCTTGCCATGTTTGTCGGTATGTATACCTCCCATGGAGTAGTGTTGAGCAGGCTGGACTGGTATTGGTTCATCGATAGGATCCACATCCGCAAAATGGATTGATATCTCACGAATTCCTGGGAGACGTTCCATTATCTTCTCTTTCCCGAGGTGTGTGAGGTCAAGATGGATATACTCGTCTTCGAACCCACGACCCTCTAGGACCTCAGTCTTGATTGCACGCGCGACAATGTCTCTCGGAGCCAGTTCCATCTTCTCTGGAGCATACTTGTCCATGAAACGATGACCCTCTCTGTTCACGAGGTGACCACCCTCACCTCTGGCACCCTCGCTCATCAGAATGCTAGAACCAAAGAGACACGTAGGATGAAATTGTACAAACTCCATGTCCTTCAGTGGAGCTCCCACTCTGAAAGCTAATGCACAACCATCTCCGGTGTTGATGAGTGCATTTGTCGAGTGGGCATAGACACGACCAAATCCTCCTGTGGCAATGACGACAGCTTTTGCAGTGAAACCATGGACCTCGCCTGTTGCGATGTCCAGAGCGGTCAGTCCACAGATCCCATCACTGGATTTGACGAGAGAGGTGACGAACCACTCATTGTAGAACTTGATTCCACGTTTGAGAGCCTGCTCAAATGTCGTGTGAAGCAGATTGTGGCCTGTACGATCAGCAGCATAACAGGTCCGTGGGAAGGCTGCGCCACCAAACGGTCTCTGAGCAATCTTCCCATCTTCAGTTCTCGAGAACGCCGTGCCCCATCTCTCATTCTCTATCACCGCACGAGGGGCTTCCTTTGCTAGTATCTCGATAACGTCCTGGTCACCAAGATAGTCAGACCCCTTCACCGTATCAAAGGCGTGCGATTCCCATGAGTCCCCTTCACCCAGAGATGCATTGATTCCTCCCTGGGCTGCAACAGAATGAGACCTGAGTGGATGTACCTTTGTCACGATGGCAACATCGAACTTATCAGCCAGCTCGATGGCGACTCGCAGACCAGACAGTCCTGCTCCAACAACAAGTACATCATGATCGAAAGTTGTAATCGTCACTCACCTTGTGATGTAACTGATGTTCGCTTCCGTTATAATCTGTACGGCAAAATCAGACCATCTTTGAGTGGTCGAGAATTTCATCAAGGTCACCCTCGATTTCAATCCCTGACTCTAGTACGACCTCGCGGATTGTCTTTCCAGTCTCATGGGCCTTCCTGGCAATCTCAGATGCCTTGTCGTAACCGACAATGGGTGACAGGCGTGTGACTATCATCAGACTTCGGTCGAGTTGCTTACGAATGTGTTCCTCATCAGCCTTAAGACCCTCCAAGCAGTTCGTCCTGAAAGAATCGATACCTCTTGACAGAAGTCGTATTGAATCAAGTAAGTTCACTATCATGACCGGCTTTGTGACGTTGAGGTCGAGGATACTACCATGAGCCTCTGCTGCGGCAATCGTTGCATCGTTTCCTATCACCTGCAGACACACTTGAATGAGAGCCTCAGACTGGGTGGGATTCACCTTACCTGGCATGATTGAAGAGCCTGGTTCATTCGCAGGGAGGATTAATTCGCCAAGACCAGCTCTTGGTCCACTACCCATCCAACGGATGTCATTTGCCATCTTCATACATGTTAGTGCGATGCTTCTCACAGCAGCACTTGCTCTGACTATAGAGATGTGCGATGAGATGCCTTCCGCCTTTACAGGACTTAACTTGAAGCTGTAACCACCCATGAGCTTGCTGAGTTCCTTCACTACACGTTTGGCAAAGCCTTTGGGTGCATTGAGACCGGTGCCTAGGGCTGTTCCACCTATGGGGAGAATCTCCAGTGTTTCAATCACTGATGGAAGGTCATGCTTGAGTGAGGTTTCTATTTGAAGTCTATAGACAGACAACTCGGTCGAGAGCGGGATTGGTACAGCATCCTGAAGATGTGTCCGACCAACCTTGACGATGCCATCGAACTCATCAACCTTCTCGCCAAGGACAATCCTCAGTCTGTCCAAAGAAGGAATCAGATGAGAACGGATCATTGACAGTACAGAGATGTGCATGGCTGAAGGAATCACATCATTGCTCGATTGTGACATATTGACAGTGTTGTTCGGATGGACTGGAGATTTAGTCCCGAGAGTATGGCCCAGAATCTCGTTTGCTCTATTGGCCAGGACCTCGTTCATGTTCATATTTGTCTGTGTGCCAGACCCTGTCTGATAGACATCGACTGGAAACTGATCAAGCAACTTACCTTCGAGCACTTCATCTACCGCGGTTTCTAGGGCATCGTAGAGTTCCTGAGAAATCAGATTCTCCGCCTTGTTTGCAACGAAACAGGCTTTCTTCACCATAGCAAGTGCATGGATGAACTCAGGAGAGAACGTTCGTCCGCTGATCTGGAAGTTCATTAGTGCCCTTTGGGTATTGATTCCCCAATAGGCATCTGCAGGTACATCTAGTTCACCTAATGTGTCCTTCTCTCTTCTGGTCTTCTCCAATGCAACCTTCCTCCAAGGAGTAACGACTAATGAGCTATATCAGCAAGTCGTCAATTATCTTTTGGACATCCTTGAGATTGGTAGTGTGGTCCTTTAGAGGTACGTCTTCTGGCAAAGCTATGTCTTTGGCAAGGTCTGGAGCGTCAACCTTGTAGAAGACACCTATTGGAATCTTGTCTTTGACCACGAGTGACTTTTCTAAAGCCGCCATTCTGTCCGATACATCATGACCGTTATCCTGCAGTGAGTAGGTGTTGTCGTTGTAGAATTTCCAGGTCAACTGGCGGTTCCAAGTCTGGCAGGGTTGAAGGATGTCTATCACTGCAAAGCCCCTGTGTTTGATGGCCTGGACCATCAACTTCACCAGAGCCTTCTGATCGCCAGAGAATCCACGAGCGACAAATGTTGCCCCTGCAGTAATGGCTTGTGCGACTGGATTAGCTGGTTCCATCGGAGCTCCTGGTGGAGGTGGCGAGGTGTTTGAAATATAGCCTCGTGGTGCAGCTGGTGAGAACTGACCTTTAGTCAGCCCCATGACTCCATTGTTATGGATGAACACTGCGAGGTTGACATTCCTTCTTGCTGCATGAACAAAGTGTCCGAGACCCTCACCCAGTGTGTCGCCATCTCCTGCATGGACAATGACCTCAAGGTCTTTGTTTGCCATGTGGATACCAGTACCCACAGGAATTGGCCGACCGTGCAGGGTGTGGAAGCTGTTGAGACCTCCGATGTAGTGAGGAATCTTTCCTGAGCAACCGATACCAGACGATATCACAAGATTGTGGACTGGAATGTCCATTTCTACTACAGCCTTCTTCAAGGCAGCCAGGATTCCGAAATTTCCGCAGCCTGTACACCAAGTTACCTTCTGTGGCCCTTCGAGTTGATCTGGATCTGTCATTTGATACCAGCCTCCTTCAGCTCTTCAACAATCCATCTCGCTGTCATGGGCCTCCCGTCGTACTTGTTGATATGGTGGTCAACAGATATTCCAGTGGCCATCTTTACAAGTTGGGCAAACTGAGAGGTCACATTCTGCTCCACTGTGATGATCTGCTTCGACTTGCTGAGGACCTTCCTTAGCTTGTCAGTCCGCAACGGATAGATGTCGCAGAAGTGGAGTTGATTAATGGAGACCCCTGCATCCTTCATCATCTGCATGGCCTCGTATGCAGCGCCCCAAGTCGACCCCCAGGTGAGGATTGTATAGTCTGCTTCCTCGTCACCATAGAGCTCAGGGGGATTAAGAGAGTCCATGATTGTTGGTATCTTGTTCATGAACTTGGCTACCATCTTGTTCCGCATGTCAGCATTCTCAGTGATGTGACCATCCTCACGATGGACGTTGCCCGATGAGACTACACTCTTGCCCTCGTCACCAGGGAATGCTCTTGGAGAGATTCCATCAGGAGTCAGTAAATAGCGTTTGTAATCCGAATCTGGGCCTTCTTTCGCTAGTTTGCCCCTGTCAATCTTGACATCCGAAACATCAATTCTTGGAATGTTCATGACAGAGTCAGCGAAGTATTGGTCGCCCAAAATCATGACAGGAATCTGGAACTTGTCTGCAAGGTTGAATGCTCGAGTTGCTACATCGAAAGCCTCGACAGGGTTCTTTGGTGCGAGCAGTATTCTTGGAAACTCACCCTGACTAGCGAATGCCATGAAGAATAGATCAGCCTGCTCCGTACGAGTGGGCAATCCAGTACTTGGCCCCGGTCTTTGAGCATTGTAGATGACAATAGGGGTCTCAGCCATTGCAGCTAGACCTATTGCCTCTGCCATCAGTGCGAACCCTCCTCCGGAAGTGGTGACCATCGAACGTGCTCCAGAATATGAGGCCCCAATGGCCATGCAGATGGATGCAATCTCATCCTCTGTCTGTAATGCACCAATCTTCAGATCACGTGAGTAAGAAACAACATCCATGAACAGGGATGTAGAGGGACTCATTGGATAGGATGAAATCCATTTCAGGTTCGCAGCCATTGCTCCGAGAGCAAGTGCTCGATTGCCTGTCAGTAGTAGTCGGTCCTTACTTGGTCCTTTCTCGAGAGTGTCTAGGTTGTAACGACACTTTCCAGTGAATGTGTCCATAGTCAGATCGTACAGTGCCTTTGCTACAGAAACATTCCCTTCAACTATCTTCTCTCCTTTCCTTCCGAAGATTGTATTGAGAACTTCTTCTGCCAATTTGAATGGGAACTTGATGACCGCAAGAATTGCTCCCAGAGCTGCAGCATTCATCATTCGAATGTTACCCCCTATTTCCTTCGCAGTGGTTTCGAGGGGTGCACGAAAGTGACACGCCTCTAGGTCATCAAACTCGATGGAATCATCAAAGATGATCACACCCTCCTCTACCAACTTGTCACGTTGTCCGACAACAGCATCACGGGAGAGTGCAACAATGACGTCGATATAGTCCACAGGAGCATAGACTGGTTTATCACTCACACGAACCTGGGTAAAGTTGTATCCTCCTCTTATCCGGGATTCAAAGTCTTTGATTGTAAACGTATAGAAGCCAGCTTCGACGAAGACCTGAGTAAGGAGGTCTCCGATTGTGTCAATTCCTTGGCCAGCCTCTCCACCAATATTGAATGTGATGTCCAACTAACATTCCTCTCATTGATGTTGGATTATGAGTATGCAGACCACATGGTTCTTACTTATCACCTTTACTTCATGGCAAGAAACATTGGACACGATTCAGCCTATTCTCCGAGCCAGTCATCCTCACTCGTTTCATTTTTGTCTTCAATGTTACAATGAATCCATTTTCATCATATCAGTATACTGTGACTAGAGAAACAGCCCAAGATGATGACACTTACAGGTTGGAAGTGTTCATTATGGGACGCCACACTGCCACAAGCCAGATCTATGTTGACAATGTCACAGGGCACTTCTCACTTGATCAATATGGGATTATAGAAACTCAATCCACTCAATTTCAACTAGTTATAGGTGGAGCTGTGGCTGCTGTGCTTGCAGTTGTTGTGGTCGCACTGGTTTTTCACAGGAGAAGAAGAGTTAGACTTGAGCAGATAATCCCATATTACAGACCAGATAGCTAGTGCATCTGTTAGAAATGACCACATTTGACAAGCTTTAAAAACACAAGTCCAGCAGGAGAAGTCAGGATGTACAGCACGAAGTGCTTGTACACTTTTCATAATGGACAGGAACACTACGTGAACGTGGGACTGTCAGACCAAATTTGGGGAAATAAAAATGGCACAAATGTCTGGAACACCCGTCCTGATTCTAAAGGAGGGTACAAGCAGAACACGCGGCAAGTCCGCACAAGCCAACAACATCATGGCTGGTATTGTCATCTCAGACGCAGTGAAGTCAACACTGGGTCCCCGAGGGATGGACAAGATGCTCGTCGATAGCCTTGGAGATGTCACCATTACCAACGATGGTGCTTCAATCTTGAAGGAGATTGACGTACAGCACCCAGCAGCAAAGATGCTCGTTGAGGTGGCCAAAAGCCAGGACCAGGAGACCGGCGACGGTACAACCACATCCGTTGTGATTGCTGGAGAGCTCCTGAAGAGAGCACAGGAGTTGTTGGAGAAGAAGATTCATCCGACCATCATTGTCGGAGGTTATCAGAAGGCTGCCGAGAAGGCTACTGACATACTGAAGAAGATTGCAGTATCAATGGAAGGACGGGACAGAAAGATCCTGACCGGTATTGCTTCAACATCAATGAACAGCAAGTCAATCAGTGGTTCAAAAGACCACTTTGCAAAGATTGCAGTCGATGCAGTTCTTCAGATCACTGAAGAGATTGATGGTAGAGTCAGAGCAGATATCGAGATGATCGAGATCATCAAGAAACAGGGCAAAAGCCTCACTGAGACCGAACTTGTGAATGGGATGGTCATCGACAAGGAGATTGTTCACGCATCAATGCCAAAGAAGATCGAAGCTGCAAAGATCGCACTGGTCGACACAGCTATCGAGGTCGAGAAGACCGAGTTTGATGCAGAGATAAAAATCGACAGACCTGAGCAGATCAAAGCATTCCTAGATGAGGAGCAGAGAATGCTAACTAACATGGTGGACAAGATCGCGGCAACAGGAGCAAACGTTCTGATTTGTCAGAAGGGAATCGACGATGTGGCTCAGCACTTCTTGGCCAAGAAAGGAATCATGTCCATCAGAAGGGCAAAGAAGAGCACACTCGAGAAGCTCAGTAAGGCAACAGGTGCAAAGATAGCAACCAACCTTGATGAGTTGGACAACGACTACCTCGGAGTTGCTGGAATAGTTGAAGAGGTCAAGATTGGTGACGATAAGCTCGTCTACGTCAAGGACTGCAAGGATCCAAAAGCCGTATCTATTGTGATTCGCGGAGGAACCGAACATGTCGTTGATGAGGCAGACCGTGCACTACACGATGCACTCTGTGTTGTCAGGAACGTGGTCGAGGACGGAACCTATGTTGCTGGGGGTGGTTCAACCGAGATTGAAATCGCCAGGCAACTGGAGGCGTATGCAAACAAGGTCGGCGGCCGTGAGCAGCTGGCAATCGAGGCATTTGCTGAGGCTCTCCGGATCATTCCAAAGACCCTAACAGAGAATGGTGGACATGACCCCATTGACCTCATCGCAGACCTAAATAAGGACCATTCCAAGGAGACTGGTACCTGGTACGGTGTTGATGTTTTCAAGGGCAAGTCTGTTGACATGATGAAAGAAGGTGTCATTGAGCCAGCCAGAGTCAAGAGTCAGGCTATCCGCTCAGCAGCCGAGGCAGCTCAGATGATCTTGCGAATTGACGACGTCATCGCAGCCAAGGCAACAGCAGCTCCACCACCAGGTGCTGGTGGGATGGGCGGAATGGGTGGCATGCCCGGCGGAATGCCTGGGATGATGTGATTTTCGAACAATGAAACTTGGAGCCGCAAGGCTCCACTTTTCTCTTTTTCATCGAGGTTGATGACTTGACAAAACGTATCCTACTGGTGGGAATGAACACCTTTGACAGTGGGAAGACAGAATTGGCCAAGAATCTTGTCAGTTACTATCGTGAAACTGGTCTATCTGTGGAATACTTCAAACCTCTAAGTGGACACAACTACTGGTTTAACTACGAACATTCGAAGACATGCCTTAAGGAAGGATTACTTGTTTCCAAGGATGCATGGGAAGTGACAACTTTCTATCCTTCGAACATTCGAATAGAAATCACGAACCCAGTTCATACTCTTTTCGTCCCTCTTAGGATTGAGAGACCTCTCCAAACACTTCCCAACACACTAGGACTTGCAGGTTCCAGTTCCATCCTGACATTGGAGAGGTTTAGTCGACCGAGTGGGTCTGATGTCGATACAACAATCCTGGTTGCACAAGAGCTTCTAGAAGAAGAGCGACTGATGATTGGTTTCGAGGAAGTTGGTCAACTCACGAGGGGTGCAGCCATAACTGAGATCAATAATCTTGAAACTGTACGAGCATTCGAAGGGCAGTATTTTGAACAGTTTGTGTCCGAGTGTTTTGCAATCATCGAAGACACTGCTGATGTGGTGGTTATTGAAGGCTTCAATGATGCAGCATGGCCATGGGACAATCTTGAATCCGTTGATGCTGTCCTGGTTGTTGCTCCAGGACATGTATTCAGCTATGACCCTGAGAAGTTCCGAAAGGCTGCATATCTGATGGTCCGTGGAAACCTGCCTATACGTGAAGTTACTTTCAGTAGAATGTCTGACTTGTTGAAACCCATTGGACGAATCGAGGTCACACCAGAAACGAACTTAACATCAGCAGATATGAAAGAGCTCGGTCTTGATTTCCACACAGGAAAGAAAGATTAGGCACAAATTCACGGAAAATTATGACCAGGACAGACTGATGGAGTACTTGACGTGACCGAAGATCTTGATTGGGAATTGATCATCATCGGCGGCGGTCCTGCAGGTATGACTGCTGCCATCTACGGAGCACGTTATGGTCTAAAGACACTCCTTCTGGAATCGAAAGTTCTTGGAGGTGCACAGGCAACAAGCCCTGGCATTGAGAACTATCCTGGCTACACCTTCATTGTAGGTCTCGAACTAGCAAACAAGATGAAAGAACAGGTCAAGAAGTGCGGTGCTTTCATCAGAGAGATCACCGAGGTGAAGAGCGTTGAAAGAGAAGGTGAAGATGGAAACTTCCTTCTCGACACTCGCAGAGGTGTGTATCGTGCTAAGGCAATCATCTTTGCCACAGGAGGCGGTCATAAACACCTTGGTGTCCCTGGAGAGGAGCTACTGACAGGTAGGGGTGTTTCATATTGCGCCACCTGCGATGGTCCATTGTTCCGAGACAAGACTGTCGCTGTGGTTGGAGGAGGAAACACTGCGGTCACTGAAGCACTCTATCTCGCAGAGGTCGTAGAGAAAGTCTACCTGATACACAGACGAGATGAACTCAGAGCAGAGAAGATCATTCAGGATTACATATTCAACTCCAGTGTAGAAATAATCTGGGACACTATTGTCAAAGAGATAAAGGGTGGAGACTTGGTCAATGAACTGGTCATTAAGAATGTGAAGACCGGGGAAATCCAAACATTGCCTGTTGAAGGAGCTTTCATAGCATTAGGATCTAGTCCAGAGAGTAGTCTTGCCAAGAGCATCGGTGTTGAAACCAACAAACGTGGTGAGATTCTCGTCAATGCCAAACAGGCCACGAACATCCCAGGTGTGTTTGCAGCAGGCGATGTTGTTGAATCTATGAAACAGATTGCTGTTGCTGTTGGCCATGGAGCGATTTCCGCAGACTCCGCTTACTCATACATTCGAAAGATACAGAGAGGACCTATCGGATACG
>WOR8_10006978_pt1 | contig 10783 bp, 8 predicted proteins | sample DeeMarSeWOR38_10_FD_19890 | JGI IMG/M metagenome (IMG submission 19890)
TGGAAAAAGAAGGTTGGGGCCACAGTTCCTCCATGGTGGGAGTTGATATCGCCCTCAAGGCCAACATCAAGCGGTTGATTCTTTTCCATCATGAACCCTCCTACAACGATGAAAAGCTTCAAGAGATTTACGACAAGACCATTCGTTACTACGAGATGATTAAGGGCAATCACAACCTGGAAATCATCATGGCCCGGGAGGGTCTGGAAATGGAAATCTAGTTCCATGGCCACATCAGCCATCACTGTGCTCCCCGGCTCAGAAACTCTCCAGTCGCACGTAGAAAATTCCATCCCCTATTATACATTTCATCGGTTAGGCGAGTTTCTAGAATTAGAACACCTCGTTTTTACCCGATTGGGAGGGGTGAGTTCGCCGCCTTTTGCCAGTCTTAACGTAAGTTACGACACCGGAGACGAGGCCGGCAAGGTTCGAGAGAACATTCGCCGGGTGCGAGCTGCTGTTGATTGTTCTTCTCTTATCTACGCCCGACAGAGCCACAGCAACAACATCGTGGTTCTGCGCGAGCACCCGCACTTTGACCCTACAATTCCATACCCCCTGCATGGCAAAGACGGTTTCATTACCCAATTGTCCGGCCTCCTCATGATGATAAAAGTCGCCGACTGCCAGGCAATATCGCTCTACGATCCTGAAAAAAAAGTGGTTGCCATCATTCACGCGGGCTGGCGCGGTAGTGTTAAGAACATTGCAGGCAATGCTGTCCATCTTATGCGGGCTCACTTTGGCTGCAATCCCCAAGACATTTTTGCCGGAATCGGACCCTCACTGGGCCCCTGCTGTGGTGAGTTTCGTAACTGGCGTCAGGAACTTCCGCCTCGTTTTTCTCGTTTTAAGGTACAGGAAAATTACTACGATTTCTGGGCCATCAGCCAATATCAACTCATGGAAGCCGGTTTACTCAGAGAACATATCGAAGTTTCCGGGCTTTGTACCAAGTGTCATCCTGAGGTTTTCTATTCCTACCGCGGTGAAGGCGAAACCGGCCGCTTTGCGGTGGTCACCGGCATCAAGGACTCTTTGCGCTTTTAGGAAAAATTTCACAAAACTCGCAAGGCAGGATAAAACAGTAGAGCTTACGGCCGGTCACAGGATAAAATTTCAATCTCTTCTCTCTGTGACTTGGTGTTTTTTGTGGTAATTGCTAAGGAGCATTTTCTGGAATATGAGTAAGGTGCTGCTAAGAAACGCTGAAATACTATTTAACGATCGGGTGAGTCCCGAACTCTACCACATGGGGCTTCTGTGTCCTGAAATCGCAGCTCGCATCCAGCCAGGGCAGTTTCTGATGGTAAGGGTGCAGGAAGGCTTCGATCCCTTGCTGCGAAGACCATTTGCCGTGCACCGGATCCACCATAACGATCCCCCTACCTCGTTTGAGATGCTTTATCGAGTAGTCGGACGCGGTACCCGGCTGCTTGCCCACATGCAGGCAGCGGCATCATTGAATCTCCTCGGCCCTCTGGGTCGCGGTTTCGAAGTGCCGGGTCAGGATGGATTCGTTCTCATGGTTGCGGGGGGAATTGGCATTGCTCCTCTACCACATTTGGCAGAAATCCTGGTCAGCTCAGGCTTCAAAGGTCCTTTCGTCTTGTGGTTCGGCGGCAAAACCGCTGCTGAGCTTGTCTGTGTCAAGCATTTCAAGGACCTGGGCTTTGCAGTGCAACTTGTTACCGAAGACGGCAGTGCAGGCCGGCAAGGACTGGTCACCGGCCACCTAAAACAGTGGCTGTCCGAACGGGGTGAATTGCCGAAAGTAATCTATTCCTGCGGTCCCTATCCCATGCAGCGACTGGTGGCAGAGATGGCTGCCCGGCTAGGTATCCCATCCCAGCTTGCTATGGAGGCCTTGATGGGATGTGGTGTCGGGGCTTGCCTGAGTTGTTCGCTCAGATGTCGTCCACCAAAGGATGGTCTGGACCCACACTACCTCAACGTTTGTCAAGACGGTCCTGTCTTTGCTGGCGAAGAGATCGTCTGGGAGTAATGTAATCAGCCGGCAGATTGCAGCGATCAGCAAGCAGTACGCACAAAAATTTGGATTTTTATTACGGTTAGGCGCTATGCGGATTTGATCCAATGATTAATGACAAACCGGTAAACCTGGCAGTAAAACTAGGGCCACTGCGTTTGAAAAACCCGGTGATGGTGGCATCAGGTACCTTCGGTTACGGGCAGGAATACGCTGAACTGGTTCCCCCCGAGCGCTTGGGTGCAATGGTGGTAAAAGGAATTTCCCTGGAGCCCCGCTCCGGCAATCCTCCTCCCCGCATCTGGGAGACGTGCGGTGGCATGCTCAATGCCATCGGTTTGCAGAATGTTGGCCTTCGCTCTTTCTTGGAGGAGAAACTCCCCTGGCTCAAACCTTTCCCCGTTCCCGTGATTGTGAATCTTTTTGGCAATACAGTTGAAGAATATGGAAAACTGGCTGCAGCTTTGGACGGCCAGGAAGGCATCGCCGGACTGGAGATTAATATTTCCTGTCCGAATGTGAAGGCAGGGGGGATGACATTTGGCTCAGACCCGGAGATGGTGTTCCAGGTAGTGTCGGCAGTAAGGTCAAGAACCAACCTCCCGGTTATCACTAAACTCACCCCCAACGTTACCGATATCACTGTTACCGCAAGGGCAGCCCAGGATGCTGGCACCGACATTTTGTCATTGATAAATACTGTTGCAGGGATGGCAGTCGATGCCCAGACCCGCCAGCCCCGGCTGGCAAACGTGGTCGGCGGGCTGTCTGGACCGGCCATCAAGCCCATTGCCTTAAGAATGGTGTGGCAAGTTGTACAGGTGAGCAGGGTGCCGGTCATTGGCTTGGGAGGACTTGTCTCTGTGGAAGACGCCCTTGAATTCTTGCTAGTCGGAGCGAAGGCTATCCAGGTAGGCACCGCCAACTTTGTCAATCCACGCGTCACCCTGGAGATAATCGACGGCCTGCAAGACTACCTCCACCAACAGGGCCTTGTAGATATCAATGAGATAATCGGCACCCTAGAGATCCCCGAGCAGAGCCAGGGTGCAGATTGCAGGTAGCAGCCGCCAGCCTTTCACAGGCTCTGAACCATTAAGTAACTGAGTCATTATGTCTTTACAATAAATTACGGTGAATGACGGCGAAGCCAAACTGTGGACCTGCCTGCGGGGACTGAGCAGAGCGAAGCGAGCGCGAATAAATGACCTAATGACTAAGACTACTATGCGCTCTACGTTTTCCCTTTTTGCCTTAAACGGCGCATATCTCCCACTCTGATGGTAAAGCGCACACCGTCCAAAAATTCCAGCAAAGGGATGGTGTACTTGCGGCTAGTCTGGGTAAGCTCTTTGAACTGAGGAGTTGTGATCTCTTCCTGCTGTTGGAACAAGTCCAACAATCGTTTTTTGAGATCATCCAAGACTGCGTGGTGGAAGTACATATCCTCCTTGACTTTGACCAACAATCCCTGTTGTAGCATCCAGCTAAGAATCTGGCGCGCTTCGCCATCCGAGACCCCAAGCGACTGAGCCACCTCTCGGAAAAAGGGAGGTTGCAGCCCTGCCCGCTGGTAGATTGCCTCGAGCTCTGCTCTTACCTCTTCTTGCTTTCCTGCTAGAGTCACTTGGTAAGCAGAGAGCCGCACGAGATCTTTTTCTTGAACAAGTTCACCCTGGCGAACCAATCGCTGAATGAGATCGTTGAAAAGTTTACCGTCCACTCCGCGGGGCAGCCGGCCAAAGAGCTCTTCCTTATTAATGCCTGACCGTAAAGGTTCCCGCCGATGGAACTCATCAAGCTGGCCCAACAGTAGCTCGGTGAGTTTGTTAAACACGTCCCTATGCACAAATCTAGGAGTCTCCCGATCGAACTGGATTACCTCACCGCGGCTCATGAGCTCTTGGAGCAAACTACGGAGCTGTTTTTCTGTAATATTGGCGAGAATGCTCAGCCCTCTTTCTCCTATGCCGATAAGCCCTGCGTCTCTCAGGTGATGTTCCGCCATTTCACCGGGTTCACCCTTTTGCAAGACGGCCAGAGACTCCAGAGTATTAGCATCCTTCCGTTTTCTCTTTTTTGGGGTCGGATGCAGTATCTGACCACCGCCGATGGTACGCATTGGTGAGTAGCTTCGCAGGACGAAACGGTCGCCACTACGAACCACCACCGGCTTATCCATTCGCACCTGAGCATAACCACTGGCTCCAGGCTTGAGCTCATCAGTGTCGAGGAGTATCAGGGTGCCCATTTCCTCATTGGTGCCGGTGTGGAGACGGACCTTTGCCCGGTTTTTCAAAACCCGTGGCGCAGTCTCCAGATATTGCAGGCGTACATCTACCATGAACGAGGCAATCAGGCTTTCCGGGGTCGCCAACACATTGCCCCGCTCAAGGGCGGCTTTTTCCAATCCTTGAAGGTTAATGGCCGTGCGCTGCCCACTAACTGCCTCGCTCACTTCCCGATTATGGACTTGGATACCACGCACCTTCGTTTTGAGCAGCTGAGGATAGACAAACAGGGTGTCCCCTGTCTTGACCTTCCCTGAAATTGCTGTACCGGTAACCACCGTTCCGAATCCCTTCATGGTAAAAACCCGATCCACAGCCAGACGAAAATCTCCACTGCTCGATCGGGCTTCCACCGAGTCACAGAGACTCTGCAAATGGTTTAGTAACCAGGCTAAACCGTCACCAGTCACTGCCGAAACCGAAATTATTGGCGCGGAGGCAAGAAACGTTCCCTGCAAGAAATCTTGGATGTCTTCTCTCACCAGTTCCAGCCATTCCGCGTCTTCCACCAGATCAGTCTTGGTAAGTATCACAATTCCCTGTTTGACCTTGAGAAGTTCGCAGATTTCCAGGTGCTCTCGTGTCTGAGGCATTACTCCTTCATCAGCGGCCACGACCAGCGCCACCAGATCGACCCCTGTTGCCCCTGCCACCATGTGTCGCACGAACTTCTCGTGTCCCGGCACATCAACGATCCCTAACTCCTGCCCATTGGGGAGCTCAAGGTGAGCAAAACCAAGCTCGATGGTGATGCCTCGCTCCTTTTCCTCCTTGAGACGGTCGGTGTCAATGCCGGTGAGAGCCTTGATCAAAGTGGTCTTCCCATGATCTATATGCCCAGCCGTGCCCAGGATGATCTGTTTCATAAGTGAAGTCCCCCGAGGACCTGTGTTGTGAAATGACCCCATAGGGTAGACGATAAATGGTAACCGGTAAACAGTGAACTTGATAACCACCTGGCGATAACCTTTCACCGTTCACTGTTTACGACGGCCCATGCGCTATGTTTTCTCAACCTCTCTTATCAGATACGTAAAAAGCCCTGTAGCCAGCAGGGTCTCCGCTTCTGTACTAAGATCCACTTGACAAACAGCAATCCGCCGGCCATGGTGAGCCACCCTGCCACGAGCTATTACATCCTCCCCCCCAGCAGGTCGTAGAAAATTCATCTTGAATTCAATGGTGGGAATAACTACCTTCACCGGATCAGGTAGGACGGAATAGAGAGAAACTCCACCAGCCACATCAGCCAGCACCCCCAGAATACCCCCTTGCAACACCCCCATGGAATTTTGCAGCTCCACCCGATGAGGCAAGACGAGATTAGAACGCCCGGGGACTACCTCCATGAGCTTGATACCCACAAATTCGACGACAGGATTATTGGAAAGCCTCTTTTTGATCCCATCCTTCTGTAGCTTGGTTAGCTCCCTTTGTTCCTGGTTATAACTGTTCTTCTTACCTGAGCTTGGCACTCTGTCCCCCACTTAATCTATCGTCCATCATTATTCGTATCTCATACAAAAGTGCAATGACAGATGCTAGATGACAAATGCTAAAAAGTAAAGAGTCCTGGCCCTGAGGGGCTTTGGGCCACCCACAAAGGGGGTTTCAATGGTCTTTTTCTAATGCGGCAGTATGCTGGAGTGATGGAGTAATGGAGTAATGAAAGAACTGACTCAAGTTGAATCTAGGGCTCTTTCCAACACTCCGATACTCCAGTGCTCCAAAACCGCTCGTCATCTTTCCTGGCAAATCCATTGAAACTTGACTTGGCCCAGAGGGCCAGGTTTTCTATTCTCAAAAATGGCGCAGAGCACAACGCGACTCGCGTTAAGCATCGGGCCTATGCCCGATAGATGAAAAGATGATGGTAATCACGACCCGATTATGTTCGTCCCGGGTTATGTTGATAACACCTCCATGTTTGTGAATCACCACTTTGGTCAACGGCAACTGCAAATCAGCCTCACCGAGTTTATCGCTAACGAAGGGATAGAAGAAGTGCTCCATGTCGTCGTCCGCCACATGAAGCGCAGGATAAGAGAGCTGAACAACTGCTGCTCCATCGTATGTCGTGCTGACCCGGAGGCAGGATTGCTCGGGCATATGGCTGCAAGCGTTCTTGAGTATTGTTTCCAGAGCGTTGTGCAAATGGCTGCGGTCGGCACGAATGAAAGGAAGTTCCCCGTCCAGTTGCATATCGAGCTTGACTCCTTGGCTGCCAAGCTTATCCTCGGAACCGCTGATGACCTCCTGCAAAACCTTATTCAGATCAACGTCTGTAAACTCAAGAGTGACTGGGCGTATATAGGAGAGAATCATCTTGAGAATATGCTCCAACCGGCCCACCTCTTTCACGATAATCTCAACATTCCTCCTGTGAGCATCTTTCTGATCCATCTCCTTGAGCAACCTTCTGGCAAAGCCACCAGCCGAGGTTAGTGGGTTTCGGATCTCATGTGCCAGCCTGGCCGAGATGTTGCTAAGAGTCTTCAGCTCCTCAGTTTGGATGATCTTCTCCTCTAGCCTCTTCCGCTCACTCACATCCACAATGATCCCGTCCACCGCCTGCACTCTCCCCTGTTGGTCAAACAGGGGTATCGCATGATTGAGCAGAAATACTTCCAGACCACTGTTGTGGATGCCACGGTACTCCATCAGAAACTCTCTCCCTTCTCCGAGACAGGCCGCAAGCTGTTCGGCGACATTCTGCCGGTCCTCGGGGTGTGCGGTTTTGGTCCAGAAGTCCCGATCATCAATCACTTCTGTGACCGTATGTCCAAGGATGTCTTCCACAAAGTGGTTAACGAATACCGTAGTTCCATCTGGCTCCAGTCGATACACGATTAAAGGGGCATTTTCTACGAGGGTCTCGAATTTTTCTTTCTCTGCCACAAGTTCCCACGTCCGGCTCTCAACCCTCTCCTCCAGGGTATCGCAGTAGTTCTGTATTTCTCGCCGCGCCCGCTTGAGGGCTTCAAACATGTCATTGAGCGAGTCGGCCAGAGCACCGATTTCGTCACGCGCCGGCACGTGAACTCCCCGGATGCGTTCACCTGCAGCTATCTCCCGAGCAACCCTGACGATATCATGGATGGGACGGAGGAAAAGAGTTACCACCCAAACGATAACAATGGCTGAGAACACCAGAGCCACCACCATTACACCAAACATCTCCACCCTGTTGGTGGCCAATTGCTCAAGGGTAGCAGTTCTATCGACACTGATTTCCACCACGCCGATGCTCTTTCCTGAAAAATCTCGGAGCGGTCCCAGAAAAATCGCCAAATCAGGCTCATCTGCGGGGCTTACGAGCACCTCCGCATTCTGGGTTTGAAAGACTTGACGGTAGATCTCATCGGTAAGCAGCGGTATGCTCGCGGATGAGAAGGCCATGTGCTTGAAGCCTTTGTCGCCCTCTCTTGGTAGCAGGAGGGCAAGGTCCATATCGTATCTGCGCTTGAGGGATTCCAAGAAAGGTTTCTCCACCGAGTAACCAACCTCAAAAGTTCCGATGAACTCATCCTGATAAAACACGGGCGCTACCCCCCGAACCGCGAAACCGGTGGCGCCTCTCTCAAGTCCAGCTATTCCTCGGCCTGATTCCTCCACCACATTAATGGTATGACGAAAAGATGCCATTGCCTCGCCAGACTGATAAATCTGGTGCAGTCGAAGAAAAGATGTCGCTGGTTTGATATGAAAATGAAACTGTCTCACCCCGAACTCCTTCTTCAAAACCTGGTAGGAAGGCAGGAGTAAATCAATGAGTGCCTGCCGATCCCTGCGGAAAAATGCTTCTTGCACAGCTGGCGCGCGTGCCACCTGCAGGGCCAGACTCAATGCCGAGTTTTCACGATCCTCCACCTGGTCCGAGAAGGCTTGATAGTAGTCGGATAGTTTTTTCTTTTCTTGGTTCTCGATTATTTTTCTCTGGGTAGTGAGACCCAAAAGGATAAGGGTGGTGGTCCCCACGAAGGAGAGAAACAAAAAGGGAATGAGTAGTTTCCATTTCAGGCTGATGTCATGAATTCTTCTCAGATCCACTCCCATGTCTCCTGCCGCCTACTGTGCAGCCCACATAGCACCCTACAAGGTGCCGCCATTAGTCCTGCTGCCATACATGGTGTTCCAAAGCTCATATTCTTAGGACGAAAATACTGAAGCTCCCTGCAGTCCGCCTGCGGCGGACAGGGAATCTTCGAAATGGAAGGAATGAATCCATCTTATTGTGGTTCGCTCGCTAACCCCGTCCGCCTCAGGCGGACTACGGGGAATGCGCATGCTGGAGCATTTTCAACATTTAGGATCTGCTCCCATCTCCCAGGCTGTGCAACACTGATAACTGTAGCCTAGAGCTCGGCGGCAATTATATTTCTGATCATATCGCCTGTTTCTTTGGCTGAAAGGTGGGCAAAACGTTCGTAGGGCACAGGTTCAAGCACCCTTATAATCATCTTCTGGCTGCCGTGAAAATTCATGCTGTGCTTTGGCAGCGCGTCCTTTGTGCCGCGGATAACAACGGGAAGAATGGGAATATTCATTTTTTTGGCCAGGATGAAAGCCCCGGACTTGAACGGTTTCAAGCTCCCGGTTTCTGACCTCGTGCCTTCTGGAAAGAAAAAAAGGGAGTTGCCTTTTGCAAGTGCCTTTTCACAATCGACAAACATTTTCGCGATGCCCTTTTTATCCCCCCTCTTTAGCCTAATGTACCGGTTCAGATACATGTTCCAGCCGATGAAGGGAATCTTGAACACCTCTGCCTTTGACACCCACTTGAATGGGAAAAAAAGGTTGAAGGCCATCAGGATATCCAGTTGGGACTGGTGGTTGGCGACAATGACATAGTGATCCCGCATCCGTATGGTGCTTCTTCCTTCAACACAAACCGACCAGGCGGGCATGGCCCACAGGTAAACCGAGGCCCAGAAGGAGGAAAACAGGTGGAGCAGCACCAGGCGGTTGTCAAACAGGACAGTAAGAAGCCATATGACAAGAGCGACGCAAAAGAAAAACGCGGAGGTTGCAGCGACAAAAGCGATAAAAAAAACAGCAATGATTCGATTCAGCATTTGTAATCACAAATTCACTTGCTCAGCCACTATCAATCTTTCATGGAGCTTGAAAATCGAGACTCGTTCCACCCTTATAACCAGTCAATCGCCAAGAATCTACCAACCCTGCAGATTTTTAGAGGAGATTAAAATCCTTTCTTTCACCACAGCAAGGTCTCGAGAAATGGAAGCAAAGAAAGTGATAATAACTCCCTTTGGATCAAAGGAAGTGTGGCATCAAGGAGCCTTGGGGGTAAATCCGAATACTAGCACACTGCGGCATGGATCGGGTAGATCAAAAAGAGGGGACAATGGTAGATCTTGATCACCGAGGTAAACTCTTAGCCCGGATATTTCACGAAGTGTCGTCGTGAGACCGAGGAGAAGAGTGTGCCACCGGGCAACCGCAAGGGGTTGTATCCGAGGCGTACTTGAACAGTACGTCGCAGGGTCCGACACCTGAGGACGCCCGGAAGAACAGTCATATCCGCGGTCGGAGCAGGCAATACATGAAATATCCGGGCTAGACATAATAAATTTACCACCTAAAGTCCGCTGGCTTTGACAGAAACGTTTCGTTATTACCGCTTACCTTTTAGTCCAGCCCAGCAGAGAAATTGGATTCACCACGTTTATCTTTGTCTTCCGGAGACTGCACGAAGAGCATTGAGAAATCCCGGGTGAACCTGATGACCGAAACTTTGTACCTTGTGGACATCGCCCCAGGCTCTCTCGTATTCTCCCTTCGAGTAATATGCTACCGCTCGATTGAAGTAGGCGTCTGCAAATCGGGGGTTAATCTCTATGGCTTTGCTGTAATCGGAGATAGCCTGGTCATACTGGCTTTTTTTGTAATAGGCAAGTCCCCGGTCTCTGTAGGCTTTCGCAAACTGAGGGCTGATCTCTGCGGCCTTGCTAAAATCAGAGATAGCCTGGTCATATTGGCCTCTACTTTGAGCATAGGCAACCCCCCGACTGATGTAGGCACTTGCAAAAGTTGGATTTATCGCTATGGCTTGGTTATAATGGGTGATAGCCTGTTCATATTGGCCTTTTATTGCATAAGATATACCCTTAAAATAATGAACGGCTGTCTGACTTTCTATCTTTTGGTCAGATACATCTTTCATGATTTTCGAGGCTCTTTTTGCAGGTCCAAATGACGGGTCAACCTTCAAGGCTCTTGCAAATTCCCCGTTAGCCTCTTTGAATTTACCTTGCGCAGCATAGTCCACACCTTTTGCGGTACTTTGCCCTGCAACATTCTGAGCATAGCAGAAACCAATCGACAAAAAGAATACCATTAAGACCGACCCACCTATTCTTAACAAGACTTTCATGACAGCTCTTTCTCCCTTCCGTTTGCCAGATAACTGCAATGATCACCCTCTCTTGTATTCTTACAAACCTTTGCAAGAAGAGGGCCAAGAGCTTGCTATCCT
>WOR8_10008574_pt1 | contig 10782 bp, 6 predicted proteins | sample DeeMarSeWOR38_10_FD_19890 | JGI IMG/M metagenome (IMG submission 19890)
CCTCGCCTGAATAGAGCGCGCGGACTCCATTGGCGTCAATCGAGCCGCGAATAATGCAGACTTCATCGATAAGGCCGACAAAATATTTATACAGGCTGCCGTCTCTGTTGTCCGTGATGACACCAATATAAGCGTTATGCTGAGACGTACCGGAAAGATCGTACCCGGCAGAAAGATAGTCGCCTCCATCCAATACGCCGTCTACATAAACGTGCAATTGTCCTGCTTTTCTAATTCCGACTACATGGTGCCAAGTCCCATCATTTACAACAGTACTAGCCGTTGCCAGGATCTTTGACATATCGTCATCAGTGACCAAGGCAATCCGGTCTAGAATGGTTTCGTTCACTATCAGGGCATACCGAATGCCGCCTGCCTGGTCTCCACCGTTAGCAAAAATAGTGCCCCTATTCTTATGTTCATCATCTTCATCTGTACCGGTCTGTGTCGTCTTAATCCATGCCGATATGGTCCAGTCGCCTGTTGAGAAGTTCAGCGAATCCGGATTGCCACAATCTATATAATCATCGCCGTCGAGTTTGATTGCCCGGCCAACCTTGCCATCAGTATAGGTTGGGTTGCCATTTATGGTCCCATGATTGTCCCCGGCGCTGTCGTTAGCATCGTTATCGAACTTCCACCAGGCAATGAGCTTATCAGGCCCCTGAATCTGCTGTTTAGCTGTCTGTGCGATCATCATCGGATCGGTGCCTGAATAAAGCGCATTTACAGCATCGGCATCTATTGCGCCAGCTATAATGCAGACCTCATCGATCAGACCATTCCACTCGCGGTCAATTCGCTCACTGTTGCCACCGATGTTCACAGCAAAGTCGTTCGTATGGATGTCGCCAGAGGCCGGGCTCGAATTATCCAATACTCCATCTACATACAGCGATACTACCGAACCATCATAGACACCGACCACATGATGCCACTGCCCGTCATTAACACTCTTTTTTCCTTCTATACCATTAGACCACTGCCCGTCGACAGATACAACACCGGTGCAGTGGAACGCGATGCTGTCTCCATCGGCTGTTCTCTGAAGTCGCCAGGCCGTGTCACCTTTGGTCACAAGGGCTTGCCAACGCTTGTCGAAGTCGTTGACTTTGATCCATGCGGCAACAATTATTGGTCCTGCAATATCGAATGCGGATTCATTGCCTATCTGCACATAGTCCCCGTCCCCGTCAAATTCGAGGGCCCCGCCGACTTTTCCGCCGGCGGGCAGCCACTGAGGATTCCCAACCAGCTTACCACCGCAGGCATTACCCGAAGAATCAGCCACATCATTGCCATCAGCTTCATCAAACTTCCACCAGGCCACAAGCTTGCTCGGTTTTTCCCCCTCGGGTGTAAAGGAGGCTGGAAAAGGAGATTCTACAATCTGGGCTTTTGCATTGAGGAGCCCATCATTGCCATGACTGGACATGTCTTTTGCCGTGCCGTCATCGAAGTTCAGGTAAACCACCAGGCCATCTTCCTCGCCGGCCAATGGGCTGTTCATAACAGCCTGGATTTCTTCCGGTGACCGTGCGACATTCCAGATACGGATTTCGTCAAGCACGCCATGAAAGTATTCCCCCAAGCTGAATTCCGGATCTCCTCTGCCAATAAACAAATCGGACTCATCGATATACAACGAGCCGGATACCTTCTCGCTCTTAATGCTAATACCATTTACAAAACCTGAAATAACACTTCCATCATAGGTTCCGGCAAGGTGATACCATGTGTCCACAGCAAAATTATAGGGTACTTTCAACACCTCGTTATCGTATCCGACACTCATTTCCACTCTTGGCTCACCGTCAACATTGCGAAATCGGATAAAGAAATTCTCAGAACCTGCTGTGATGTTCTTTCGCAGTATAGAGTTGACCATCCCATTTTCAGGATAAAAAGACGATGCCTTAAACCAGACTTCAATCGTAATGGCGTTTGAAAATGAACGGAGCGATTGTGAGTCTGCAACTTCCCCGTTCAAAATCAATACACAATTTCCAGTTGATTTTTCCGATTTCGAAGGCTCAGTTGGGCTCTTTGTAGTGGAACTATCAGCCTTTGTGATTTCATCGATCTTCTTCTTCGCCCATTTTTCGAACGCGGGCTTGGCTAAATGCCAATCAACATTACGACCCACATTGCCTATCCATATCCATCGCCCTTTGGTATAGACCAGAATAAACGTGTCCGCCAGTTCCTTGTCTCCCGCATATACCGGCCAGAGACTTCCTTCTTCCGGCTTTGCTGGCGGCAGAGGAGCACGGAGAATATCGAGTCCCATGAAGTAACCTCTATCTTCCGGTTTCCATGTAGAAAAACGTGTCAGAACTGCATGAAGTGGTGTCGAGTCGTCCTGATAACTATCTCCGGCGAGGATTCGCGCCTTGATACGCCGGTACTCTTCGATGGCCTGGGCTTCTTCGTTGCTCATTTCCGTGTCCGGCAAGGGATCCTTTACAGTTTCTATGGTCGTTAAGGATACGAGTTGAAAAGCTTCACTTGCATTCGTGCCGGCCTGAGCCACGATTGGGGGAACAGACAGAACCTTTTTCTCCGCCAGGCCTTGCAGCAATTGCCAGCAGATTTCATGATAAGCAATGACAAAAGCGATACCCGGCGAAACCTCCAGCATTTCGGCAACCTTCTTTACATCCAAATGGGTCATCATCTGCCGGCCGAATTGCGCGCCAAGCTCGGCATAAGATCGTGCTACACCGGAATCGAGTTGTGTTACATAAAAGCGGACATTTCCAGCTTCATCCACTAATCCGTATTTACTCAAAGCATCTTTAACATCTGGCGACTCTACGGCACGGTCATGTTCGATTGCCTGAGTCAATTGGGCCGCGTATCGCACAATAATTCTGCCGATATCGTTCGGGCTCGGAGTATTACTGCTCCAGGTTACTTTTAGACGTCCGAAAGACTTGCTCCAACTGTTTGTCCCTGCTCGAAAAGGATGGGACGGGTATAGCAGCCATGCTTTATTCTGAATCGAAGTATCACCGGCAGCGATTTTCTTGTCCATTTCAGCTCGGGCTGCATCCCAGGCCGGGCCACCATCCATGACAACCGACCACAGTACGTGATAAAGCATCTCATCGCGTCCCGCCAGATGTGTCTGAATCTGGGCAATCATTTCTTCAGCGAATGGAAATAACTGTCGCGCTGATTGTTCTGCGTACTCTCGCAATTTTTCCCTCTTAACACCTACTAAAGCTGGAAAAGCCAAAGTGTAGCGTTCATCGACCTTCTTTATCAAATTCCCCCGCTCCAGCCTTTCCAGACGTTTCTGAACATCGAGTATTCCAGGAGGCCTGAGCGATTCGTCCGCGATTCCCTCTAAGCATGCCACCAGTGTGGGATTATTATTGGGATCATTAAGAGCCTGCCAGTCAATGCCCCCGCTGCCGAAGAAACTGAAATAGTCGCTCACCTTAAAGTCATCCGGAAATGAAGGCGATCCTGCAAAAACCACAGAATAACTTTGTAATGTCAAAAAAATGAATGCCAATCCACAAATCAGGAGACTGCGCTCTCTACCGATTACATAAGAATGTTCCATTTCTTAGTCCTTTCCTTTGGTTGTTCTTATGATTGCAATCTTTGCAAAAAACGTGCCAAAGAAGATTTGCCTCAGCACTGCCTTCTCAAGTTGTTCTATGGCAAGGAGATAGAGGCTAAACAGCACCTCTGAGAGATGCGGCTGTTGTGGTGTCCAATGGGTCATAGCTGACACTTTCGGGTCATGAATGACACACTGATATCAAACCGGGGGATTATTCTATTCCGTATTGTCTGAGCTTGCGATAGAGGGTTTTTCGTCCGATTCCAAGCAGTTCGGCTGCTTTTTCCCGATTGCCCCCCGTTTCCGAAAGAGCATTGCTGATGGCCTGACGCTCTGCTTTAGCTGTGGCCTGAGCGGCGGTTTCCGCGAGTGATTTTTGCCCCGTTACCATACCGGTTACCTCAGAGGGCCCAGAGTCAGAATAAATTCGTCTGGGCAAATCAACCGGTTCAATGGTGGGGCCGCCGGCAATTGTTATCGCGCTATAAATACAATTCTGCAATTCTCTTACGTTGCCGGGCCACTCGTAAGCCATTAGTAATTCGACGGCTTTATTTGAAATGTTTGGTTGATCAATCCCTAACGGAGTGGCATATCGCTCAAGAAAGTATTCAACCAATAGTGGAATGTCCTCCTTACGTTCACGTAATGGACAGATATTCAAACTCAGAACGTTCAACCGCCAGTACAGATCCTCTCTGAATTTTCCTTCCTCGACCATCGCAGCCAGATCTCGATTCGTTGCAGCCATAACACGGACATTAACAGCAATCGATTCATTGCTGCCAACGCGAGAAAAAGTTCCTTCTTCGATAACCCTCAAGAGTTTAACTTGTGCTTCCAAAGTCAGCTCACTTATTTCATCAAGAAACAAGGTTCCGCCATCGGCCGATTCGAATTTGCCTATCCTGAGTTCCTTGGCGTCGGTAAACGAACCAGCCTCGTGGCCGAAAAACTCGCTCTCTATCAGATTCGAAGGTATAGCGCCGCAATTAACCACGACAAACGACCCTGATTTGCGATTGCTGGCCTGATGAATAGCCCGTACTATTAACTCTTTTCCCGTGCCGCTCTCACCATAGACCAGCACTGTACCATCCGTGCCTGCGAATTTACGCATCATAGCAAATGTAGATTTCATCTTATCTGAGATACCGACAATATTCTCAAAGCTATAGGTCTCTTCAAGCTGGTCTTCCAGTTCCTTGATCCTTCGCTTGAGAATTACCATTTCCACAGCACGTGATATTATGGCCAGAAGCTCATCATTATCGAAGGGCTTCTGGAGATAGTCAAAGGCCCCCTTCTTCATAGCTTCCACGGCAGAACGAACTTCCCCGTGAGCGGTCATTATGATGGTCTTGCAATCGGCATTCAAACGCTTCTCCAGAGCTTCCATAACTTCCATGCCGTCCATCCCGGGCATCTTCAAGTCCAGCAAAATAACAGCCGGCTTAAACTTGTCATATACATCAAGCCCTAACTGGCCGGAATCGGCAACCTCAACGCGGTAGCCATTTGCCTTTAACAGCGTGGACAAAATTGAACGTATGCTGACTTCATCATCAATAATCAATACTCTTGATCTTTCCAAGTGACCTGACTCCCAATCGCTATGTTTACCTTATAGGCAAGGAAATTTTTACCTCTGTACCACCGCCCTCAGCCTGCTCTATCCAGATTTCACCATTATATCGTTTGACTATACTATTGCAAATGGCCAGCCCGAGGCCCGTGCCGCCGGCCTTGGTCGTGAAAAAAGGCTCGAAAACCTTTTGCCGCAGATTGAGGGGGATTCCGGAACCCTCGTCCTCAATATGGATCAACATCCTCTCGCTTCCTGTAACGGAGTCTTCTACCAGACAACGAGCTTTAATGAAAAGTCTCCCACCTTTCGGCATAGCTTGCAACCCATTCATCATTACATTCAAAAGCACCTGTCTTAACTCAGCCGGATTGAACCGAAGTTTCGGAAGATCTTTTTTAATATTAGTTTGAAGCTTAATGTTCTGGCTCTTGGCTTTAGTCTCGATAAAATTCGCACAGCGTTCAATTTCCTGACAAACGTCAACATCTTCGGGATTGCTTTCGGTCGGTTGTGCCAGTGACAATAAGTTGCCTACGATATTATTCAGCCTATCGACCTCGTCCAAAATGCCATGGGCGAGCTTCCTCTGGTCTGTGTCCTGGTCGAATTCATTCTCAAGGTATTGTACCGTACTTCGAATAGCCGTCAAAGGATTACGAAGCTCGTGTGCAATACCCGCAGCAAACTGCCCCATCATTGCCAATTGCTCGGCACGGAACATTCGCTCGTTCTGGCGCAAGCGTTCTTTAAAAAGCAGAGCATTCTCGAAAGCCAGGCTTGCCTGTCTACTGAGAACCTGTAAATTCGCCATCTGGATCTTATTCAGCGGCCCCTGGCTCAAATGTAGAAAGACCATGCCGATCAGCCTATCCATTGAAATAAGGGGACAAGCGAGACTTATCGATAAATCCAAAAAAGGCTGGAGCTCGTCACGCAGATAATCCGTTACCTCCGTGTTTTTCTCGAAAAACAAAATTTGGCGATTAGCACGAAACCACTGGGCTATGATACCGTTTGCAGCCAATTCTGGCAGCCTGTTGTCACCCTGGCCGGCCTGGTCTACAAGAGAAAATGTATGAGACGATTCGCTGCGATCCGCCAGATACACAAAAGCTTTTACCACGTCCATCATTCCCTGTAATTTACTCAGCAGATTGTTCGTGAGCTGCTCGGGATCGACTATCAGCATCAAGCTGTCTTCGAACTCGGTCAGCAGATCGTTTCTCTCAACTGGCTTACGAAAAAAATGGTGAATTTTCAGTCGCATATTAAATTCATCGAAACTATCAGAAAACTAGCCCTATAATACAAATCATATAATATTATATATTTACGACAAACAAAGTCAATGTCAAGCAACTCTCCTGACGACCCATTTCTTACAAGGATTCGGTTGTAAGGCACGAATTGAGAATTAATTGCGTCATCTTCTTGAGTATCGTTGATCGTATGGATAGAACATTTTATTATTTCCGTTTATGAACCGGATAGCACATAGCTTACATAATCACTATGTGCAAATATCACGCACAAACTCCCAGCAAGAATATCGCAGAAGATCAATCTTATATATGTTTATAAGAACTGGTATTTCATGGTGGTGGCCTGCACCAAACAGATAGACTCCTCTTGGCTTGGCCGAACAAAGCATCCTGTAACCCAATGAGCAATCGATAGAGCCAGAAGCTCTTGGACTCTTTCGAATATCGAAGTGGATCATTTATTCTCTGGCGAACATCCTTACAGCGATACTGAAGATAACTTAAAAAAACCCATAGCAAGGCTTGCCAAAATATCAGTTGCTGCATGCTTCTGTATTTGCGTACGGCAAATCTCTCCAGCCCGATTTTGCTTTTTAGAAACTCGACCGATGTCTCACAATCCCATCGTCGGATGAACCAATTGCGGATCTTCAAGGCCGTCCCGGAATCTGTAGTTCGCCGAAATGTATGACGCCGGTGTAGGCCAGGCAGAATCCACGCGAACCAGGATTGTGTGCCGCGCCCGGCCCCAATCCAGGGCCTGAGCCATGAGATCGCTGAAGGCCAAACCGCTATCAAGGAAGGTTAGATATTCAGAATAACGAAATGAGGAATCTTCGGCTCCTTGGATCGTACAAAACGCCAACTGTTCGGGGGCTTTCACCTTCCTCGGGTGATGCAGTAGCAGCACATCGGAGGTACTGAACATGATTGTATTGGCTCCAATACCAACCGCCAGCGTCACCATTGCTATTGCCATAAATCCCGGCGTCTTCCTGAGCCTCCGAAACCCATAACTGATGTCTTGCATGAAAGCACTCATTTTGTTCATCTTCTGTTGGATGAGTGTTAGCCCATCAATTCTCGTTGGTATGAACCGAATGGAACTTCCCTAAACATGCAGATGGAGACTCCTCTCAATCTGCAGGTACGCGCCTATTGGAGCATAGATCTGCGGTGACGAAAACTCTATGAAGATTCTCTACTCGCACTAAGGATACTTCATACTTGGTCATTCCATTGTCTTTCTGCCGCTTATGTCTATAACCAACCTAATCGTCATTCATCATGCTACACATGAAAAAGAATTTTATTACTATATCCCCTTCTTGTCAAAACATTTTTGGTTTTGAAGTCTGGCTCCATTCTTCATATCGAATCTGTATTCCTGTTTCCTTCATCACCCTTCGCTAAAAGAAAGGTTCGGTGGCCCAATTGCTTGTCCATTTCAAGAAGCTCCGTATAGTTCTCGGTCTGCACTATAAATGACACCACGTAAATGTCCTGACTGACCCAAAACTGATTTACTCAGGCCAAAAACGTGATTTTCCGGGCAGAAAGGTATTTCCATGAAAAACGCAAACTCTTATACAAAAAGGGATTACAAAAACGCGCCCGGCAGGACTCGAACCTGCAACCTTCGGATTCGAAGTCCGCGACTCTATCCAATTGAGCTACGGGCGCCGAATGTTCTAAACACATGTAATCTAACACATTACTACACTCCTTGTCAATTCCCCAGGCACTCAAAATTAGTAAAACGAGCAATTTGTGTCAATCGATGCTCGCTTTAACTAGGATGTTGTTCAACACCTTGTTTGCAAATACTATGTCTTCGGACCGCACAGTCAAATAGTATTTCCTCGTTGTAGCAATGTCGGGAGGCCCAGCAAGCTGCTGAACCACTTGGATTGGTAATTTGCTGGCCCAGTTTGTAATCGCTGAGCGACGAAGGTTATATAATGTACATTTATCGACTTTTGCCCGCTTACGAATAAGGTGAAAATTTTCTCTCAGGTTGCTGATGATTACGGAATATATAGACCAGACTATATTACCCGAAGGTGTATTTAATCTTGTCAATGGAGATAAGGTTGCCGGGCAGGCCCTTATTGAACATCCTTTGGTGAAAGGCGTTTCTCTGGTTGGATCGACGCAAACGTGCAGGATTGTATCGGAAATGTGCGCCCGGAACCACAAGCGCTGCCGGGCGATGGGTTTGGCTAAAAACCACCTTGTAGCTATGCCCGGCGCCAAAGTCGACGATATGCTCCGTAATATGATTATTTCCTGTTATGGTTGTGCCGGGCAACGTTGCATGGCAGCCTCGGCGATATTTGCTGTAGGTAATGACGTATATGAAACTGTCTGTGAGAAGTTGTCGAAGCTTCCAAAGATGTGATCGTTGCAAATCCGCTTAATCCAAAGGTGGCCGATGAAGCCATGGTCATGGGGCCTGTGATTTCAGCTAAGTCAAAGCAATATATTCTGGAAATGATCGAAACCGGCGTCAAGGAAGGTGCTACCCTGGCCGTTGATGGGCGTGACATTACAGTGCCCGGCTGTGAAAACGGCTACTTCGTAGGACATGCCGTTTTTACTGATGTCAAACCTGGAATGGAGATTCATAGCACCGAGATATTCGGTCCGGTGGTTGTAGTCCTCAAGGTAGACGCTCTCGACGAAGCAATAGAAATAATCGACGATCATCAGTATGGGAATGGGGCATCAATTTCTTCACTGAATCCAAGATCATTACCGAGAGATTTTGGTCGGAGGACGGCTAAGACAAAAAAACTTGAAATTAACGGGTGTTCCTGGTATTGTGTAAATAGCAAGGCCTCCCGGATTGAGCAGTTTGAGTGGTCGAGAAATCCGGCGTAAGACGTATTTTAAGAGGCAATAGAATGAAAAGCAGACATGCCTTCACATTAATTGAACTACTTGTTGTGATTGCTATGATAGCAGTCCTAATGGCGATTTTAATGCCAGCCCTTAGAGCCGCCAAAGACCAGGGGAAGAAAGCCGTCTGTACGAGCCATGTCAAAGGCTTGGTTTTGGCACTCAAAATGTATACAGATGACTATAACGGAAACACACACATCGCTCCTAATAACGGTCTTTGGGATAACTCATGGGAACACCCAACGATTATAAGACAATACGGGCCAAATGATAATTACGCCTACTGGGGCATCGCATACATTCCATACGCCAAGAACAAGAAGATCTTTTACTGTCCCGGCAAGATACGTGTTGACGATTGGCCGGAATGGGGGCCGCCATGGGGACGACAGTCTCAGGAATACTTCAAGTATTGTTCTTATGGTCTCAATAGTTATATCGCCCGAGAAAGGGATGTGCCAGGTAGGACGAAGAAGAGGCCTACAAATATCTATCACGATTTTAAGAAACACAGTGAAGTAATTGCTTATCAGGACCATATTGAACAGAGACTGGACGGTATTGATTCAGATATGTTCTGTATTGGGCCTGGCAACAGGGTCAATATCCCACAATGGCGTCCAAGCAGCCAGGGAGGGACCGGCTTTGTCGACAGCACCTGGTCGGGAGATCAGTGGCATGACACAGTTAAAGAGTGTTTTCGCCATCGTGGTGGTTCCATGGCAGTTTGGCTGGATGGGCACGTGACAGAGATAAAGGAAACAACCGGCGAAGACATACCTCCCAAATGGTATACCGGCGAACTAGAAGGCACTCTTTGATGCAGGGGTGAGATTAGATGGGTAGAGCAGCAATCCGGGCGATCACGTTTGACTTGTGGGATACTGTTTTTGTTGATGATTCGGATGAGCCAATGCGAGCGGCCCATGGACTCTTGCCTAAGCCTGCAGAGCGAAAAAACCTCGTTTATCAATTCCTGGGGCGGCATGAGCCGATTTCAACTGAGAAGGTTGAGCTGGCCTACGATGCGGTCGATGCTGCATTTCACCATGTTTGGTATAGCCAGAATATAACATGGACGGTTCGAGAGCGGCTCTCAGTTCTGCTCAAGGCTTTGAAAAGTGATTTACCTGAAACTGAGTTCGACGAGTTAATTAAGCTGCACGAAGAGATGGAACTGGAGGTTCGTCCCGACCTGGCAGCCGGAGTAGCTGGGGCTATTCAAAATCTGCATGGCAAGTACAAAATGGCTGTGGTTTCCGATGCCATCTTTTGTCCGGGCCGCGCGCTTCGTCAGCTATTGGCGCATTATGATATTTTAAAGTACTTCGAGGCCTATGAATTTTTGACGGTCATAGCCAACAATCATTATCGAGGCGCCGAGCTTGCAAATGCTATAGAATTGAAAGCACTGGTGAGCGGTGAAAAACAGCTTGTTCCCGCCGGTCTTT
>WOR8_10008925_pt1 | contig 10782 bp, 10 predicted proteins | sample DeeMarSeWOR38_10_FD_19890 | JGI IMG/M metagenome (IMG submission 19890)
TTGGACAATGACTGGCATCATTTTTATTACTTTAATAACAACGCCTCACTGACTGATGATATAACGCAAAATATAACTGGTGCCGCAGATGCTAGTTATACCGTTCCAACAACAGCTTATCCACCTGGTGGAACAGGAATGCAGGTAACTGCTGTTGTTTCTGGTGGTAATATAGACAGACTTCGTGTAGAGGCTGTGGGTTCTGGGTACAGAGTGGGTGACGAAATCACCTTTATAGTAGACGGACAAGAAGCAAAAGCGGTACTATCAAAGGTTCCAGATACTGTTGATGGTGTAATTTACCTTGTTTATGATGGTGTGTTGCAGACCCGTTCTTCTGCTCAAGGCTTATTTGATGGTCTTGATAACTTTGGTTCTTTTTTCTACAGGGGTAATAGCAATACCTTATACTCTGAAATAGCTATGGATGATATAGTCTTTGACGAAAGGGTTAGTACACTTGCTGAGGCACAAGCAATATATAATAACGGAAGGGGTGGAAATGTGACAAATATATTTGGAAGTCAACCTCTTTACTGGTATAAGTTTAATGAAGCAAATGGCGCAACAACTATAGCGCAAAGCGGTTCTGTCGGTAGTGCTGATATGACGCTAAATAACTTTACGGGAACTTATTTAATCCCACACATATAGAATTAAATTAAATTAAATGAAAATAGAAAAAGAAGAGCTTGACAAGATTGTTGAGCAGCAGGTAGAGTTAAACAATCTACTTAAAAGAATAGGCTTTATAGAGACCGAAAAGGATGGTCTCTTGAAGATATACATTGAAGCGTTAGGGGAGTCTAATGCCACCAAGAAAGAGCTTGAAAACAAATACGGGGCCATTAACATAGACCTTTCTGATGGCTCGTATACTAAAGTTGAAACTGAGTAGCTGTGTCTATAATAAGGAAGATAACTATAGGTAAGGAGTACAAGGAGAACGCTATGCATTACGCTGTGGGTCAAGAGGTTTATGGTGGCCACTGTGTATCAAACATAGAAGACATCGAGAAGGATAATGTGTACAGGATATACATAACCAAGAACGATGAGGTGATGCCCTGGAAAGACTTCAATAAGAACATGGGTATATCTGTGGAGTACGACTTGAAATACTAACACCCATGAAAAGTGTGTACGATTTCATTGTTAAGCCTATATCTGGTAGGTATAACAATACCAAAGATATTGGTGGGGTTAAGTTTGTAACTAACACAAAGATTGAAAGCTACAAAAGCGTTAGTAACGAGGCAGAGGTAATAGCCACTCCACTATCTATTGTAACAGATATCAAGGTTGGTGACAAGGTTATTGTCCACCATAATGTGTTTAGGAGGTTTTACGACATAAGGGGTAATGAAAAGAATAGTCGTAGCCATATAAAAGAAGATATGTACGCTTGTTCACCAGAGCAGATATATCTTTATGGTGACAATGAATCAAACCTTGATTATTGTTTTGTACAACCCGTTGTTAATGATGATGAGTGGTCATCCCAAAAAGAAAAACCACTTACAGGAATACTTAGGTATGGCAACAAAATTCTTGAAGAGAACAATGTACACCCAGGAATGGTTGTTGGGTTTACCCCAGAGTCAGAGTTTGAGTTTATTGTGGATGGTGAGTTATTATATTGTATGAAATCTAAAAATATTGTTTTGACCTATGGAAACGAAGGAAGCGAAACTAAGTATAATCCAAGCTGGACGAGCAGCGGTTGAGGAGCTAATTAAGGTGGCTAGAGAGCCAATAGTTACTGGGGGTGAGGATGATGTATCAGCGGATAGATTAAAGAACGCAGCGGCCACTAAAAAGCTTGCAATATTTGATGCGTTTGAAATCTTAAACAGAATTAACGAGGAGGAAAATATGCTCAACAATGTAGAAAAAGTTGAGGCACCAAAAAAGGTATTCTCTGGTTTTGCTGAGAATAGGTCTAAGAAGTAATGTACGAGCAGACATTAGTAAATATAATAGATGACCACATAAAGCCACATGTTCTGAAAAGAATGAACAATGGAAAGAAGTGGAAGTATGGGTACAATGAAGACCACGACATTGTAGTTATAAGTAAGAACGGTCAGATTGGTGAGATATACGAGATACAAAACCTAAAGATAGCTTTACCTACAGAGTTTGATGTGGTTAAGTTTAAAGATAACAAATGGCAGTACACTGAATACCCAAAAGAGTTATCTAGGTTTAAGAGTGTTTTTGATTGGAATGAGGCACCAGATGAGTTTAAGAATAAATGGTTTGACTACATAGACACGGAGTTTACTAGAAGAGAAGATGGTTTTTGGTTTATAAACAACAAAAAGCCAACATACATAACAGGTTCTCACTACAACTACCTACAGTGGTCTAAGATAGATATTGGTAAGCCAGACTTTAGAGAGTCTAACAGATTGTTCTTTATATTTTGGGAGGCTTGTAAGGCTGACCACAGAAGCTACGGGATGTGCTACTTAAAGAATAGACGCTCTGGTTTTTCTTTTATGTCATCAGCAGAAACTGTAAACTTAGCAACACTATCTAGTGACTCAAGGTTTGGTATACTGTCTAAGACAGGACCCGATGCTAAGAAGATGTTCACAGACAAGGTGGTGCCAATATCGGTTAACTACCCGTTCTTCTTCAAACCCATACAGGATGGTATGGATAGACCTAAAACAGAGCTTGCGTACCGTGTACCAGCGTCTAAGTTTACTAGAAAGAAGCTGGATGCAAACAACAAGGTTGAGGACATTACAGGTCTTGACACAACCATAGACTGGAAGAACACAGGGGATAACTCATACGATGGTGAGAAACTATCGTTGTTGGTACATGATGAGAGTGGTAAGTGGGAGAAACCCACAAACATACTTAACAACTGGAGGGTTACTAAGACATGTCTAAGGTTAGGTAGTAGGGTAATTGGTAAGTGCATGATGGGGAGTACATCAAACTCTCTAGACAAGGGAGGTGAGAACTTCAAGAAGTTGTACGAGGACTCTGATGTAACCAAAAGAAATGCAAACGGGCAGACAGCATCTGGGTTGTATAGCCTGTTTATACCGATGGAGTGGAACTACGAGGGATACATAGACGAGTATGGATACCCTGTATTTGAAACACCAGAGAAAAAAGTTTACGATACCTTTGGTAATGAAATACGGATGGGTGTTATTGATTACTGGGAGAACGAGGTAGAGGGATTAAAGAGCGACCAGGATGGTCTTAATGAATTTTATAGGCAGTTCCCAAGAACAGTGGAGCATGCGTTTAGGGATGAGGCTAAGAACTCTTTGTTTAACCTCACTAGGATATATCAGCAGATAGATTATAACCAAGACCTAAGAAACACCAATATACTTACAAAGGGTAACTTTCAATGGGAGAATGGTATAAAGGATACAAGGGTGATATTTTTACCTAGCAATAACGGAAGATTTTTAATTTCATGGGTTCCTAACACAAATCTTCAAAATAGAGTAATAATAAAAAATGGGGTTAAGTACCCTGGTAACGAACACTTAGGGGCATTCGGCTGTGATAGTTACGATATATCGGGTACTGTAAGTGGCGTAGGTTCAAATGGTTCTCTTCACGGACTGACAAAGTTTTCTATGGAGGAGGCCCCAGCAAACCACTTTTTTCTAGAGTATATATCTAGACCACAGACCGCTGAGATATTTTTTGAGGATATATTGATGGCTATTGTTTTTTACGGTATGCCAATACTTTGTGAGAATAACAAGCCAAGACTCTTGTATCACATTAAAAGAAGGGGTTATAGAGGTTACTCTATGAATAGACCAGATAGGACTTGGAACAACCTCTCACAAACAGAAAGAGAGATAGGTGGTATACCTAACTCAAGTGAAGACGTTAAGCAGGCTCATGCAGCCGCAATAGAGACTTACATAGACGAGTGTGTTGGGGTCATAGGTGATGACCAATACGGTGATATGTATTTCGATAGAACATTAAATGATTGGGCAAGATTTGATATAAACAACAGAACAAAGTTTGATGCGTCTATTAGTTCAGGACTAGCAATAATGGCTTGTAACAAAAATAGATACGCACCTATAAACAAAGTGGTTAGAAACAATATTAAACTTGGCTTTAAAAGATATGACAATACTGGTAGTGTTTCCAAAATAATAGATAGATGAATATAAGTACAAATCCAAATAGTTCGTTCCCAAGCCAAGTCGTTAGCGATGAGGAGAAAAAGAGCTTTGAATATGGCGTTCAAGTAGGGAGGGCTATAGAGGGTGAGTGGTTTCATGGTGGGAGAAGCGGTAACAGGTTTGCAACTAATTGGAACAAGTACCACAACCTAAGGCTTTACGCTAGAGGTGAGCAGCCAATACAGAAGTATAAGGATGAGTTATCTATTAACGGTGACCTATCATACCTTAACTTAGACTGGAAGCCAGTACCAGTTATATCTAAGTTTGTTGACATCGTTGTTAATGGTATGTCGGAGAAGAAGTATAAGATTAATGCTTATGCTCAAGACCCAGAGTCTATAAAGAAAAGAACAAACTACGCATCTGGATTACTACGGGATATTACCGCTAAGGCAGAGATAGAACAAATAAAGCAGATGATGGGGCTAGACCTGTACAGTACCCCAGACCAAAGCAATCTTCCAGAAACAGAGGAGGAGATATCTATCCACATGCAACTCAAGTACAAGCCATCCATAGAGATAGCTGAAGAAGAGGTTATAAATAATACCTTGGATAAGAATAAATTTGAGCTGATAAGGAGAAGATTGAACCATGACTTAACAGTTCTTGGTATTGCTGCGGTAAAAACTGATTGGAACAAGGCTGAGGGTGTTGTAGTAAACTACTGTGACCCAGCTAAAATGGTTTGGTCGTATACTGAGGACCCAAACTTTGATGATATTTACTATGTTGGTGAGGTTAAGTCTATAACAATACCAGAACTTAAAAAGCAGTACCCATTTATTTCTGAGGAAGAGTTAGATAGAATATCTAAGATGGGTAACAGAAGCGACTATGTTGTTGGTTGGAACGACTATGACGAGAACACAGTTCAGGTTTTATACTTTGAGTACAAGACGTATATGAATCAGGTGTTTAAGTTAAAGCAAACTGGTAATGGTCTTGAGAAGGTTATAGAAAAGACAGATTCTTTTGACCCACCACCATCGGACACATTTAAGAAAGTGTCTAGGACTATAGAGGTGTTGTTCACTGGTGCTAAGATTCTTGGATACGACCAAATGATTGATTGGAGACTGTCAGAGAATATGACAAGGCCATACGCTGACACAACAAAGGTCAATATGAATTACGCTATCTCTGCCCCAAGAATGTATAAGGGTAGGATAGAGTCAACGGTAAGTAAGATTACTGGGTTTGCTGATATGATAAATATTACAAACTTAAAGATACAGCAGGTCATATCTAAGTTGGTCCCAGACGGAGTATACCTAGATGTAGATGGATTAGCAGAGGTGGATTTGGGTAATGGTACAAGTTATAATCCCCAAGAGGCTTTGAACATGTACTTCCAAACGGGTAGTATACTAGGTAGGTCTCTGACACAGGATGGTGATATGAATAGAGGTAAGGTTCCTATACAGGAACTAAGTTCATCAAACGGTCAGGCAAAGTTATCGGCATTAATTAACACCTATCAGTATTACTTACAAATGATTAGGGATGTCACAGGGCTTAACGAAGCTCGTGACGGTAGCGCACCTATGGAGGACACGCTTGTAGGACTTCAAAAGCTTGCCGCTAACGCATCAAATGTAGCGACACGACACATACTACAGTCTAGCCTTTATTTATCCGCTAGAACGTGCGAAAACATATCTCTAAGGATTGCAGATTCTATTGAGTTTGCATTGACAAACAACTCACTTCAGGAGGCAATAAGTGCATACAATGTAGGTACGCTTCAAGAAATAAGTAAATTACACCTACATGACTTTGGTATATACCTAGAGCTTGAGCCAGAGGATGAAGAAAAAGCACAGCTTGAACAAAACATACAGATTGCATTAAAGAGTGGTGGTATCGACATAGAGGATGTTATAGACATTCGAGAGATACAGAACATAAAGCTTGCTAACGAGATATTAAAGCAGAAAAGAAAGAAAAAGATTGAGGCCGATAGACAGGCTCAGTTGCAAAACATTCAAGCTCAAGCTCAAGCTAATGCTGAGGCTGCTGAAAAGGCTGCGTTTGCTGAGGTTCAAAAACAACAAGCGTTAACACAAGAAAAGGTTAACATAGAGCAAGCTAAGTCTCAGTTTGAAATACAAAGGCTTAGAGCTGAAGCTGAGATTAAGAGAGAGTTGATGCAAGCTGAGTTTAACTTTAACATGCAGTTAGCTCAAGTAAGGGCTAATGCTGAGGGTCAAAAAGAACAAGAGATAGAGGACCGAAAAGATAAAAGAATTAAGATGCAGGGTACTCAACAGAGTGAACTCATCAACCAAAGAAAAAACAACTTGCTACCAACAGACTTTGAGTCCTCTGGAAACGATGTGTTGGGTGGTATTGGTTTAGAGCAATTTGAGCCAAGATGATTTTAAACAATTATATATTATATTATTATGTCGGAAACAAAAGTAGACTTGTCAAAAGTCAAGCCCAGGAAGGCTAAAGAAACAGTAACCAAGTTAGACCTTTCTAAAAAGAAAGAGGAACTAAAAGAAAAAGAAGATGCCGTTCAAGAGCAAAGCACAAATGACGTACATGAGGATAAACCTTCCGAAGTTGTACAAAAAGTGGAGGAAGGAACACCCGAACCAAAATCTGAAAGCACTTCCGAAGAAGTCACCAGTTCAGATGATGGGGGTAAGTCAGAAGAAGGGGAAGTAGTAATACAGGAGATTACTGAAAAAGAAGAGGTAGCACCCATTGTTGAACAGACAGAGGATAAGGTTAAGATAAACCTACCAGATGGTGTAGATAAGCTAGTAAAGTTTATTAACGAAACAGGTGGTGACCTACAGGACTATGTCCGATTAAATACAGACTACTCAAACGTAGATGAAGAAACACTACTAAGAGAGTACTATAAGAAAACAAAACCACATCTTGACGATGAGGAAATAGATTTTGTAATGGAAGAAAACTTTCGTTACGATGAAGACCTTGATGATGAGCGAGACATCAAGAGAAAAAAACTTGCTCAAAAAGAAGAGGTTTCAAAAGCCCATTCATTTCTAAATGATTTGAAGGATAAATACTACGAGGAAATCAAGTCGAGGCCCACGTTATCCAACGAACAAAGAAAAGCAATGGACTTTTTTAATCGCTACAAGGAGAGTGAACAACAAGCTGAAGAATCTAGAAGTTTATTCAAATCTAAAACTAAAGATTTTTTCCAAAACGATTTCAAAGGTTTTGATTTTAACGTAGGAGAAAAGAAGTTTAGATACGGGGTAAGTAATCCAGAATCAATTGCCGATACTCAATCTAGCATTAACAACATATTGGGAAAGTTTCTCGATGAAGGTGGTAATGTAAAAAGATTTGACGAGTATCATAAAGCAATGTACGCAGCCCAAAATGTTGACAAAATTGCCTCACACTTTTACGAACAGGGTAAGGCTGACGCTATCAAGGAGGTCGCTGTTAAGTCTAAGAACATAACGGGTGAAGCACCTAGACAAACGTCAAACGATAGTCTGTTTATAAATGGTTTAAAGGTTAAGGCCGTCAACGGTATCGACTCTTCAAAACTTAAAATTAATAAAAACAAGTTCAAAAATTAATAAACTATGGGAACATTTGCAACTAACGACCCGTTGGGTTCGTTTTCCTTGGTACCTACTCCATTTAAGAGTATTACTCAAGGTTCTTATTTAAACTTTGCTGATGGAAGCGGAAACGACTTCGCACAGCAGTATCTACCTGAAATCTATGAAGCTGAAGTAGAGCGTTACGGTAACCGTACAATCTCTGGTTTTCTTCGTATGGTTGGGGCTGAGATGCCAATGACTTCTGACCAAGTTATTTGGTCTGAGCAAAACCGTCTACGGATGTAGCTGGTGAAAACTCTGCTGGAGCGTCTATTCAACCTATTATCCGAGCTGGTTCTACTATTGTTGTTTACAACACGGTAAGCCTAAACTCTCTCAAGTGTTTTGTTGCTGCAGAGCCTGTAAGTAACTCTCCAGGAAACAACTGGAAGCTTAATGCATATCCTTACACTGCTGCTAACTTGGATGCCGTTCGTAACGATGTTAACGGTGGAGAGATTAAAATCTTCGTGTACGGCTCTGAATTTGGTAAGGGTACTGACTCTATGACTGGTTCTATTACACCATCATTCACTCAGTACAACAATAGCCCAGTAATCATCAAAGACCAGTATGAGGTTTCAGGTTCTGACGCTTCTCAAATTCTCGTCTACGTTTTCAGGATTACCTAGAGATGGTTTCTGTAGAAGGTGAGCTTGCATCTGCTGATGTTGATGGAGCAGGTACTCCTTCTGCTGCTATCGGACAACTAGCTGGAGGTAGTGCTAGTGCTAACGTGAAAGGTACACAAGGTCTTTTTGCTGCTATCGAGGAGCGAGGAAACGTGTATAACAACTTCACTGCTGCTACTGGTTTAGCTGATTTCGACAAGATTCTAGCTAACCTTGACAAGCAGGGTGCTATTGAGGAGAATATGCTTTTCTTAAATCGTGCTACGTCACTAGACATGGACGATATGCTTGCTGCTCAGAACTCTTACGGTGCTGGTGGTACTTCTTACGGAGTATTCGAGAACAGCTCTGAAATGGCTCTGAACTTAGGATTCTCTGGATTCCGAAGAGGTTCTTATGACTTCTACAAGACTGATTGGAAATATCTTAACGATGCTTCTACTCGTGGTCTTACAGGAGACATAGAGGGTGTATTGGTTCCTGCTGGAACAACTACCGTTTACGACCAGATGTTAGGTACTAACATTCGTAGACCATTCCTTCACGCTCGTTATCGTGCTTCTGAAGCTGATGACCGAAGAATGAAGTCTTGGATTACAGGTTCTGTAGGTGGTGCTGCTACTTCAGGAGAAGACGTAATGAAGGTTCATTTCCTTTCTGAGCGTTGTTTGGTTACTCAGGCTGCTAACAACTTCGTGTTGTTCAAGGCTACTGCGTAAGCATTAATCTTATAAACTTGGGGTCATGTTGTGTGGCCCCAAGTTTTATTTTTTTTAAACTATTTAATTATATTATATCATGGCAAGACCTAGAAAAACAACAACAGAATCTCAAGTAGATGAGGTTGTACAAGAAAACGAAACTGTAATTGAAGCTCCAGTAGCTCCTGAACCAGTTGAAGTAAAAGAAACCAAGAAGAAAGATGAATGGGAGATTAAGTCCCGTCAATACTATTTGACAGGAGGTAAGTCACCATTAACTTATACATTGGCAAGTAAACACACTCCAAGGCATCCACTACTGTGGTTTGACCCTGAGACAAACTCTCAGAGAGAAATACGGTACGCAACAAATCAGAAAAGTTGTTTCGTAGATGAGCAGAATGGCTCCGTAACAATGGAACACATCGTTTTTAAAGATGGTGTTCTGAATGTACCTAAAGAGAAGCAGTCACTTCAAAAGTTATTGTCTTTATATCACCCACACAAGGATAAACTATATACAGAGTTTGACCCTGTACAAGAGGCTGAATATGGACTAGAGGATTTAGAGACTGAGCTTGAGGCAATGACAGCCGCAAGGGAGATTGACATCGACCATGCAGAGGCTATACTTAGAGCTGAAAAGGGTTCAAGTGTTTCTAAGATGACAAGTAAAGAGATACGAAGAGACATTATGATACTAGCTAAAAGTAATCCAAGACTGTTTATTAGTCTAGCACTAGATGATAACATTCAGCTTAGAAACTTTGCAATTAAAGCGGCTGAACAAGGTATCATTAAATTATCTCAAGACCAACGTACATTTACATGGGCCAGCAATGGTAGAAAGTTAATGACCGTTCCATTTGATGAACACCCATACTCAGCTATGGCTTCATTTTTCAAGACAGACGAGGGTATGGAAATATTTTCATCTATCGAGAAAAAACTAATGTAACAACGTAATATATATTATATAGGTTAGGTCAGAATAAAACTGACCTAGCCTTTATAATTAATAAAAAATAAATATGGCTATAAACATTAACGAGGTATATAAAACCGCATTACTGATTCTTAATAAGGAACAGAGAGGTTATGTTACACCTAATGAGTTCAATAAAATAGCCAATCAAGTTCAACTGCAAATGTTTGAAGGCTATGCAGAAGAACTAAACCAACAGATTCGTGTTCCGCAGGCAGACGCTGATTATTCAGACAGAATAATGAACACAGACGAAAAGCTTTCTATATTCAAGGCTTTCGGTGACGCAACATACGACAATATTACAACCCCAAACACACCATATTATACACTACCATCTGACCTATATCGTTTAGGCACAGTGGTTTACACTGGTATAAATGGAAATCAAGTAGAACTTCAGAGACTGCAGAGACATGACTTTTATAATATACAGAGGTCATTACTTACAGCATCGACAAAGTATTTTCCAACATACCTTTACGAAAATGAAAGGGTATATGTTAAGCCAGATAGTATAAATTCAGGGGTTACCGTAAACTACCTTAGAAAACCTACAGAGCCAAGATGGGGCTATAGTGTTGGTTCGTTGGGTCAGTACATATATGACCCCACTGTTTATGGAGCATCTTTACTGAACACGGGTACAAACACACTAACAAGCAGTATAAC
>WOR8_10009300_pt1 | contig 10781 bp, 11 predicted proteins | sample DeeMarSeWOR38_10_FD_19890 | JGI IMG/M metagenome (IMG submission 19890)
AGAAATATGTGCTCTTAAAAGTTCTCCCTCTTCAGATATATTTTCTACATCTGTTAAAACCCCTATAACAAATAGCCGATTAACCTTAGCACCAAGTGGAGTAATAATATAAGAAGGACTCATTTCGCCTTGACCTTTTATTTCAGTAGTTGAGTCGTTAAACTCTCCTGCAAAAACCCTCCATGCTGTTTCACGCTTCATAATAACTCCTCTATTTCTTTGAATAATTTTTCTGCATCTTCTTTAATCTTCAAATCAACTAGTTTAACATCTTTTGCAATTATGCTGGTACCAAATTCGTCTCCTAATGCATTTCCTCTTAAACTAATTCTTTTAGCAAAAAGAATTTTATTGATATGGTTTAACAACTCATTTTCTTCCATACGTTTACATTCTTCAAGAGTTTTTCCTATGAGTTTTTCAGTAAGTTCTTTATTTAAAACGCTAGTAATTGATCCAGTTCCGTCATCCACTACTAGTTTGAGTCTTAGATCAATTTTTCCATCAACCTTTCCATGAATGCTACACTCATTATTCATTAAGATTCGATTACATTGAGAACAACGCATAATAACACCAGAACCAGGTCTTATTTCTAATACAGTACCTTCAACTTCTACATCTATTGCACCACGTTTATCTATCAAAATATATATTGGTAATTTACTAACTTGCAAATCTTTCTTTAAAATTTTATTTTTATCAAGTTTTTTAACAGTTGCTCTTTCATCAAAAGTTAATTGAGGAATACCTTTCCATGATTTTACGTATCCCCCTGTTATTCTGAGAACATCTCCTTCTTTCAATTTAAAATCATGCCATGAAGTAAATTGAGCTTTACCTGTCTCATCTGCAATTATACCAGAAAATACCTTTTTTATTTCACCATTTATTTCATTTTCTCTTTTATTTAATTCAGTTATTCTAACTATTATATCAACTGCTCCAATACCTGAATGTAAATCTTTAACTTTTAACTCTCTTGGTTTAAAAGCACTTTCAGGAAGTTTATCTTTATCAGTTTTAATTATTCTTGCTTGATCTCCTAAATTTAATTGAACACCATTTTGCCATTCTCTAGTATAAGCATTTGATATTTCTACAACATCTCCTTTTTCAAAATCAAACTCACTGCTCCAAGCAGTAAAAGAAACAGTTCCACTTTCATCTCCTAAAATACCATAGAATATCTTTCGGTTATCACCTTTTACAGTTATATCTTTGGGATTTACAGTAATTATACGACATAATAGATTTACACTACGCTCATTCGGTTGAAGATCAGAAATAAGTTTCCGCTCAGAAGAACTCCCAGATGAAAAAACTGCAACACCACCATATTTTTTAATCAAAGTTTGTTTAGCTTGATCAATAGGAACTCCATATTCCATAAATCTATTGAGTTCTTTTTCAATTTCATCCCTTGATACCTCTTTTTGTATTTCACTTAATGCATTTAAAACATCATCTACATGAGGCCCAAGATCATCTTTAATCACAAATTTTACCTCCCAGAAAAAGTGATTGTTTATTTCCTATATCAATGTATCCTTATTTTTTTTAACAAGATAAAAATTTTTTAATATAAATTATACCTAAATATCTTTTTTAAAATCTAAGTTAAACCGTAAATATTTTCTTTTTCATCGATATCAATATTTTCGGAAATAGGTCTTGCTGGAAGTCCAGGCATTGTTGTAATTTTTCCGGTCATTGGGACAAGAAATCCTGCACCTGCTGAAAATTTAATTTCTCTAACAGTGATTTTAAAATCTTTGGGTTTACCTAGCATTTTAGAGTCATCTGAAAGTGAAAACTGAGTTTTAGCAATGCATATTGGAAGTTTATCCAGACCTAATTCTTCACATAGTTTTATGTCTTGTTCTGCGGTAACTGTATATGTGACTCTATTAGCTCCATACATTTTTTTTGCTATAATAGCAATCTTATCTTTAACAGGTGTATCTAAATTATATAAGTAACGAAATTCTGATGGATTATTATGTATTAGATTAACTAACTTTCCAGCTAGTTCTATTCCACCTTCACCACCTTGTTTCCAAATATCCGCAACTGCACAATCAATATTTTTTGTTTTACAGAACTCCTCTACAATATCGATTTCTTCGTCTTTATCATCAATATAATGATTTATTGCAATAATCACTGGAACACCAAACATCGATATATTCTCTAGATGTTTTTCCAGGTTACATAAACCTTTTTTAACAGCATTTATATCTTTTCCATGACCATGTCTTTTTAATGCTTTTATACTTACTACCATTACGACTGCATCTGGTTTTAAATCACCAATTCTACAAACAATGTCAAAATATTTTTCTGCACCAAGCTCTGAACCAAATCCTGCTTCTGTAACAACATAATCTGCTAGTTTTAAAGCCATTTTTGTTGCAATCAAGCTATTCGTTCCATGAGCAATATTTGCAAATGGTCCACCATGTACAAATGCAGGGACTTTTTCAATAGTTTGAACAAGATTAGGTTTTATTGCATCCTTTAATAAAACTGCCATAGCGCCTACTGATTTTAAATCTTTTGCAGTTACAGGTTTATTGTTATATGTGTATGCCACTATTATTTTACTTAGTCTTTTTTTTAAATCATTCAAATTTTTAGATAAACATAAAATAGCCATAACTTCAGAAGCAGGAGTAATTGCGAATTCTTCTTCATGAGGAACACCATCTTGTGGTCCACCTAAACCTACAACTACTTTTCTAAGAGCCCGATCACTTATATCCATAACTCTGGGCCAAACAATATATCTTGGATCAATATGGAAGGCATCACCGTAGTGAATATGATTATCAAGTAGACTCGCAAGTAAATTATGTGCACTAGTAATTGCATGCATGTCCCCTGTAAAGTGAAGGTTAATATCTTCCATAGGTAAAACTTGTGAATATCCACCACCGGTAGCCCCACCTTTCATACCCATTGCTGGTCCAAGAGATGGTTCTCTAATACAAAGCATTGTTTTTTTACTAAGTTTTGATAGAGCTTGTGCAAGACCAATTGTCATTGTTGTTTTACCTTCTCCTTCAGGAGTAGGATTTATTGTTGTGACAAGAATTAATTTACCATCTTTATTATCTTTAATTCTATCAAAAATTTTTAAAGAAATTTTTGCTTTAAATCCCCCACAAGCAATTATTTCATCTTTTTTTATTCCAATTTTTTCTGCAATAAGACAAATATCCTCTAATTTAATAGATCTAGCAATTTCAATGTCTGATTTCATAGCAAAAAACAAATTAATCAAGTCGTACTTATAAATTTGCTAATTATATCTTACTATTTACTATTTTTAATACCTCATCAGTTTTTTTAATAGCTTTACTATTTAAATCATTAAGTTGAGTATCTACATTCTTAACAAATTTTTCATCTTTAATTGAATTAAGATTAATCCTTACATTTAAAATTGCTGCATCAACACCTGATTTAGCCATAATAGCCGAAATAGCTGCATCGGTTATAGAGTTTCGATTTCCTTTTTCTGAAACGACTTTTGCTAAATCTAATATTTCTTCACATATCTTTGCAGTTTCAAGAGGAACACCTGCTGCGGTTTTATAACCTTCTTGGATTGCTTTATTTCTTAATTCTATTTGTTTCTCATTTTCTTTTGGCAATTTAAATGCTTTTATAACATCGTTGAAAGCTTGGGTATCTTTATCAATAAGTTTTGTTAATTCTTTCCTTATTTGTTCACTTTTATTAAGCAATTTTTTTATTTCATCTTGAACTTGTATGTATTTTTCTTTTCCTATAGTTAAATTACTAACCATAGAGGTAAGTGCAGCACCAATTGCACCCGAAAGTGCAGCAACACTACCACCACCTGGAGCTGGACTACCAGATGCTAATTCAGAAAGAAAATCACTAAGCGTCATAGATACAAGATGAGATGTTTCTTCAACCATATACTCTATAATTTTATCTTCTGGTTTAAATTTATAGAGCTGAGAAAGACCTAATTTTTCAATAGCTGAAGTCACATATTCATTATCATTAGATATTTTAATACCTTTATTTTTAGAATAGAATTTTCCTGCTAAAATAAGTGATTCTTTTGGTACTACTCCCACTATTTCACTACCTGTAACTTTTGTACCAAGCTTCTCTGCTTCTTCTTTTATCGCTTCAAATACATCATGAAGTCCAACCTCGTGATAATCAAGTAGATTCATTGAAACCTGTGCAATATTTTCATTGTACATCATACCTCCAGCTTGTACTCCTTTAAAACGCCCAGGTATTTTTACAGGTTTACCGTCTTGACCAATTAAGTCTTTTCCATTTATGTCTTTCTTTTTTACACCACTTGTTCTTATTTTTCCAGAAATTTTTGAAGCTATTGATTTATCGTTTGTGTTTAGGTTAACGTTATATGCAATTAATATTTCTCTTGCACCAGTTGCTGTTGCACCACTCTTAGGAACAAAAACAGGTTCACCGTAATCTGGTTTAAACAAAGGATCTTTGAATTTTTCATCAAGTGCTTCATATTCACCTTTTCTAATGTCTGGTAGTTTAACCCTATCAGATCTTGTAGCAGAATTTGCATATAGAAAAACAGGGATGCGAAGTTCTTTGGACATCCATTCACCAAATCTTTTTGATAATTTTACACAATCATCCATTTTAACATTATTTATTGGGATAAAGGGCATCACATCTAGTGCTCCCATTCTCGCATGTTCACCCTTATGTTTTCTCATATCTATTAAAGCTATACCAACTTTTGTTGCTTTAAAAGCAGCTTCAAGAACTGATTCGGGTTCACCTACAAATGTATAAACGGTTCTATTAAAATCTACACCTGCATCAACGTCTAATAACCTAACACCTTCAACAGATTTTACTGCAGCAGAAATTGCATCTATTATAGATTTATCTTTTCCTTCACTAAAGTTTGGTACACATTCAACAATTTTTTCCATAAATATACCGCAAAACCTTAATTGAGGGTTTTCTTTTAACTTTTTGGGAAATCAGAAATGGAAACTGTTGATGTACTTATAAAAAATGCAAACGAATTAATTACATTAAAAGGTCCAAATAAACCTAGAATTAAAAAACAATTGAACAATTTATCAATAATTAAAAATGGAGATTTGGCAATAAAAGACGAAACTATTTTAGATGTTGGAAAAAATTTAAAATACAAGTCAGAAAAAATAATTAATGCTAAAGGAAAAACTGTAATGCCGGGTTTTGTTGATCCTCATACTCATCTAATATTCGCAGGTTCAAGAGAGTTTGAACTTGATATGAAACTAAGAGGATATTCTTACCTGGATATTTTAAAAAAAGGTGGAGGGATTTTCTATACTGTTAACGAAACCCGTAAAGCTACAAGTGAAAAATTGTTTAAAGAAAGTAAACAAAGACTTGATAAAATGCTTTCTTATGGTACTACTACATGTGAAGCAAAAAGTGGTTATGGTTTGGATACAGATTCTGAACTAAAAATTTTACATGTTCAAAAAAAAATCAACTCTGTGCATCCAGTTGATATAATTTCAACTTTTTTAGGAGCTCACGCAATTCCAAAAGGATATAGCTCAAAGGATTATGTAGATAAGATAATAAATGAAATGATTCCAAAGATTAAAAAACTTGCAAATTTTTGTGATGTTTTTTGTGAAAAAGGATTTTTTACAAATAAACAATCAAAAGAGATTCTGGACGCAGGTAAAAAAAATGGATTAATTCCTAAAATACATGCCGATGAACTATCTGACACAAAAGGTGCAGCACTTGCTGCAGAAATAGAAGCTATAAGCGCTGATCATTTACTTTTATCAAATGATGATGGATTGAAAAAAATGGCTGATAAGAACGTCGTTGGTGTCTTACTTCCAGCAACATCCTTTTCACTTATGCAAAAAAATTATGCACCTGCCAGAAAAATGATAGATTTAGGTGTTCCTGTTGCACTGGCAACGGATTTAAATCCTAACTGTTGGACTGAGAATATGCAGTTTATTATCCAATTAGCTTGTCTAAAAATGAAAATGACTCTCTCTGAAGCAATAACGGCGTCTACTTTCAATGCAGCCTGTGCTTTAAAAATGAATAACAATATTGGGAGTCTTGAAAAAAGTAAACAGGCAGATTTAATAATATTAAATTGTCCAAATCATAAATTTTTAGCTTATCATTATGGTATTAATCTTATAGAAAAAGTGATTAAAAAAGGATGTCTGATGTAATTATTTTTAGACTATTTATAAACTTATTTATTATTTTAGATTTTCCAAAAAATAGTTTCGACTGAAGTCTTAAAATTTGTTAATCTTGTTAATTTTTTATTTTTAAATGTTTAAAAAATGTATTTTTTTTAATTATGTTGAAAAATCTCATAAAAAGCAACTTTTATATTCAAATTACTTTTTCCGTGAATGGAGTATTTTTGAGGAGAAAAGAATGAAACAAGATAAAGAAATACATAAAAGAGATACCATATTAGTTATTGCGGCTCTTTTTATATTTTGGATCTTGTTAACTTTTGATTTTTCATATTTCTCATTATTTTTAGGATTGAGCATCTCAATTTTAATAGGTGTAATAAGCATTAAAATAGTAATAGTTCATACAAAGGGTAAAAGAAAAACATTTAAGGAATACTTTTTTGCAATTGAACATTTAGTAGGGATAGTTTACACTACAATTTTTAGAATTATTATTGCAAATGGTCAATTGGTTTATCAAGCAGTAACGTTAAAAATCGATCCAAAAATTGTGAGAGTCAAGGTTAATTTAAAATCTGATATTGAGCTAACCTTAATTTCTCATTTAATAACTCTTACACCCGGTACATTGGTTATTGATGTAGAAGATGTAAAAGATGGTGGTTCAAATCTTTATGTTCATTTTTCATATTTAAAGTCAAAGGATTTAGGAAAGTATATAGAAAGTACTATAGGACAATGGGATGAAATGATTATATATTATTAGTAATTGCTGTTTTATCATCCTATAGATTATTTGTTGGACCAACTTTACAAGATAGACTTATTTCCTTAAGTTGTGTATCTGTAATTCTTATTACTATTTTAGTGATTATGAGTTATATCTACAACAATACGTTTTATCTTGATATATCTATAGCATTTCTTTTACTAGATTTTGTTGGTGTCATAGCTTTTACAAAATATCTTGGACGGGAGGATAAAAAGTGAATATCATTTTAGAAGCATTATCTCTTATATTAGTGTTAATTGGATGTTTTTTAATGTCATCTGCTGCTCTTGGTTTGTATCGATTTCCTGATATTTACATGCGTTTACATTCTAGTACAAAAGTAAATACTGGTGGTGTAATGACAATACTTTTAGGAATAATTTTAAGATCCGGTATTAGCAATATGTCAGCAAAAATTTTTATTATAATAGTGTTGATTATTATTTTAACCCCTGTCATTTCTCATGCAATTGCTAGATCTGCACATTTACAAGGTAAAGCACCAATGGTATCTTTTGAAACCCATCCAAAGAAAATTCATACATATGATCATGATTTTTTCAGGAGACGATAAATGATTGAAGAAATTTTTCTAATTTTGTTGGTAATATTATCGATTCTTGTAGTAATTTCAAAGGATCTGTTAAGATCATTAATATTTTTATCTGCAAGTACTGTATTAATTGTTTTATTATTATTTTTATTACAGGCTCCAGATGTAGCTATAACAATGGCAGTTATTGGAACTGGTGCAACTACCATTTTATATCTTACGGTGATAAAGAAAGTAAGGAGATTAAAATGAAAATTGAAGTAGTGAAAAGGTTTGCAGTAGTTTGTGTTTTATCTCTTTTTGGAATTATTATTATCACATCTACTATGCTTACATATTCTACTAATTTTACTTCAGAAATATCAGAATATTGTCTAGAGAATTTATCACTTACAGGTGCAATAAATGTTGTTTGTGCCATATTATTAGATTTTAGAGCCTATGATACTCTTGGAGAAGTTTTGATAATATTTGTAACTATTTCAGGAGTTGTATTATTAGCAGGGAGAAAAAAATGACTTCAAGAATAATACTAACGGTAACAAGAGTGCTTTTTCCATTTATATTGTTGTTTGGAATTTATATTATAATATTTGGCCATTTATCACCGGGAGGAGGTTTTCAAGGTGGAGTTATTTTAGCAACTGCAATAATGTTGGTTATTGTTGTATATGGACATAGGAGATTCCAAAGATTTGTTCCTTATTTATTATTTATAGAAATTATTGGAGTGATTTTATTCATCCTAATCGGAGTATCAGGTATTGCTAGTGGAAAACAATTTTTAGTTAATTTAGGTACAATCCCCTTACTCAATATTATAATTGGAGTAAAGGTGTTTTCAGGATTAGTTTTAATGTATCTATTTCTAAGTAAATGGGAGATAAAAAATGATTAATGGATTAAACATTAGTATTATTCTTTTTCTTGTTGGTCTTTATGGTATTATTACAAATAAAAATGTAATTAAAATTATTATGTCACTTAGTATAATGGGAAATGGAGTTGTTTTGTTTTTTATTTCTTTAGGTTTTGTTAAGGATAGCATTGCACCAATAATTTTACCAGGAATTGATAATATTGTTGATCCATTACCTCAAGCATTGATGTTAACTATGATAGTAATTAATCTGTGTCTTACTGCACTTGCATTAACAATTGTAACTTGGCTTTATCACGAATTTGGTACTTTAGATATCGGAGAAATGAAATGATAGATCATCTCCCAATTTTCCTAATAATAACACCACTAATATCTGCAATATTTCTTGCTATATTTTCCTTATTTGCAAAAGCTGAGAAAATCCAGAAAATCACTGCATTCATAGGGCTATTTCTACCTTTTTTTTATTTAACGTTGTTATATCAAAAATTATCTAATGGGATAATTGAGTATAATATTGGGGGATGGACTAAACCTTATGCTATAACTTTAGTTATTGATGATTTAACATTTACATTTGCATTTATTACTTCAATTATCACATTTTTAAGTTTTATTTATTCCATAAAATATATGAAAAATAAGGATGGTAAATTCTATTTTTTCTTTTTGGTAATGGTCAGTGGCCTATACGGTATTTTTTTAACTGGTGATATTTTTAATTTATATGTTTTTTTCGAACTGACAGTTGTTAGTAGTTATATACTTATTACATATGGAGATAAAAAAGTATCATTGAAGGCATCTTTTAAATATCTTGTAGTAGGTAGTTTAGCATCCTTCTTTTTTTTATTCGCTATTGGTTTACTTTATATTAAAATTGGATTGTTAAATATTGAATATTTATCTATACATATTCATAATATTGATACTCAAACACAGATAGTTATATTCTCATTATTTTTAGGAGCTATAGGTATTAAAGCTGCAATAATACCTTTTCATGGATGGTTAGTAAGTGCACATTCAACTGCACCCTCTCCAATTTCAGCAATTCTATCTGGTATTACAGTTAAAACTGGTGTTTACATTTTTATTAGAATATTTGCTCTTGGTTTTACTTTACAAAATCTAAATGAAATGATAATGGTTTTAGGTGCAATAACAGCACTTGGTGGAGTAATTGGTGCTTTGGTTGAATGGGATATAAAACGATTGTTGGCATATCATACAATTTCTCAGATTGGTTTTATCATTGTTGGTATTGGGGCATTCTCAACAATAGGTTTAGCTGGGGGAATATACCATGTTGTTAATCATGCTGTATTTAAGGGACTATTGTTTCTATGTGCAGGTGCTATAATTTATAGAACAGGTACTAAAGACATTAGGGAGCATGGAATTGGAAAAACAATGCCTGTTACTTTGATAACATATATTATTGCAGCATTGTCAATTTCAGGTGTTACTCCTTTTAATGGAGCTGTAAGTAAATCTATGATTGAATCATCTGTATATAGTTACCCTATAATATGGCTGATATTAGTTTTTGCTTCTATTGGTACTGTTGCACATTTTTCAAAAATTTTATATTATTCTTTCATTAAATCTCATAAAAATCTTCAAAAGAAAAAATATCAGGAGGTTCCTTTATCGATGCAAATTCCAATGATTATTTTAGCATTTTTTTGCATTTTACTAGGAGTATTACCAAATTTATGGCTAGATAATCTTATATTACCCGCATCTTCATCTATATTAAGTGGATATAGCGTCATACAAATCAAATTTCTTGATCCTCTCCATATTATTAAAGAATGGATTATCGTTGTATTAGGTCTTATTCTTTTAAAAGTAATTATTGTAAGATCAAAAGAAATTGATAAACTAAGGAAATTAATCTCAAAATTCAACTTAAACACTTGTATATTTATAATGGTCACTACATTAATTTTTATATTAATATTTTTAAAAATAGTTAATTAGTTATCAAAAAATTAAATTAACAATTTTTTTTTTAATATCTTTAACTATAACATGCTGTAGTAATATTCCCCTTGCTCCTTTTGTTTTCTATCAATGTATGAATCAGGTTTGTTTACCCTTGGTCTTTTACTTTCTTCGTCTCTTCTAAAAGTTATATCTACATCTTTTAGGAAACGGTTCATACCTTCATGAAGACTAAAAGGTCCTTTTGATTTACCATGTTCTCCTGGTTTTCCTTCAAATACAATAATTGCATCGCTAATCATATCAATAAAATAGACATCGTGATCAACAACAAGTGCTGATTTTCCTGATTTTTCCATAACACGTCTAACTGTTCTAGAAGTAATCATTCTTTGTTCA
>WOR8_10009017_pt1 | contig 10780 bp, 7 predicted proteins | sample DeeMarSeWOR38_10_FD_19890 | JGI IMG/M metagenome (IMG submission 19890)
AGCGGGAAGACAACGGCCGACTGGAGCCCTTCGGCAGGAAAGAAGGCCGGAAGACTCGAGTCCCCCTCGGCCGGCATGATCAGAGGGGCCCGTTCCGTTCTCAGGCGCGAGGCGAGTTCGTGCACTCCATCCAGAGGGATCTCTTCACTTCGCGCCCCTGCCACCGCCGCCCAGACATAGGCCTCACCGCTCAGGCCGGGAATACCCACGGCAGAGAAATGGCACTCGAGGATCCAGGGAATGTTGCGGACGATCGTATCCAGCAGCTGGGTGATGTCGGTGCTCAGGCGGGCCTGCCGCGCGAACTCGAATAGCGCCACCACCTCCCGGTTGCGGCGCTGGAGCTCCTGCTCTTTGGCGTACTGCTCGCTGATATCCCGGAAGACAACAAGCCAGTGTCCGTCGCCGAGCCGCGCAATGGCGCACTCGGCGTGGAACGGAGGTCCGGCAGCACGCTGGATGCGGAATGCATCACGAGCTCTTCCCGTGACCGGTGCATGCTGGAACTTCTCCTGCCACCGCGGACGCTCATCGGGATGAAGAAGCCGGACAGACGGGGTGCGAAGCAGCTGCTCTGCCGGGCGCCCGGTGAGCAGCGCCGCTCGCTCGCTCGCCTCCAGAATCGTCCCCTCCTCGTCCAGGAGCAGAACAGCCTGGTCAATCAGCGAAATCAGCGTGCCGTAGAGGCCGGCCTCATCGAGCCGAAGCTCGGGCGCGGGGGAGTAATGAAGGTTCGCCACGGGGAATGCTCGGGTGTACCCCTTCAGATGAAACGCACGACAACGGTCCGGCTAATGTACAGCTTTAAGGTGTGACTGTCAACGCGCTACTCCGCAGGGCGGCACTGGAGGAAAAAGCGAAGGTGGAGGGTGCTCTGCCGAGCAGAGGCGCAGGGGGGGAGGTCTCAAGCCCCGCGTTCGGTGTCTCGAACCACACCCTCCACCAACTTCTCCGCAGCGTCTTCAGTGAGCCAAGAGAGCCCGCTCCGGATCCAGTCAAATCGTTCCGCGCCCCTGCGCCCGGTGGGCCCGCATGAGGATCGATCCCTGCTCGGGCGTGATCATGCCGGCATCGGCCAGAGGCTGGAGAACGGCCACGGCCAGTCGGTGAGGCCCCGACTCCAGGAATCTCCTGCCGTGGGTGGTGAAGAACGAACCGAGCGAGACGCCCCGATCCTGCAGCTTTCGGACGAGCGCCAGCCCCTCCTCCTTCCTTCCACTAGCCAGCAGCGCAAGCGCCAGTGCCGCCGCGGCGTGGTGATAGGCGGGGTGCTCCCGGGCCGCCTCCCAGAGTAGCGGGAGGGATTCCTGCACACGGCCGGAATGCATCAGGGCAATTGCCAGCTGGACGCTCGGCTCCGGCCTTTCGGGCCAGCGGCGACGGGCCTCCTCCAGCGCCTCCAGTGCTTGGGGGATCTCCCCGGCCCCGATGGCGCTCGTCCCGGCACCCAGGAGTGCCCGCGGATCCTCCGGCACAAGATTGAGGTACCGCCTCCAGTGCACGAGGGCATCGTCAAAATTCCCCAGCTCCTCCTCCTGAACGGCCCGCTCCCGGACCGCGTCGGGTGAGTCCTGCTCTCCCCAGGCCAGCTTCTCGACCCCGAGCTCTCGAAGGAGAAGTCTCTTTCGCTTCGTCCGGTGATGGTCGAGCTTCCCGTAGTGGTGGATCACGACGGAGGCATCCTGGATCCTGCATTGGGCGCGCTCGATGGTTCGCTCCACAAGTTCGTGCACCGGTCCCTCGAACCTGATGCGGGCATCACGCGGAAAGAGCCGGACCCTGAGGCTCGGGATCCAGCCCGAGCCCGCCTCCTCATCATAGGAGCCGTCGTTACGACGCCATCCGGAGGCATCGGCCCGTGCCACGTAGCTGCGCATCAGGAACCGATATGCCTGCCGCCTGGCTCCATGCCCGGCAATGAGTTCCCGCAGGCGATCATGATCCTGCACCGAGAGCACCTCGTCGGCATCGAGGACCAGGATCCACGCCCCGCGGGCAGCCGCCAGCCCCGCATTACGGGCGCTGGAGAAGCTCCTGTCCCACCTGTGCTGGATGACTCTGCACCCGTAGGCAAGGGCAATGTCAAGAGAGCGATCGGAGGATCCCGTATCGACCACGATCGCCTCGTCCACAACGGGCAGAACGCTCCAGAGGCACCGGGCCAGGTTCGCCTGCTCGTCCTTGACGATCATGCAGAGGGCGAGGCGCGGCGGGGAATACGCCTCGCCTGCTGTCTCCTCGTCGAGGTTCTTCCTGAGTTCAATGGCAGCATTGAGCGTGTCATCGTCAACGCCAAACCGTGCCATCATCTCCAGGAGAGCTGCGAGACATTCCTGTGGTCTTCCCTCCGAGAGCAGGAACGATGCCTTCAGCTGGAGAAGCATGCGGACTCCCGGGCTGTGCCTCGATGCCTCTTCGACGAGCCCACGTGCCCTGGTGCCGGCACCGAGCTGGGAGGCGGCATCTGTATAGGTTGCAGCGATATCGGGCTCCTGCGGCGAGAGGATGAACGCCCGCTCAAGTTCGGCAAGGCCCTCCTCACGATCTCCCCGTGCCCAGAGGAGGGAACCCAGGCATGCGTGAGCTCTCCCGCCCGACTCATAGGTGACGATTGTGGATCTGAAGCTCCGCTCCGCCATCGCGGCATCGCCCCGTGCAGTGGCCACAAGCCCTCGCAAGAGGGCGGCCCGCGAGGAGAGGGGCTGCTCTGCCAGTACGCGCTCTGCACACGCCTCCGCCCTCTCCAGATCACCGAGTGACTCGGCACAATAGCCTTCGAGCTTTAGCCACTCGGGGTCGTCGAGCTCCGCCTCGGTGCGGTCACCGAGAAGCTCCACGGCCTGCTCGGCCCATCCCGCCCGCAGGAGGAGCCATCCCATCTGGCGCAGGAGCGGGCGTTCATCCGGAAACCGCCGCAGAAGAACGCGCAGCGCCTCGACCGCCGCTTCGAAATCTCCCCTCTCGGTCGATTCACGGACTTTCAGCAGGGCGCGCTCGATGACAATGTGTTTGCGCGATTCCCCGGAGGAGGCATTAAGCAGCGCCGAGAGGCTTCTGCGCCGTCGCGCGGGCCCCTGCACCGCGACAACCGTATCCCCGGCTATCACGCTCTTGAGGCCCGCCGCTGCCGAGGCGAGCCAGAGGTTCTGGGCGAATTCAAAACAGGTGCTTGCCTCTTCCTCCACCGCCGCCTGGGCAATCTCACGGCGCACCATGACACAGCTGTCGACGGCCTCGCGGGCCGGGATTCTCCTGAATTCGGCTTCCTCGGCGAGCGCACCGGAGATCCGGCTGAGTTCCTCCGGCTCCGGGCGCACCACACACTGGTGCTCCATCGGGGCGGCGATGCCATACCCGGCTCGGGCAAAGAGTGCCCGGCGGAGTCGGTAGAGCCAGCCCTCGCCCGGAAGACTCGAGGAGCGAAGCACCACGATCGCATCCCCCCGTGCCATGCCCGCGGCCTCTGCAAATGAACCGGCCAGGCGAGGGGCACCCTCCAGCACAGCCGGCCTCTTCCCGCAGTCAACCAGGATCAGTTCCCAGTCACCGGAGGTCACCTTCAACAGATGATGAACCGCACCGGAAAGCTCCCCCCCATCCGGGCAGAGCACAATGGAGGTGAAGTTCCGGCGCACAACTGAATGGTCCTCCGGAGCCGGCTTTGCCACGACGGGACCCTCTATCGACTCGGCCGTATCGAGGAGCTTCTCTGGCGGCCGGATCAAGCGAGCCGGAATCAGATCGGCACGATCGTCATTGAGGTAATCAAGCGCGGCACGGGTCACAAGGACGGGAAGTCCCGCCGAGGTCGCCTCTACGATCAGAAGGCCGGACCCCTCACGGCAGGGCGGGGCACAGAGAAAATGCGCCCAGGAGTGGAACGAGGCGAGTTCTTCGTCGGGAATTGCCTTCACAATCATGTACCGGCCATCGACGCGGGGTGCGGCACCCAGGAGCCGGTAGAGCGTCTCATCCCACTGGCCGACAACAACGCCCGCGTACGGGTGGCCAGAAGGCCGGAGTAACCGGCGAAGTGTATCGAGGTTCTCTTCCTCAGGTCTCCCGACCTCGAGGATGAACCTGCGGTCCGGGGAGTGCGCTCGAAAGCGCGGCCGCCCGTTGCGACCCTCCCGGGCGCCGAAGCGTGACAGGTCGAACGGGTTGCCGAACTCCACCAGCGGCTCGACTCTGACCCCACCGGGGAGGAAGAGACCTCGGAGGTCACGGCGAACTGCCTGGACCCGGTCCGCCTTCACGCTCAAGTCATGGAGAAGTTCGGCTGTGGTATCATGGACGGACACAGCGGCCAGGACACCCTCAGTCTTGTCTGCCCCACGCTGAATTCTCTGCCTCCACTCGTGCGGAAAGAGCACGTAGACCCAGTCAGGATTCCCTCCCGGCTTCCGGGAGCGGCAGGGCTTTGCGCTGATCCCTGGTGTGACAGAGGGATGGAGGGCAGTGATGGGAACGACGGCCATTCTTCTCTTCATGATCTGCGAGGTGTGCTGTATCCTGCCGGTGCCCTCCTGTCCATCGGGGGCACATGGAGCCGAGTGGCCAGCAATAATCGCTCAAGCGAGGTGCCAGAGAGAGCCCGACGGAATCGGCCAATGGAGAGCCTCTGGGGCAGGTGCGCCGGGAGGAAGCGAAGCGGGGTGGCTGCTATTGCACAGCTGGCGAGAGGTACCCACCAAAACAGCGCCGCGCCCCCTTCTCGGGGGGCGCGGCTTCTTGACGCACTTTGGGGCGAAAAGGAAGGAGGATCAGCGCAGGACGGCGCCGTCTCCCTTCAGCATGATAATCGTCTCAGGACCGGTCACGGCCGTTGAGTCATAGGGTGTGCCCTGTTCTTCTGCCATGTGTTCGGCCCGGGCCATGGCCTGTTCCTTCGTCAGGGTGCGTACGACCACCACACCTTCGGCCACGGCGGACTTTCCCTTCGAGTCCTGGGGAAATATGATCACACCATCATCCACCTTGAACCGGATGGAGGATGCTTGAGAATCGGTGATCTCGATCCAGCACCCCATCTTCTTGCAGACGCCGCTTACCTTGCCGGCCACCTGCACGCGCTTTCCCTCGAACTCCTTCGGGCTCTCGAGAATCTCGACAATCGGCGTTGTTTGGTCAAGCGTGAGCTCCGACCCGTACTTCTCAGGATCGCCGGCAAGCGTCATGCTGAGACCGACGAAGGCGAACGGGAGGAGCGTATAAAGAAGGGACTTCACTGGTCGTCTCCTTGCGGTGGAAATCCAACATACAAAACCCTGGCGAAAAATGCCACGCCTGCTAGTCGTGACACGAGGGTGCACCCCTCATCCCTTCACTGCCGCCGAGCTGCGCGGCCAAGCGTTCAGGCTTGTGAATCAAAAGTGGAAGGCACTGAGGGCAGATTGAGAGCTGGGCATCCCGGTACGCCATCTGCAGTAACGGCTTATCCTGTTCAGTTCCACCACAACTCAAGCACGATCCGGTCAATGAATTGTTGCTCATAGCAGTATCCTCTCAGCTTGTGATCGCAGTCAAGAAGAAAAACTATCGGTTCTGCTGGTACCCGTTCTCTGGTCCACTGTGGCTATGAAGGGCTGCGTGCCAGAACAATCAGGTCGCCTGAATCCTGCGGACGAAATTCTTCAAGGGATATGGCGCCATAGGGCTGAATGTCCACGCATCCGGCTCGCTGAAGAGCATCGAGCAGTGTCTCACTTCGCAAGGGGTGGAGCAAGACGGTCTCCAGCCGGTGGTGCAGCTCGCCCCGGTGGTTCCAGATCCGGAGGATGTGGAAGCGGATGCCTGCGCGATCGTATTCGTAGAATCGAACGAAGATGACCCCGTCGCGCTCACGTATGCTCTGTATCGTCTCGCGACGATCCAGGATCCGGTCGAAGTTCACCACCTGAACGACGAGAAGCCCACCGGAGCCGAGCGAGCTGAGGCACTCTTCGAGAGCCTTATCGAGTTCGCCGGGCTGCTCCAGATGAGCCAGCGTATTTCCCATACAGAAGACCCCGTCCACCGTCGCAGGGACGCAGTTGCGCATCTCGCGGATATCTCCCACCACCGCCCGGACCCCGAGAGAGCGCTCCCGGGCATGGAAGCGGAGCCGCTGGACCATGCTCTCGGAGATCTCGACGGCCGTGACATCGACACCAAGCTCGGCCAGCATCATGGAGTGGAAGCCCGTCCCGGCGCCCGCATCCACGGCCGTACGAATGCCGAATCGGTCTACAAGCATACGGAAGAACGGGCGCTCCTTCACGAAGCGGTCGGCAAAACCCGTCATCGCGTCGTAGTCCGGTGCCAGACGATCGTAGAACGCCGTGACGGGCTCCACGGGTTGCTGCAGGGGCTCAGTCATTGGGACCATACTCAGGCACCTCCCCGCGAAAGTGCTGGTAGAGGGGCGAGTTAAGTTCTTGAAACCGTCTCTGGTACTCCGCCTCCGAAATCCCGTTGCGCCAGTTGCCGGTAAGCATCGCAAGACCGGTGATGCCCACAAAAACCCCTGCAACCAGAAGGGCGAAGACCCAGGCCGGGACAGCCGCGCCGCGTTTCCGAACCTGCATCGCCAGGGTGTCCTTGACGGGACAGACCGCGACGCACTCCAGGCAACCCGTGCACTCATCGGACCAGACCCGAGCGGAGGCGTGGACTTTGATTGCGGAAGGACAGGCCTTTGTGCAGAGCTCGCAGTCGATGCAGTGTTCCTTGGTTCGGGTAATCTTCAGAGGGCTGAGCCAGCTCACCATCCCCAGAAGCGCACCGTAGGGGCAAAGGTAGCGGCACCAGAAGTTCTTGATCACGACCGAGAAGAGCATGAGCAGGACAATTGACCAGAGTGCGAAGGTCGAGATCTGGGCAAAGAACAGGTACATCTTGACGTCCGCCATCTTGTTGTAGGGGCTATAGATGAATGCCTTCAGCGAGGGGACGTCCATGGTCCAGATCGACCAGACGAAGAACAGGAGCAGCAGGTATTTGAGCGAGCGGAGCGGGTAGTCGAGCCAGCGCGGGGCGGTGAGGTTCCGCCCGAGAATCCTTGTGCCCAGCATCCAGAGCGACTCGCTCAGCGTCCCGATGGGACAGAGCCAGCTACAGAATGCCTTCTTCAAGAGGAGGCTCACCCCCACGATGGCCAGCAGGATGAAGAGACCCGATGGATGGATCTCGTTCACAATGCCTGTCTGCGCCCAGTACTTCAGGCTGATCAGCGCGCTGATCGGCAAAAACCCTTCGACGCCGGGGGGACGCCGAATGAAGGCCGCCTGACCGGCCGACTCTCCCCAGGAGATGAACAGATAGAACTCGAGCCCGATCCAGAGGCAGAGCAGAACGAATGCAGCCTGGACGGTCGAGCGGAGAAACTGGGGATCCTCTCGGAGGCGCCAGAGAAAGCGCCTGAAGGGATTGCCTTCCCTGCCAAAGTCCGGCCGCTGCCTGCGGAGTTCGGGCGGGATCATGATGCGCTCTGCCCGGTGGACACCGGCCTGGGCCGGCACAGATGCCCGGGTCGACCGGGCCAGAACTCTTGGGCGTTGCCTCAGGGCTCCAGCGGAGGAAGAGTCCATGGGAAATCAGCTCAGCATTTCGGAGTGATATGTCTGATATTGGGTCAACAAAAGACTATTCATCCAAGAAACTTCAAGCTGTGCTCCGAGGCGCGCCCTTCTCTTGCGAGCTGGGCCACGTTCTTGCGGACAAGCATCGCATAGATCTCCTCTCGAAGCTCCCCCCAGCGATCATGAACCGGGCAGGGATGCTTGCCACCGCACTCGGGCAAACCCAGAACGCAGCTGTTGAAAAGCGAGGATCCGTCGACGGCGTCAACGATATGAAAGAGCGTGATCTCCTCGGCCGGGATCGCGAGGCAAAAACCCCCGGTGGGTCCCTTGAGTGATATGAGCAGGCCGCTGCGTGTCAGCTGCTGGAGGATTTTTGCCAGGAAGTGGTAGGGTAGTTTCAGTCGCTTGGAGAGCTCTTTGATCGAACTCTTCTTCCCTTCCGGCTGAAGCGCCAGGTAGAGTACCGCCTGGAGAGCATATTCACATTGCCGGCTGAATAGGACGCTCATCGGATCATATTCAGATTTATTTGTCTGAAATATAGCGGTGTACCCGTCAAATGTCAAGACCCCCCCCCGAGAATACCCTCTCCCCTTGATCTGGCAAGCCGTTCTCAGAAATGCAAAGACTCCCGGGTAGAGTCTCCGAATATCGAAGAATCGGGCCCCTTTGCTCACCCCGCCGATGGCACCCTCTTTGATAGCGCTCGAGTATTCCCATCCGGCTCGCTCCTCTCCCGCACTTCTCATATCAGAAGGAGGCCCCTCCATGCGCGTGCCCCGAATGCTCCTCGTGCTTGTTCTTCTCTCGGCCGTGCTCGGCTCCGCACCCGGTCAAGAGAAGGACCCTTCGCTCTCGGTCAACGTCTCAGGCCTCTACAACGCCTGGGGGCTCTGGCAGCGGGATTTCCTGCTGGGCCGCGTCGACTACCGCGACCAGTATCTGGTCCAGATGCTCAGACTCAATCTCGCGTTCGCCTACGGCGAGAACATCAAGGCCGTGACCCGCTTCGATCTCGGCCAGGGGTGGTGGGGGGTGGATAATCAGCAACCGACATACACCGCCGGCAGCGCCAGCGCACTGTTCGACAACAAGGAGACAAACTTCTTCCTTCACGCCGACCAGGTCTACCTCTGGTTCCGGGTTCCCTCCTGGTCGACCTCCTTCAGCGTCGGACGATTTCAGTGGATGACCGGTAACCGGCTGGTGCTGGACAACAACTACGACGGCGTCTCCGGGACGATCGATATCGGTTCCTCCTCTCTCTCCCTGGGCTGGGCTAAAATCTCGGAGAACGTCGACGGCCTGTCGGACCTCCCGAACACCTCACCCGATCAGCGCGGTCATGCTGACGGCCGGGATGCCGATCTTCTCTTTGCAGCCTACAAGGCCGCGCTGGGGGGGACATCACTTGAGTTCTACGGGATGTACTACAACGACGGCTCGATCAACGACTCCACCGCGCACCTGATCGACGGGATCTTCTACAACCGCCCGCGCTTCACGGCCCAAGTCACGTCCCTGACCGTCCTGGGCATCTCCGGGATCACCACGCTTGAGAAGCTCGTCCTTCGCTATGAGGCGAACTACCTGAGCGGGAAGGACGACATTCCGAACACGAGTCATGCCGGGCGCTTCCTCAACACCAATCCCCTGGTTCCCGACCCGCTCAAATACGACATCAACAACGGCTCAGTCATGGGGTACAACATCCTGCTCCGAGCGGATTTCGCCGTCTCTGAGCCACTCACGCTCGGACTGGTGGCAGGGCTTGGCTCGGGGGACTCCGATCCCACCTCCGGCAAAGGCAACGTCAACAAGCTCCGCACCGCCGGGTTCTTCTATATGACGGAGGTCTGGGAAGACTCCATCATGCCCGACGAAGAAGGGATCACACCCCAGGGCCTGGGGGCGCCCAATGTCCGGGCCTACCGGGAGCTCGAGAACACCACCGCCTTCCAGCTCAACGGCACCTGGCGCCTGATGCCGGGCTGGTCCATTTTTGCCTCGGCCACCTATCTTCGCGCCACACAGCCTGTGTTCGCCTGGACATCGGCCGGTCCCGACCTCAGCCGGAGCGCGAAGGATCTGGGGACGGAGTTCGATCTCAAGACGGACTACAAGATCTACTCGAACCTCACGCTGACACTCCGCACCGGAGTGTTCATTCCCGGGACGGCCGCCTCCTATCTGATCAACGGAACCGACCGCTGGAAGCAGAGCGCCTACGAAGTGAAGACCGAAATCACCTACGCGTTCAAATAACAGAGGCTGGAGACCGTCATGTATGCTCCCACCATAATGCTGGCCGCAGTCGCGCTCCTGCTGCCTGGTAGTGCCACACCCGGCCCCGGAGCGAGTCGCACTGCAGAGCACCCTGAGGTTGACTCCCTGATCTCGTGCATCGACTGCCACTCCGAGGCGACCCCGGAGATGATCACAGAGTATACCGGAAGCCTCCACGGCATGAACACCGTCCCGTGCGTGGTCTGCCACGGGGCACTCGGTTCTACGTTCGTCAGCAGCCCGCCGGCCGAGCGCTGCCGCGGCTGCCACGCCGAACAGGTCGACACCGCTCAGCGGACGCTTCCTGCCGACCGACAGGCCTGCTCGAGCTGCCACCCCATGCACTCATTGACCCCCCACAGGATGTAAGGAGTTCCCATGGTTCTCTCACGGCGTGACTTCATCAAGGCTTCCGCCGCGGCCACGGCCGCGGCAACTGTCGGCATTCCTCTTGCCGCGCCTGCGGCCACATCGGCCCCGCCAGGTATTCAGAGCCCGGAGCGGTGGGTCAAGAGCGTCTGCCGCTACTGCGGAACCGGCTGCGGTCTCTTCATCGGCGTCCGCAACGGCCGCGTTGTCTCGGTAAAGGGCGACAAGGATAATCACAACAAAGGCTTCCTCTGCGCTAAAGGGTATTTCCTCCCCTCCATCCTCTATTCCAGCGAGCGCCTCCTCCACCCCATGGTCAAACGCAACGGCACGTGGGAGCGTCTCAGCTGGGATGAGGCCATGGATCTGGTCGCACGGCGATTCCGCCAGGTGATCGAGCAGCACGGCCCCCAGGCCGTGGGTTTCTACGGCTCCGGACAGGCGCTGACCGAGGAGAGCTATCTGGCCAACAAGCTCTTCAAGGCAGGGATCCGCACCAACAACATGGATGGCAACCCCCGCCTCTGCATGGCAAGCGCCGTCGGAGGCTACGTCACCACCTA
>WOR8_10006981_pt1 | contig 10779 bp, 6 predicted proteins | sample DeeMarSeWOR38_10_FD_19890 | JGI IMG/M metagenome (IMG submission 19890)
GGTTCCGCCTGGATGTGGGCAAAGGCTGACTGGGACAGAGGTGAGACTATGGGCGATAAGCTGGGCATATCTCGTGACGAGTTTCTGACCCGGCAGGCGCGCACTCGCGAGTTGGCCGGTGCAGCAGGCTATGCCGGCGTGATGGTCATCGGTCGATCGTTTTATGATCGGCCGGGCGCACTGGCCTATCTTACCCAGCACTTTCCCCCGTTTCCGGCGACCGAATTTGAAGGGCCGATGCGGGGTCTGGGGCACGGCGTTTTCGTCTTACCGGTTCAAGGGCCAGCCACACTGGTAGTGGATGGCGGCTCTTACCGAGATGAACTGGTCGTGGCCGATGAAGTTTGCGTCGCGTCGGATTTGCCGGTGGGGACCGCGGCTGTGTTGCACAATCTGGGACTAGGCTCGGCGCAGGTGGGACTCGTCGGGGAGGATATTTTGCCCTTGGCCTTCTTCGGTGAGTTACTGGACGAGGTCCCCAACCTGGACCTGATTCCCGACGAGCGGCTGGTGGCCCAGCAGCGCCTGGTCAAGAGCCCGGCCGAGCAGGTATTACTGCGCCGGGCGGCGGAAATTGCCGAGCTTGGATTGGAGGCGGCGCTGGCTACGATCCGCCCTGGCGTTACGGAACGTCAGGTGTGCGCAGCCGGGACTGCGGCGGCGCTGGCCGCTGGCGCTGATTTCGTGCGCTACCTGCGTGTTCACGCAGGACCGTGGTCTGCCTGGCCCAGCCGCTGGCCACAGGCGACCGGTCGCGCTCTCGACGCGGGAGATGTCGTGACGCTGGATATCATCGGCGCTTACCAGGGCTATGGCTTCGACGTGCTGCGCACTACCGTGTGCGGCAAGCCGAGTCCCGAGACGCGCCAGCTGCTCGAGACCGCGCTGCTGGCGACTGAGGGGGCAGTAGACGCGGCGCGGGCGGGGGCCACGGCGGAAGCGGTGCACCTGGCAGGCTGCAGAATCCTGAGTGAAGCGGGCTTTGGCGATAACCTGCCGAGTTTTTCCGGGCACGGCATAGGCCTGGAGACGGTTGAGGCGCCGCAATTGCGCCCTGGCGCTGTGACGCGATTGGAAGCGGGCATGGTTCTTTGCATTGAGCCGGGACTCTTCTTGCGAGGCCGTGGCGGGGCTTGCGTCGAGCAGGAGGTGATCGTGGCTGGGAGCGGCCCGCCCGAGCTTATCACGACCTTTGACACACGGCTTTGGTGAGGCTATCCTTCTCCGCCGGTGGCTGCCTCGCGCCCCATCTCCACATCGCCCCATGACAGGCCCTCAACCAGGAAGGCCCACGCGCCGAGAATGATCTCTGGCGCCGCCTGCGAAAAGTGCAACAGCAGAGAAAAGGCGGCCGCTTGCTCGGCGAAGTCGGGGGCCAACTCGGCGTCAACCGCCGTAAAGCTGAGCTGCACTGCCAGTACAATCATGTATTGCAGGATGCCCACACCCCCGGGTGCGCCGGGGATGGTGAGGCCCAAGGCCATGAGGGGCATCAATATGAATGGGGTGAACAAAGGTACCGACGCGCCGAAATCAAAAGCCAGCAACACCGGGTAAAACGACAAGGCGATTACAAACCAAATCAGCAGCGACTGGAGTGACACGACCAGCAATTGTTTTCCGTCGCGCAGCACGGCCAGGCCATTGGCGAAGGCCTGCAGCAGGTTTGAGACGCGGGTTGCCCAGCTAGCGGGGAGCAGACGCTCAACGATCGCCGTAAACCACTTCTGTCGGAAGTAAAAGACAGAGACCCCGGCCAGAGCGCCAAGGTAGAAGAGCCCTCCCACCATCCCCAGCCGCTTGAGTACCGGTGATTGCACACCCACCAACAACACCACTCCCACCAGAGACAGCAAGATGGTCAGTCCGTCGAAGATGCGCTCAACGACCAAGGTGGCGAAGGCCCCCGCTTTGGAAACACCCGTTGAGCGGCCGATCACGTAGGCGCGCAAAAACTCACCGGCGCGCGCAGGTAACACCATGTTGGCGCCAATGCCGATGTTGGTCGCCCGGAAGGCCGGGCGAAAGGGCACCCGCCCCAGTGCCCGCAGCAGCCATTGCCAGCGCCAGGTCCGTAAGATCAGGCTGAGGATTACCAAGGCGGAGGAGGGGAGCAACATCCAATAGTTGGCTTGAGCCAGCGCCTCGAGCAATAATTCCCACTCAACCTGAGCGAAGACCAGGTCCAAGAAGACCAGGCTGACGCCCACATTCAGGACCAACGTCTGGTGTCTGACGCTGATGAGTGGCTTCCCATTGGGCAGTCTCAACACCCCCACGGCGGCAGTCAGCACGTAGACAAGGGCGGCTGCGGCGTGAAACCATCCGCCTAACGTCCACCAGCGATAGGCAAAAAAGCCCCCAATTGCCAGCGAGATTACCAGGCGGGGCCAGCCTTTAGGCATTCGTTTTCACCTCGTACATACTGTGTAGACTGCGTAGCGCGACTTTCATGCTGTGCTGGAAGGCCTTTGCGCCAGACAAACAGCGCTGCTGCCAATGGGAAAGTTGCGTCTCCGCAACCAGCTTGCCTCCAGACTCAAGATCCCTGTGAGCGCTCGGTTGAGCCAGGAATGGAGTGGCCGCATCTCCATCTGGCTGAGGGGAGAGAACCAGCGTCCCAGCCATCGGCTAGCCAGAACCATAGGGAGCAGGAGCGTATTAGCGTACGTGAGTTTGCGCAGTTGGAAACCGGCGTTGTCTACCAACTGGCGCAGCTCGTCCAGCTTGTAGCGCTGCCTGGCATAGAAGAGCTCGTCGTGGTGACTCCAAAGGCTGGGCAATGCCGAGTCCATCACCAACAGCCAGCCGCCTGGTCGCAACACGCGAAAGCACTCGTGGATGACTTCCTGGTCATCGGTAACCCAGCGATGATACAACACGTCGAAGGCGGTCACCAGGCCGAAAGTGTTGCTCTTGTAGGGTAGCACCAGGCCCGAGGCTTGAACCAGCCGCGGCAGGCTGCGGCGTTTGGCAAATTCCAGGGCCAATGGGCTGAGGTCCAGGCCATTCTCACGTCCCCAGTTGGCCAGAAATGCCAGATTTCCCCCAGTACCGCAACCTACGTCCAGAATGGGACCGACCTGGTCATGCGGAATCCAGGCCTCGATAAGCACGTTCACCAGCTGCCGTCGACCAACAAACCACCAGTAGGAATCTTCTAACTCGTGAAGTGTCTGATATTCAGTACGTTCCATGAATAGAAATCAGCCTGCAGAGGAGGGCCCGGCGGTCGCCTGCTGATGCGCGCTTCGCACGGACTCGGTGACGTAGTCAATCTCTCGTGTGGTCAGCGACGATGCCGAGGGCAGGTAGAACCCTCGCTGGCACAGCATCTCGGCAACCGGGTAACGTTGTCCCTTATAGGCCTGGTGGTAGATGGGCTGGAGGTGCATCGGGATGAAGAAGGTGCGCGTCTCAATGCCGTGATCGGCCAAGTAGGCCCGCAACTGGTCGCGGGTCATGCCAAACTCGTCTTCGACCAGAATGGAATACATCCAGAAGACGCTCTTAGCCCACTTGGCCTGGGGTGGCGTGACGATGCCTGGAATCTGTTCCAGGGCGGCTGTGTAGCGGGCGGCGTTGGCACGCCGTGCCGCCACGAAGCCATCCATCTGCTCTGTTTGAGCCAGTCCCACCGCGGCCTGCATGTTTGTCATACGGTAGTTGTAACCCAGGTACTTGTGCCAGAAATGGCGTTCTTCGGAGAAGGCGTGGTCGCGTAGATTGCGGGCCAGGCGCGCCAAATCGGGGTCGTTGGTGGTGATCATGCCGCCTTCGCCAGTGGTGATGATCTTGTTGGCGTAGAAGCTGAAGCAACCAGCGTGCCCGAAGGAGCCAGCCTTGCGGCCCTTGTATTCTGCGCCGTGCGCTTCGGCAGCATCCTCGACGACATGGAAGCCATGCCGCTCGGCCATCTCCAACAAAGGATCCATATCCACTGGGTGGCCATAGGTGTGGACCGGCATTACGGCGCGAGTGCGGGACGTGATCTTGTCGGCTACGTGGTTGAGGTCCATGTTCCAGGTGCGGGGCTCCGAGTCGACCAGCACTGGCGTGGCGCCGGTGTAGGTGATGGCGTTGATGGTAGCGATCATGGTAAAGGTGGGCAGGATCACCTCGTCACCGGGTCCGATGCCCAACGTGGCCAGAGCCAAGTGCAAAGCGACAGTACCGTTGGCACAGGCTACGGCATAACCTGCGTCGCAGGCCTGGGCAAAGGTCTCTTCGAAACGTGGGATATACTTGCCGGCTGAGGAGATCCAGTTGCTCTCAATGCAGTCGAGCACGTATTTGGCCTCGTTGCCGCCCAGCGTCGGCTCGCAGACGGGGATGACGCGGGACTGTAAATCCGTTTCGCTGACAGGGATACGCGGGATGCTGATGCGCAGTTGCGGGTCACGACCGGGAATGACTTCTGCCAGGTCCCCCAGGTCTTCAGGTTTCAGGTCAGCGGGTTCTAGCATCGTTGGTTTGCTCCTTCTTGTGGGGCGGCTTGGTCCGTCCCACCAGTTCATTGGAAACGTAGGCGCAGTATGGTTGCCACGTAGTTCCAGCCGCGGCTGATATAGCCCAACGGGTTGGTGGCTGTCTTCGACTCGCCGGTCGCGCGCGGCACATAGTGATAGGGAATCTCCACTACCCTGAAGCCGGAGCGCACGGCACGATATAGCAGGTCAATGCAGTACTCGCCGTAGTCGCCACGCAGGTCAAGCTGGTCGAACACCGGACGCCGGGCCAGGATGAAGCCGCTGGTGTAGTCTTTGACGCGCCAGTCGAGTAGCAGCGACGCGGCCAGGTTGATGGTCCGGGAGAAGGCATGCCCCACCCAGGTGTGTCCGGAATCACGACCACCGGATACGAAGCGAGAGCCGACGGCCATGTCTGCCCCGTTGGCCAGTGCCCCGGCCAGCCGGGGCAGGGCTTCGGGCGGCATCGAGAGGTCACAGTCCATCCAGCCGACCCACGCCCCGCTGGCCTGGGTGATCCCGGCCGAGATGGCGCTGGTCAAACCACGCTCCTCGGTGCGCCGGATGAGGCGCACGCGCGGGTCCGCTTCAGCCAGATCGGCCACGGATCTCCAGGTACCGTCAGGCGAGTCATCGTCGACCACTAGCATCTCGACCTGGTAATCGGCCAGTGCCGCCAACCCACGTTGGATGAGCGGGACGATATTATCACGTTCGTTGAATGTGGGCAAAACAAGGGTGATATCCGCTGGCAACTCCTGACCCCCTTTGACGAGCCTACCTGGGGTCGCTATCATGAGCGCGGCGGGTCCAGGTCCGCTGGCGGGTCACTTATGATAATATAACACAATTCATTGGCGCTTGTGGTTACAGACCGGTTACAACCCAAGCCCTTTGATGCTGGCCTGCTGCTGACCGGGCACCCTTGGGCAACCGGTTGCTGGCGATGCTATCCCACTCAAGCGGCTGAACTGACCGTAACCGAGCTATTGTAGCCGCAAAGCGGCCTTTTGGCAATCATTTTGGGGGCGGGAAGGGTACGTTCGCCGACCATAGAATGGGGGCAATGGCCACGGCGCAGGGCTGTCTAACCACGCCCGGTACGGGAACACGCTGGGCTTGCGCAAAGCGGTGTTGGGGGGTATGGTTATATCAACACAGTCCAGTGCCAATGTGTGTTGTTGACATAAAAATGACACGAGTTAGAGAACAGGTGACAAGAAAACTGCCTGTGGATCCCGGCCTGCTGGTGGCTGCATTGCTGGCTCTGTTTGCCGTGGTCCCCTTGCTGGCCCACCCCGGGCTGCCCAACACCGCCGATGGCGCCGCGCACCTGATGCGCCAGGCGGAGCTCAACCAAGCCTGGCGCGATGGGCTTCTCTACCCACGTTGGGCGCCAGACCTGGCCTATGGCTATGGCATGCCCCTGTTCCACTACGCGCCGCCGCTGCTGTACCAGATCACCCAGCTTTTTCACCTGACCGGCCTGGCCTTGGATGCCGCGATGAAGGCCACCATCATCGTGGTGCTGTTTCTGTACAGCATGGGCATGTATCTCTTCGCACGAGAAGTGTACAGTCCGCGGGCGGGGCTGCTGGCAGCAGCCGCCTATCTCTACGCCCCGTACCGGCTGCGCGAGGCGTACATTCAGGGCAACTACGGCCAGTTCTGGGGCCTGGCCTTTTACCCGTGGATGCTGTGGTCGCTTCACGGGTTAGTCACCAGCGAGCGCCGCCGTTATCTGCCCCTGGCGGCCCTCTCGCTGGCCGGCCTGCTGCTGAGCCACAATATCAGCAGCATGATCTTTGCGCCTTTGTTGGGGGCGTATCTGGTCTTTCTCCTAGTGCTAAGAAGATTGGAGCCAGGCAAGTCAGGGCCTCAGCGACCAGGCGACTCAGCGACTCAGGAGCCCGGGACCTCCAGATCCCTGGTTTCTTACTCGCCGATTCCTCGCATCGTGGCTGCCATCGCGCTGGGTCTCGGCCTGTCGGCTTTCTTCTGGCTGCCAGCCTTTGGCGAGCGGGACCTGATCCGCCTGTCGGGTATCACCACCGGCTTCTTCGATTTTCGATATAACTTCATCAGCCTGGCGGAACTGCTGGCCTTGCCCCGCCCGCTGGATCTCGCGGCGGTCAATCCCTACTTCCCGCTAAGTCTGGGGCTGGCCCAAATTGCTTTCGCCGCCTTGGCGCTACTGGGGATGGGGCTGCATTGCGTGTTGTCCGTTCGTGGCAGGAGGCGCCCGGCGCATTCCGTATCCCGTGTCGGGGATGAGCAAGTATCGGCGAGTGATGCAGGGATGGCAAACGTGCACGCGATGGCCCACATGCTGTTCTTTGCAGTTGCACTGCTGGTCACGGCCTTTCTCACGATGCCTTGTTCGCAGTCGATCTGGGAGAGGGTGCCGCTGTTGGAGCTGGCCGAGTTTCCCTGGCGCTGGTTAGGTCCAGCGGTGCTGTGCGCGGCGGCCCTGGCCGGCGGGGCTATGTATATATTCGAAGGGTTCATCGCCCGCCGCCCAACGCCCGACGCTAATCGCTGGTCATTGGTCGCGCTAGGCGTTGGCCTCTTCTTCGCCGTGGCTGTCAACCTGTTCTATCTCTTCCCATCCCAGTTCATCCCCTGGGGCACGCCCAGCCCGGCCGATGCGGTGGCCTACGAAGCAGAAACGGGGGCCATCGGCACTACCAGCGCCGGCGAGTTCTTGCCCCGCTGGGCCGACCGTTTCCCGACGCCCGAGACCCTGGGCGCCGACTACGCATCCGGCCGCCCCCCGGCCAAGTTGGACCCGGCGGAGCTGCCCGAGGGGGCCAGCGCGACCACGCTGGCCCACACCGCGCGCGAGACGCGCCTGGCGGTCAGCAGCCCGGTTCCCTTCAGCGCTACTTTCCGGGCACTGTACTGGCCTGATTGGCGCGTGAGCGTGGCTGGGGCGGACGGCCTTGAGTATCACATCACCGATGTGGAGATCAGCCAACCTGAAGGCCTCATGCGTGCCCAACTCCCCGCGGGTGAGTACCAGGTCAGCCTGCGCCTGTTCTCCACGCCCGTGCGGCGCGTGGCGACGATCATATCCGCCATCGCGCTGACAACGCTTCTTGGTCTGATCCCGATCCAGTTGGTGAGCGGCAAGACTAGAGGTTTGGAGGACCGGGGAGCTGGGACACCGCCGGCCGATAGCTCCGCTTGGGCGAAAGGCTGGCAGGCTGGAGGGGTGGGCCGACCATCCAATCTTCCGCGCTTTGAGGCCATCGTAACTGCCGTGGCGCTTGTAGTTGCGTTGCTGGTGACCCGCCCAATGGCAGACTGGTTCCGGCTTCAGTCACCGCCCGAGATGGTGCATGGTGCGCAATACGAACTGCGCGCCGATTTCGACGACCAGGTCCGGTTGCTGGCTTTTGATCTACCAGCCTTTCCCGGAGCGGGACCTATGGGCAAACCATCCGACCTCCCCGCCTACCAAGTGAAGGCTGGGGATTTGCTGCCGGTGGTGCTCTACTGGCGGGCGCTAGCCCCATTAGCGACTAACTACAGTGTCTATGTGCACCTCGATGCGCCGGACGGGACGACCTACGCCAGTGCTGATGAATTGAACCCGGCCGACATCCCCACTTCTCGTTGGCCGCCTGCCCTCTACGTGCGCAACCCGCTGACACTGATTTTGCCCGCCGATCTGCCCCCCATCCGTTACACCCTGACGGCGGGTCTCTACGATTCTGATAGCGGTGCGCGCCTGCCACTGACCGGCTGCCAGGGCTGCCCGGTGGAGGGGGATGCCTTGCCGCTGGCTCAGGTGTGGGTCTCCTCTCCGATGGCGCCGGATGAGAGAGACATACCTGGACGGCTCGATTATCGCCTGGGCGACCAGATCACGCTGCTGGGCTACGAACTGGTGGCGAGCGATCCGGCTATGCTGACGCTTTACTGGCGCGCCGAAGCCCCGGTGGAAAGTGCTTACACGGTCTTCATCCACGCCCTGGACGCGGACGGCGAGGTGGTCGCTCAATTCGATGCGCCGCCGCTGGGCGGCCTGTACCCTACCGACGCTTGGCTGCCAGGCCAGATCATCGCCGACGCACACGCCGTGGCGGTCCCCGAGTCGGCGCAGGGCCTGGCTGTCGGCCTGTACGATCCCGCCAGCCTAGCGCGCTTGCCAGTTGGGAACGAGAGCGGGGAACGAATCGCAGATGATGCGGTCAGGTTACAGGTTACAGGTAGCAGGTAGCAAGTAGCAGGTGAGAGGTAGCTGATGGCTGGCAGCAGAGGGGATATTGAGAAGGACAAAGGGCGACCGGCGGCAGGGCCGTTCCCGCGAGCGGATGGATTCCTCTCTCCGTCCCTGGTATTCCTGCTGTACGCTCTGTTGGCGCTGATCACCACCCACCCCCTGTGGCTGCACCTGGCCGATTCGGCGCCGGGCGACATCGGCGACCCGTTGCTCAACACCTGGATCGTGGCCTGGGATGCCCACGCGGCCCTGGTCAAGCCCCTGGGGCTTTTTAATGCCAATATCTTCTACCCACTGCCCAACACATTGGCCTATTCAGAGCACCTATTCTCGACCGCGGCACTGGCGCTGCCGCTGGGGCTGGCCAGCAACCAACCGCTGGTCGCCTACAACCTGAGTCTGCTGTTCAGCTTCCCGCTGGCCGGACTGGGGATGTATCTGCTGCTCCTGGGCTGGACGCATCGACGTGGGGCCGCCTTTCTGGCCGGGCTGGCCTACGCCTTCGCCCCCTATCGGCTGACCGCCATCGCTCACTTGCAATTGGTGACGGTCCAATGGCTGCCCTTCAGCTTGTTGGCCTTGGATCGCTTGCTCGACCAGGTCCCGCCTGGGGAGGGGTACGGGGTAAGGCGCAGGCGTTCGTCGTCAGTTTATGCTGCGCAATTTGTCATCTTCACCACGCTGCAGGCCTTGGCCAGTTGGTACCTGGCCGTCTTCACGGCGTTGGTTTTGGGACTGTATATGGTGGGTTGGTGCATAATGAGGTTGAGGCGGGGAGATGGGGAGAGAGTCCTCGCGGCCCTGGGCAGGGTGGCTTTCGCCGCACTGTGTGTGGTCGTATTAGCGCTTCCATTTGCGTTACCCTATTTGGACGTGTTGCCCCAGTTGCAGGCGGCACGCCCGGCATGGCTGGCTGCGTCATTTGGGGCACGGCCCACTGATTTCCTGACCGCCCCGCCCTATCTGCGGGTGGCCGGTCCGCTAAGCCGGACGCTGGCGGAGCGCCCTGGCTTCACTGAGGAGAACGCGCTGTTCCTGGGGGTCGTCGCGCCGCTGCTGGCCCTGGCCGGGCTGGTAGTTGGCCGCCCTCGCTGGCGGTCTGTCACCCTGGTCGCGATTCTGATTGTCTCGCTGGTGCTAACTTTTGCCGGGCCATATTTAGCGCTTACACGCTTGCTGCCAGCACTGACCGTGGTGCGTGTGCCACCGCGCTGGATCATCCCGGCCACGTTTGCGATCGCTGCCTTGGCCGGTCTCGGGGTTGCGGGATTGGGGAATCGGGAGAAGGCGTCGTGTGGTTCGCAGTATCCTGTCTTCCAACCGTGGCGGCAGGCTTTGCTGCTCGTCGCTGGCGTGCTGCTGTTCATAGAATCCTATGCCGCGCCGATACCCCTCGCCTGGGTGGGGGACAGGGGGGACCTGTCACCTGTGTATCACGCCCTACGCGAGGAGAAGTTGAGCCAGCCGGCCGAGTGGGCTGTCGTCGAGATTCCCATGCACGCGGCGCCTGCCCCTGAGTTTCCGGAGACGAAGCGTATGTATGCCAGCACCCTGGGCTGGTGGGGGTTGGTCAACGGCTATAGCGGTTTCACGCCGGCACGCCAGACAGCCCTGGGCCAGGTGCTGGCCGGATTCCCGGACGAGACGTCGCAGGGCGCTCTGCGGCGACTGGGTGCGGACGGCGTTCGCTATCTGGTCGTTCACGCTGATGAAGCGCCTTTGGACCGAGCCGACTGGGAGACGACCGAGCGCTGGGAGGTCGAGCGCGGGACGAGCCTGGTGCCCGTCGGGGGTTTCGGCCCGGACGACCTGTATCTGATCAACCCCTACGGCGACGAACTGATCATCAATCCGGCGGCTGTGACCGATCCGTACTGGTCGGCCCACGCGCCGAGACCGGTCAACGCGCGCTTCCAGGTGCCTGACTCTGGCGCTGAGGTAGGGCTGCTGGCCTACTTCTATCAAGCCGAGGATTGGGGGGCTGGGAAGGCCGAACCCAGACTGACCCTCTACTGGCAGACGACAGCCCCGCTGGACACCGATTACACGGTCTTCGTTCACAGCCTCAACGCCAAGGGGGAG
>WOR8_10008370_pt1 | contig 10779 bp, 8 predicted proteins | sample DeeMarSeWOR38_10_FD_19890 | JGI IMG/M metagenome (IMG submission 19890)
ATATTCAACGTAATATTGAGGAAGTAAAATCAACCCTTGATTTTGCTCCACAAGTAAATCTTCCTTTAGAAGTTCGAGATGCTCCAACTAATGATGCAATAATTCTAGGTCGATCAGGATGAGTTATAAATAAAATTGGTTGTCAAGGAACACTCTATCTTGGAAGAGTAACTGAAGTAGGGAAACATGAACATTATGGCAAGAAAGTGTTGATGGATGCTGCCTATCCTCATGTTGCTTTTATTTCTGGACATCGAGGTTCTGGAAAAAGCTATACTTTAGGAGTTATTGCTGAAGAATTATCAAAAGCTAAACTCGATGTTGGAATTATCCTCGTGGATCCAATTGGAATTTTCTGGGCTTTGAAGAGCAAAAATAGCGATATTAATGAAAGCCTTCTCCTAGAGCGATGGGGACTAAAACCTGATGATGTTGAGAATGTTGAGGTTTTTGCACCTATTGGAATTTATGATGAATTTCCTGATGAGACAATTGATTCGCCATTTGCTTTGAAACCTTCTGATTTACATATTGAAGATTGGTGTAGAACCTTTGATATTGATCGATATGAAATCAGAGGAACAGTTTTAGAAAAAGCAATGCAGATTGTAAGAAGAGAAAATCCAGATTATTCAATTGATGATATTATCGAAGCTTTAGATGATCCAACCATTGCTAATCAATATAGAAGCGATTCTATTCAAGCAATCAGATCTCGAATGGAAGCTGCAAAGAGATGGGGAATATTTTCTGGCACAGGAACACCCTTATCTCGTTTGAGTACTCCAAACAAAATTTCCGTTTTAGATATTTCTAATCCTCGAATTGGTGATAGCTTGCGATCATTACTTGTAGGAATTATCGCTAGAAAAATCTTAGAAGCTAGAATCCGAAGCTCTCGAGGGGAAGTTTTCGAGGAAGAAGGTGACACAAATGGGTCAATTCCAGTTACCTGGTTGCTTATTGATGAAGCACATGTTCTTGTGCCTCACAATAGAAAAACTGCTGCATCGGATCCGCTAATTGAATATGCAAAACAAGGAAGAAAACCTGGTTGTGCATTAGTTCTAGTTACTCAACAGCCATCAGCAATGCATAAGGATATTATGAGTCAAATTGACATTATGATTACTCATCTCCTAACATTTGAAGATGATATCAAGGCTTTCCTGAAACGTGTTCCATCCTCTGTTCCTGAAATGTTTGAAGATTCTGATTTCATTCGTAGTATGCCTACTGGTGTTGGATTATTTTCAGATCAAAAAACTCAGAACAGGAGTTTCGTCGTTAAGATTCGTCCTAGAACTTCTCTTCATGCAGGTAGAGAAGCAGTTCCTCAAAAATTGAGGAGAAAATTACGAGACCAGAAACAAGCTGAAACACCATCTCTTGATCGAAGAGATGTATTAATTGAATCTCGAATCGCTGCGAAGGGATGCCAAATCTCAATCGAAAAATGATTTCCCGATTCCGGAACCCAGCAAGTTTCCAGAGAAAATGGTTCTTAGTACCTTGGAGCGAAAGTTGGAATATGGTCATAATACTTTCTTATTTGATGGGTCAAAATCCACACGTTTTGACAAGCATCAGAGGTCAGGTGTAAGAAAAGGTTCTATCGATGATGTCTTGCCTGAAATTATTAGCAAGTTAGAGGAAATTGGTTGGGAAATTAGCGAAATGATCTCAGAACAAACCTTTGCAGTAATTCTTATGAAACTAGAGAGTGCGGCACTTGGTATAGCATATACAATTCTTGGAGACAAATTAGCAATGTCTTACATTGTAGTAGCTAAAGAACGATTCAAGAAAAATACCTATGATAAAATCTTTGATTTATGATATAGGGGTGTAATTATAATTCCCAAAAAGAAGAAGATTCAGATAGATAAAAAATTCTTCGAGAAATATGAAGAACTTTTTTCTAAACTCTTCCATAGAGTAGTGTGGCCTATTATTGAACCACTAACTATTGATATTGATGCAAACGATTACGAGTTGCTCAAAGAGGAAGTTTGGAATCTCTTCTACTATTCTTTACAAACCAATAAAAGAAAAGCACATGCTGAAAATGATTTCTTGAAGAAAATTCCTTCATTTAAGAAAATGAGAGTTTCTGAATTTATATTTGACTTGATTAATGATTTCACTGAGAGTTTCTACGAGGAACTTGTTTATAATAAGAAACCACAAGAAATAATTGATTCAATTACTCTTCTTGTTTATCAGCAAATAATCATTGCTTGGATAAATCAAATGATAGAACAAACAATAACTCCCCTACTACTCTTTTCATTAAAAAATTCTGGAAAGCAAGAAGAAGTGAAGCAAATTATTGCACGAGTACTACTAGCAATTGCACAAGATCAAGTGGACTCAAATGAAGCAGAAAATCAAATTACTACCATATTGCTAAACAACTACAATTTATCAGAAAACCTCGTGTTTTTCGTGAAATCACTAGTGAAAACTTTTGCTAATTATAAGAAGAAATACGGTTTTAATGAACTCGCAAAAATTGGTGAAGAAGCACTGAAAGGGATGAAATCTAAATTCATTGGCAAGAATTATGTTTTATCTAAATCCCTTAGTGATACTTTATACGACCGAGATAGAATCGTTAATGAATGGGTGAAGAACATCTTACTCCCCTCTTGTATTGTTCTTCGAATTGCCGGTGAAGAACTCTACAATAATTTCGTGGAGAAATGCAAGAAGAATTTTGATTTATTCTTGAATCAAACACTTACAGCTGAAGACTTTGAAAAGCGTTTAAATGATGACTTGAAGAAATTCGGTGGAGATGAGGAGGAGTTAATAATGCCTGTTCAAGAATCAATTGCTAGCTCAATTAGGTTTCTCGAGATAGCCCGAATAGATGATCCTTCCCTTAGTTTACTCGTAATGATCATGGATGAAGAGATGGAAAATGCCCGAAAAAGTTATTCCTAGAAAAATAGACTTTTAGATGAATGAGTATATATATTAATGAAATAAGGAGAATAAAAAACAAGCATTGAGCTTAAAGAAAATGTTTTTTATATCGATTGTTCGAATAAAGCTTACAAAGAATTGGAATGAAATATAATGCCTAAGATAAAAAATTGGTTGTTTGGAAAAGATAAACCAAAGGATACTGAAAGTATTGCTAAAATCAGACGTGTTATCAATAAATATACCCTGCAATCCAGGCGATTAACTCAGCAAGCCGATGAGCAAAAGGACATTGCTAGGGATATGATGAAAAGCGGAAATAAGGCGGGAGCAAAACAGGCTTTAATGCGTCGGCAATTGTATCTTAAAAAATTAAATGAAACCCAAAATAAAATTCTCAACTTACAAGGTATGATCGAATCAATTTCTGAAGCTAAAGATGTTGCAGAAACAACGCATGCAATAAAAGATGGTGTTGTAGTTATTGAGGATACTCTGAAAGATGTCTCTCCTGCAGACACTGAGCGAGCTATGTTTGAAATGCAATCATCTATGGAGAAAGTAGCATTTGCTTCTGATGCTTTAGCTGATACATCCTTCTCAGAAACAGAGTTAGATCTTGATATGGAAGATATGATAGACCAAGAAATGAAAGAATTAGAAATGGAATTATCACTTGGTCAAGTTGAAGATCTCCCAGACGTGGGAACCACTCCAATCAAAGACAAAGAACCTGTTCAAGAAGAAGATGAAATCGGAGATGAAATTGCAGAACTCCGTAAGAAAATTGAACGCGAAAGAAGCGGAGCATAAATCAGTAATGAATTTTGTAGCGGATAAAACCGCTACTACAATTAATTTTTTATATATTTAATTTGCTGCTTTAGTCATGAATCTTTTTATGAAGTAAATCATTATTAAATACCTTATGCCATTAAAATATTATTGTTTTTTTATTTGCATAAACTTTTTACTCTTATGATGAAATAGTAGATTGAGGGATGAATTTATGTGTAAATTTCTACACAAATTTTTTTTTAAAGGAGTAGTAGTCTTCTTTGTTTCTCTATTGATTGTTATGCCTTTCGGATGGATTACTTCTAAAGCAAGAATAACAAGTAAAGATCAATCATTGATAATTAAGGAATATTATCCAAGCTTAAATTTTAGTATTTGCCTTGGAGGAGTTGCTGAAGATGAGGGTTTGAGTATTGCTGTTGCTAATGATGGTTGTTGCTATGTGATAGGTGATACTACGTCGAGTAATTTTCCTACCTTAAACGCTTACAATGAAACTAATGGTGGGTCCATTGATACTTTTGTTGCTAAAATTTCAGATGATGGATCGCTTCTTTGGAGTACTTTTTTAGGTGGTAGCGGTTGGGATTCCGGGAGTTGTATTGCTGTAGCGAGTGATGGAAGTTGTTATGTGTCAGGTTGGACCGGTTCAAGTAATTTCCCTACAAAAAATGCTTACAATAGTACATATGGTGGTATAAGAGATGCTTTTGTTGCGAAATTCAGTACTAACGGAGCGTTACTTTGGAGTACTTTTCTTGGAGGAAATGAAAGTGATTACGGATATGGGATTGATGTAGATTCTGATGGTAATTGCTATGTAACAGGTTCCACAGCATCAAGCAATTTTCCCACTTTGTACGCGTATGATAGTAGCCTTGATGAATTAGAAACTTTTATTACTAAATTCTCTACTGATGGAATCCTCCTCTGGAGCACCTACTTGGGTGGAAGTAGCGTTGATTCGGGACGAGGAATTGCCGTTGTTAACGATGGGAGTTGTTACGTAACAGGAAGCACTTCTTCAAGTGATTTTCCCACTTTGAATGCTTACAATAGCACCATTGGTTCAATTTTTGGTGATGCTTTCGTTGCGAAATTTAATGCGAGTGGATCATTGCTTTGGAGTACTTTTCTTGGAGGAAGTGAAGCGGATGTAGGATGGAGAATTGATGTTGCTAGTGATGGTTATTGCTATGTAATAGGTGATACTTGGTCGAGTAATTTCCCCACCTTAAACGCTTACAGTAGCACCTTTGGTGGTGATTATGACGTTTTTGTTGCGAAATTCAATGCTAGTGGTTCATTGCTTTGGAGTACTTTTCTTGGAGGAAGTAATAGTGATAAAGGTGGAGAAATTGCTGCTGAAAGTGATGGGAGTTGTTATGTGACTGGATGGACTGGATCTAACAATTTCCCAACATTAAACGCGTATGATAGTAGCCTTGTTGGATCAGAAGCTTTTATTACTAAACTCTCTACTAATGGAACCCTCATCTGGAGTACCTTCTTAGGTGGAAGTAGTTTTGATAAAGGACAGGGGATTGCCGTTGTTAACGATGGGAGTTGTTATGTGACAGGCAACACTTATTCAAGCGATTTTCCCACTTTGAATGCTTATGATAATACCTATTTTGATAATGGTTATAGTGATGTTTTTGTTACAAAATTCATCCAAACAACCACACCACCTACAAACACTCTACAAAATATAGATTTTGGATTTCTAGTATTTATTACAGCTTTGCCTATTCTTATGATTATTTTGCGAAAAAGAAGGAGATAATTTCCTCCTCTTTTTTATAGAGAGAAAATAAAAATTAATCCTCGCCAACAGCCATGTATACTTTATCTTCACCAATAAGTTCTATTCTACGTTTGCTTTTAGTGATGTAAGATACATGAACTATGCCTCTAATTTCTAATTCCATGAGGATTTGATTGATTTCTGTTTTTGAAACTTCACCGAATTCCATTGATAGAATCTTAATTAATTCATCATCTAGTAGGACTCCTTGTCGTTTCTGAATGGCCATAAGAACTGCGGTAGATAAAGGCATGGTTTTCCAAATTGCTGCTTTTTCTTTAGACATTTTGTCGTAAAACTCCTAGTATAAGTTAGTAATACAAAAATTGGAACAAAATTCCCAAATCAATCTTTACTAATCACCTTTTAAAGAATTGCGGTTTGTTTGTTTCGAAGATTCTGAATTACTATAATTAAAGCACTAGAGAACTGGAGAAAGCTCTGATACCTCCACAGAAGCTCGTTTGAATCGTTCAGCTGCTTTTTCATAGTATTTCATCATATCAGGGGTTATGGAAGCATAAACTTTCTTCATAGCAGCTTCGAAGTGTTTCGCCAAGACAACAGATGCATTCATATCTTCTCTTAAAGACAACATTGCTGCTTCTCTGCAGAGGGATTCTATATCTGCTCCTGAAAATCCTTCAATGTCTTTTGAAATTTGACTAAGATCAATATTTTTACCTAAAGGCATTTCCTTAGTGAAAATTTGAAGGATTTTTAATCGGGATTTTGAGTCAGGTGGAGGAATTAGCACAAATCTGTCAAAACGTCCTGGTCTTAGCAGAGCACTATCAACTATATCGGGTCTATTTGTGGCAGCAATAATTACTACTTGCTTGATCATTTCAAGACCATCGATTTCTGTTAAGAGTTGACTTATAACTCGCTCAGTTGTTCCCGAGTCACCAAAACCGCTTCCTCTTCTTGGTGCTAATGCGTCAATTTCATCAAAGAAAACTATTGTTGGAGCAGCCATTTTCGCTTTTCTAAATATTTCTCTGACAGCTTTTTCTGATTCACCAACCCATTTACTCATAACTTCAGGTCCTTTAATACTAATGAAATTAACTTCACTTTCGGTAGCCACTGCTTTCGCAAGAAGTGTTTTCCCACAACCGGGGGGACCAAATAGAAGGATTCCTCTTGGTGGAGAGATACCTAATCTACTAAATGATTCTTTGAATTTCAAAGGCCATTCTATAGCTTCTTTAAGCTCTCTTACTTGATTATCCAATCCTCCAACATCAGTCCAATGAATATTTGGTATTTCAGTAAATACTTCTCTAATTGCAGATGGTTGTATTTCTTTCATGGCTGATTGGAAATCTTCTTGAGTTACAATTAATTTGTCTAACAATTCAGGAGTAATTAATTTATCAGCATTCTCTATATCAGGAAGATATCTTCTTAATGCTTTCATCGCTGCTTCTCGGCACAGAGCCTGTAAATCTGCACCAACATATCCATGTGTTTTTTCTGCCATATAATCCAAATCAGCATCTTCAGCAAGTGGCATTCCTCTTGAGTGAATTAACAGGATTTCACGTCGACCATCTCGATCTGGTACACCAATTTCAATTTCACGATCAAACCGACCCGGTCGTCTCAAAGCAGGATCAATTGCATTTGGTCTATTAGTTGCCCCTACGACCATAACTTCTCCTCGTGAGACCATTCCATCCATTAACGCTAGTAATTGAGCTACCACTCTTCGCTCCACTTCACCTGTAACATCAGCTCTTTTACTTGCAATCGCATCAAGTTCATCAATAAAGATGATTGTTGGTGCCTTAGCTGAGGCATCTTTGAATATCTGTCTTAATCTTTGTTCAGATTCCCCATAGAATTTTGACATAATTTCTGGACCATTAATTGTAACAAAATTCGCAGCACTTTCATTTGCAACTGCTTTTGCAATCAAGGTTTTTCCACAACCAGGTGGACCGTGTAAAAGAACTCCTTTAGGTGGATCTATTCCTAGTTTTTGGAAGAGTTCTGGATGTTTCATAGGCAACTCAACCATTTCACGAATTCTTCGGATTTGATCACCAAGACCACCGATATCCTCATAGGAAGTTCGTGGCAAGGCTTCTTCTGATACCTGAACTGGTTTATCAATGACTTTTAGCTCAGTATCCTCTGTGATTCTAATAATACCTTTGGGATTTGTGGATGTAACGGTAAATGGCAAAGACTTACCAAGAATTGGAATTAAAACAGTATCTTCTTCAGTTAAGGGATATCCTAGTAATTTTCTTTTCACAAAATTCTCAAAACTATAATCAATTGCTACTGGAGTTTGGAAAGGTGCTAGGGTTACCGTTTTAGCATTTTTTGCATTTGCTTTGGAAACTGTTACCTTCTCTGATAAACCAACGTCAGCATTATTTCTAAGAAGTTTATCCATTCTAATTAGCCCAGCATTTTGGTCTTCAGGATATGCTGGCCAAGCAATTGCTGAGGTTGATTTCTTCCCCTTAATCTCTACAACGTCTCCAGTTGTAACATTTATTTGTCTCATTGAAAGACCATCAATGCGTACTTTTTGTCTTCCAATATCCCTCTGCCTTGCTTCGGCAACTTTTAAAGTAATAGTGGGTTTTGTTGGCATTCTCACTCACAGTTCCCTATAGTATCATGCTTTTTAGGAAACAATCTGCTTTTTATTTTTAATCTATCGGCAAATACGACTATTTTTCAAGTTTTTCTGTTGTATTCGAATTAATATTAGATTATACTTTTAAAAAGAATGATTTTGTGACATAAAATTCGAAGAAAAGAAAAAAGAAGTGGAGGAATTATTTTCCGCCCATTCCGAATAAGTTTTGTCCTGCACCAACTTGTTGGATATTTATGATCGTTTCACACCTTGGACATAGAAACACCATTGAATAGATATGTGTTGAAGTACCGATAATTGGAGCGCGTGGACCATCTGCTCTACCCATATAACCCTTAATCCATGAAATCTCATCTTTACAATGGGGACAAATCACTTTTCGACCAAACTCAAAAACATATTCCATTTCCATAACTTGAGAAATATACTTGCCAAACATTTTCCTCACTTTTGAAAATAACAATTAGTAATTAAACTATTGCCTTTATTAAGATGTTGAAATAAAAAGAAGGTAATTGACTTTCTAAGAAAGTCTATTTTTTTATTTTCCAAATAGTTCCTTTTGATGAATCTTCTAATACAATGTTTACTTCTGCAAGTTTGTCTCTAATTTTATCGCTGGTTTTGTAGTCTTTGTTTTTTCTTGCTTCGTTTCTTAAATCTATTATTAGATTTAGGAGTTCATCTATTGTTTTATCATCTGCTCCTAGAGAAACTTCGGAACCTTTGATTATAAGTCCGAATGTATCTAATAATAACTTATACATTTCAAATGCTTCTTGTAGTGTTCCGTGATTAATCTCGCCTTCAATATATTTGTTGAGTGCTTTTGCAAGTTCGTGGATTGCTTTCAATCCTTTTGGAGTATCGAAGTTCTTATCCATACCTTTTTCGAAATCCTTTCGAACTTTCTTAACTTCCTTAAGTAATTCTTCTTCATGTTTCCCCATTGGGGATTTTTGAGTGAGGGAACGCATATGGCTTTGCACATTCTCAAAGGTTGTTCGTAGACGTTCAACACTATTTTTTGAACCAATGAGTTTGTCTTCTGAAAATTCAAGAATTGCATCATATCTAGTAGAAAGGAAGAAGTATCGTATAGTATCCGGATCGAATTTATCCATTAATTCATGCAATGTTGTTACATTACCTAGAGACTTGGACATCTTCTCTTCCTTCATATTAAGGAATTCACCATAAATCCAATATCTCACGAATTGTTTTCCTGTAGCTCCTTCTGATTGGGCAATCTCGTTTGTGTGGTGTGGAAATTTCAAATCGACAGCTCCAGTATGAATGTCGAAAGTTTCACCTAAATATTTCATAGACATAGCCGAACATTCTATATGCCAGCCTGGACGACCTTTACCCCAAGGGCTTTCGAAGAAAATCTTTCGTTTAATTTCTTCTTCAGTGCTTTTCTTCCATAAAGCGAAGTCCTGTACATTACCTTTATCATATGTGTCATCCTTTGCACGTTCGGTTGTTTGTAGAGCATCAAGATCGACATTAGCTATTTTCCCATAACCTTCGAATTTTCTAATATCGAAATATACACCATCATCAGCTTCATAGGCATAGCCTTTCTCCTCTAGTTTTTTGATGAGGTCTATCATTTCTTGGATGTGCTCTGTTGCTCTTGGATATACATGAGCTCGTTTCATATTCAACCAGTCAATGCCTTCAAAGAAAACATCAGTATATTTCTCTGTGAATTCTTCAAGTGTGAGACCTTCCTTTTCTGAATCTCGAATTGTTTTATCATCTATATCTGTGATATTCATTAGTTGGAAGACTTCAAAACCTTTGAATTCGAAATAACGCCGCATCATGTCTGCCATGAAAAATGTTCGATAGTTCCCAATGTGTGGCGTACCATAAACTGTAGGTCCACAAGTGTACATGTTTATCTTACCATCCACAAGTGGTTTGAATTCTTCCATTTTTCGTGTAAGACTGTTTCGAACAACTAAAGTCATTTGTTTTCACCACTAGATTAATTCAATGATTCTTCTTCATTAAATTCTTTGTTTAGTTTCTAACTTTCCAACCTCTTATCTTTATTAAAAGGATTCTTGCAAGTATTGCCAAGATATTACAAAGTTTGCTAATTACTTACACATCTTATCATAGGCGCATAAAATTGATATATGTTAGATTCTTTGTTTCTTCTATAATAATTCGATAAAAAACATGGGTTATTTATTATGTCAAAAGGAAGAATAAAAATAGAACCACCCAATAAAAAAGCAATCTTTTTCTTCATTATTTTTACACTACTTTTCTTCGCCATGGGAATTACTTTCTTTGTTCTTATGCTCTATGAAGCAGATGTTGTACAATACTTGGATGACTTTGTTAATGCCATTATTTCAGGAGGAACATGGGTTCAATACTGGTGGGTTGTAGTTGTTATATTTGTTGGGTTATCAATTATTGGTTTTCTCGTAGGTTGGTTACTTTTAGTTCTAACTGCCAAGTATGGAGATATTTTAGTTATTGCAGGTAGTATTTTCTTCATAATTGGCGGAATAATCGGTGGACTATGTGTAGCTTTCTTAATCCCAGGTTTAGGAATATTGTTTGCACTACCGGGTTTGATACCGGCAGGTCTTATGTT
>WOR8_10009182_pt1 | contig 10775 bp, 7 predicted proteins | sample DeeMarSeWOR38_10_FD_19890 | JGI IMG/M metagenome (IMG submission 19890)
CCGCCAACGGTGTAGCCGGGGCTAACGGTGTTGGGGCAGTTGTAATACCAGTTGTCATCTTGCTGTGGTCCGTGGCGCAGGACGAGCACGATCTTGCCGGTTACGTCCACGCCGGCGTATTCGTCGTAGCCGGTCACCGGGGCCGGGCAGCCGGGATAGGCGGCCGGGTCGAAGGCGGGGATGCTCATGCCATAGCCGGCGAAGACCACCTCGGCGGTGGTGTCGGTGCTGCCTGAGTAGGTGAAAATGGTGTAGTCGGACCCGTATTCATACGACGGGCCACCCGCCATCGCCAGGTTGACGGGCGCCGTGGCGTACCACGAGGAGACGGTGAAGTTCTGGAGATAGCCCCCGTCGTCGCCGGCCGGCTCCAGGCCCCACTCCCGGAACTTCTGGGCGATGTACTCTGCGGCCCGATACTCCCCCTCTGTCCCTGCCAGCCGGCCCTCCAGCTTATCCGAGGCCAGATAACGGGTGAATTGCCAGGTTCGCTGGCCGTTGATCTGGGTGGTGAGCTGCTTGGCGCCGGTTTCGGGGTCCGGCCCCTGGGCTTGTGCCACCCCGGCGCTCAAGGCCAACAATAGGACTAACACAAGTGATATGCTGAACCACTTCGAGCGATTCATTTTTGCCTCACCTCCTATGGGTGTTAGGTCGTCCATTCAACGCCAAACAGAACGGCCAGCGCGTGACAAAGGCTAGCCATCGGTCAGATCCTGTGGCATAGGCATCACCTCCTCGATACGCCAGGCCGCTGCCGATGTCGTCCTGTCTCCAAGACCGGGTGTCCAGGAGCTGGAAGATCCCCAACTCCTGGACACAAAACGATTAGACGGGCCTATTCATTGCCGCTGGCATGGGTGACTGCGTTGTAGGCATTGACCTGCCCGTGTCCGTAGAAGGAGTTGTAGCCCTCGCCGCCCTGACAGGTCGCCAGGAACGCGCCGGACCCACCCGGATCGAAGGGATCCGGCGGACAGGGCACCGGGTCCGCTGTTTGGGTGAGTATGGCTTGAACCCTGCCCGGTGGCATCTTGCCGTATTGGCTGATGATCAGGGCAGCCACACCGGCCGCGTGGGGCGAGGCCATGGAGGTACCCTGTGCCCAGGCATACCGGCCGCGATTGTAGGTGGAATACACGCGCCCGTTCGATATTGGGGCAGGTGGGATCTGGAAGCGCCGGTCGCCGCCAGGCGCCACCACGTCCACAGCGCCCACGCCGTAGCTCGAGTAGTAGGACTTCTCCATCAGGAACCCATTGGCAGAGACCCCAATTACCCCGGACAGCTCGACCGGCAGGTCGTTGCAGGCGTTGGTGATCCCCTCGTCCCCGTGATGGGTGAGATCGACGTTGGAGTTGCCGGCCGACGAAACCACCGTCACCCCCTGGGACTGGGCGTAGCGCACTGCCCTCTGGACCGCCTTCCAGATAGCGTGCTGCTCCGGATCGTTGTGGCAGTTGAACTCATACGGATCGACGAAGTAGCAGCCGTCGTCGCCGCAGCCCTTGATTGCGGCCAGCGTGACGTCCGGGGCAATGCCGACGATTCCGATACCGTTGGCCGCCGCTGCGATGGTGCCAGCGGTGTGGGTGCCGTGTCCATAATTGTCCGCCCAGGCGGCCGGATCCTGGTCCGGAACGCCGCCGATGCACGAGACGCTCTTGTCAAAGTCGAGGTTGGCTACCAGATCAGGATGTGTCCAGTCTATGCCGGTATCGATGTCGCCGACGACGACCGTTGGGCTGCCGGTGGTGACCATGTGGGCCTCAGGCACGTGAATCTGGACCATGTCCCATTGCCGGTAAGACAGTGGGTCACCCCAATCCGACGCGTTCGACACGGAGTCGACGGCCTCGACCTCGTAATCCAGCTTGACGCCGTAGTTGGCCGTGGATGCCACCCCTTCGACGCCCCTGCTCCTCAGCATGTCGTCGCGGAAGGCAGCGCTGCCGGAGCGAGCGATGACCACCCCGATCTCGTCATAGCTGTATACCAGCGTGCCGCCCGCCTTGGCGACGTCTTGTGCGGCGCCCCCCGGAACGGCCTGCTTGCCGTAGAGCACGATGTAGGTCTCGGTCGCGTAGGCCTGGGTCGGCGCTACCTGTGCGGTGGCGAAGGTCAGCATGCTCACGGCAATCACGAGCGCAAATGTGATCTTAACAAACCGGTGCATGGTAATCCTCCTCAATTTTAACGTACCAAGTTCTTGGTACGGGACTGGGCCTCATCTTCCTCACTTGGGGCCCTATCCAATCAAATCTCCCTACTTGTGTGTCAAACCCCGGCCGCGACTCTTCTTGTTTGCTTTCATCACCCCCTTTTCGCAATTGAGACCCTGAGGGTTTTGGAAACCCTCAGGGTCTGGCAAGAATCTTGGACGCATCTGGGACGAAGGATAGCAGCCCCGGTCGAGTGAACATCCGTGGGACTGTTATCCCTTCTTGCCCGCTCAGTCCAAACCGTTGTAGATGGCGTTGCCCAGGAGTCTGAACGTGTCCTCAGGATGGCCGCGGAAGGTGAGGTCGAGCCCGATCAGCGTTAAATCCGAGCCTTCACTGGCCCTGTGCACGATGATCGGCTGGCCGTTCGCTCCGCTGGTCGGCCAGTCCTCCCAGAAGCCGGACACCAGAAAATCACCGCTGTCGATGCTCGCCGAAACCTCCATATCTGGCCAGTCGGTAAACCAAACCGACCGGTAGACAAAGCCATAGCCGTCTTCAGGGAAACCGGCCGCCACAGAATCGTCGGGATCATAGTCGACCTTCAGGATGGCGTTCCCTGAGATGTAGCCATAGTCGACGTCCACCCAACCGGCGTCGACCGCGAAGTCTATCGCTCTCCCCCGGTCGGGAAGCGCGACATAGTCACCACCTGAAGCAAACCAGGTCGTAAAGGCCGCCTTTCCATCCGCGTTGAGGCTAGACCATCTCAAGCCCTGGTTGAGAAAGACATCATAACCCGAGATGGCGCCTGCATTCAGGTCGCCTGTCGAGAGATCATCGAACTCGAAACCGAGCTTCTCCAGGGCGTGATAAGTGCCCGCATCGCTGACCCACACGGCGATGCTCTGATGTTCCATGGGGACTGCGCCGACAGGCATACCCTTGAGGGCGAAAACATCCAGCGCATACTGGTTGGCCAACTCATTCGCCAGTGCGGGATTACCCGCAACGACGATGGCCCCGGCGCCGAAGTGGCGGCCGGAATCTTCAAAGGGTTCTGCCGCCCGGTACAGGGTGTCACCGCGTGCCAGCAGATCATTGGTAGCCTGGAAGGCGGCTATGCTGGTGGGTAGATAGGCGTAGTTTCTTGCTTTGCCGCCCTCGGCCGAGCCTTGAGGACGATCGGCGTTATTGACCGGATGGGTCGGGATATCCACCTTATCCTCCATCACCGCCCGGTTAACACCCCACAGCAAGGGATGGCTCCACACCGAGGGGGGTGAGTAGAAGAATAGCCCGGGTATGTCGGATAGATCCAGGCCATCGTCGAGAATGACGTTAGCCAGGCCGCGTTTGGGTTGGTCCAGCCAGACGATGTAGGTGCCCTTTGGGTATTCAACCCCGTCCAGCGTGAATGCCTGGCTGGCCTGCTCCAGGGCTCACCTGGAACGGCTCGTCGGCGGGTATCACGTAGGCGGCCGGAAAGTCCTGGATCATCAGATCCTGGTATTGGGGGTACTCGGGCAACAGCTCCGGCGGTATCGGCTGCTGGAGGAGGTCCAGGTACCCGCGCCGGAAGATCTCGATCTGATCGTGCACCATGGCTTCTCTGTTCTCGGCGACGAATTTGAGCGCCCCCCACACCGCCGCGTAGTGGGCGTCCACAGTTAGCTCGCCCCACGATTCACGCGGGGTTTCCAGGGTGTGGCCATACGCCCCGTGATACATGGCATACATAGGTGTGTAGCTGGGCGGCCAGTCGTCCCACCCGAGATCATCGTCACGGTACGGAATCTGCGCAGCCAGGCCAGTTTGAGCAAACAACTCAGCTTCCATAGCCTCGGCCTCACCGAGGGCCCACCGGATGTACAGGTCGTACTCATAGTTGGGGTTATGGGGCGGCGTGCAGGGCTCGATCAGCATGGGGGTAACGTAGCCGTGTAGGTCGAGCACGACCATGGGGTTCCACTCGGTGAATACCTTCACGGTAGCCCGGCTTTCGGGTTGGGATTGCGTAAAGAAGTCGCGGTTCACGTCGAACCCATTGGCGTTGGAGCGCGTGTCCCCGACCCGCCCGTCGGGGTTCTGTACCACGTTCACCAGCAGGATCACGTTGTCCAGAATGGCCTGCACCTCCTCGCTGTCCTCGTAGGCCAGCTTCTCGATCAACCGGATGGCTGCGTCGACCCCTGGATATTCACCGCCGTGGATGCTGCCGTTGATGAACACCGGTACCTTAAAGTCGCCAAACTTGTCGATCATCTCCTGCGCTTTTTCAGGATCTTTCAGCATCGTCTGGCGAATGGCCTGGTATTGGCCCAGCCGCCCCATAGCCTCGGGCGCGGACAAGGTGACCAGGAACAGGTTTCGCCCGCCGGCCGACTGGCCGATCACCTCCACCCTGACGCGGTTGCTGTTGACTTCGATCTCACGCAGCTTGGGCGGTATTTCAGAGTAGAGAATCGAATCATAGTACTGTGACGGTATCTCCTCCTCCGGCTCGACCTCCCACCAGGGACCCTGGCTGGGTGGCGCTGCCGGGGGGCTGGCCATGGCGCCGGCCGGGGCGATCAGCACGGCGATGCAAATGACCGCCAGGAAATAGTATCGCACCCGGCTTCCGGATTTCTTCTCATTCATGGTTGTTTCCCCCTTGAAAGAATAGGTTCAGATTCAACTTCGAATGTGCCAATTAGTACCCCATCGCGAAGATTGTGATATGTCAAGGGTCACCTACAAGCGGACCGGGTCTGACTTGACAAGGCTATTTTGACGGGGTATCAGATGTCACCTCTCGTCTTATAGGCGTCCCCCCTTTCACCATGCCTCCCACGAGAGCCCCAAGGGCAATCGGCATTGCCTGGCTATCACCGTCCAGATTGGCAAGGACCATACGCCTCAAATTAAGGTTTCTTCGACCGACGCACTCCTCCACCCGGAAAACCAAACGAGCAACACGAGACCTATCCGCGAGCTTCTAGCCGGCATAGGTCTGGCATTTGACTGTTCTGTCCTCACTTCGAGCTGCATAGACAGAATGCAACCAAGACGCCATGCGGCACAGGAGGAGAAGAATCAGGAGTCAGGTGAGAAGTCGCGAGCACTGGATCTTTGCGTCTGGTAGGTGCGTTCCGTCGTGTAGATAGATGTTGCAGGCTTTGCTGTTGTTAAAGCACAATGCCCCACTTTACATTATACCACGAATCTGCCCTTCTTAACCTTAAAATGTGCTCCACCCACTTCGACACCCCCCAGACCCTTGAATCCCCCGCATGCCTTGAGCCAGGCCTGCGATTACCTTGTATGACTGCCACCCAGTTGCACCAAAGCAAAGCCCCCGCCCAATGGACTGGGGCTCTTCGTATTTGGTTTGTCCAGATTTTGAGAAGACCAGGGGGGAATTGGGGGGAACACACCCCTATGACATCTGACCAAAGCGGCGCCGGCGCCACTGGTCGAAGACAACAACCAGGACGATGACCAGCCCCTGAATGACCCGCTGCCAAAAGGCGCTCACGTTGAGCAGGTTAAGGCCGTTGGCCAGCACCCCCATGATGAGTGCTTCCTCCTATTGGCCACGCATCTGCCTCACTACCGCTACAGCCTCCTGCGCCAACCGGGTGATCTCGTCAAATTTGCCGGCCGTAATCAGCTCCCCTTTGACCAGCCAGCTCCCCCCACAGCAGTGGACGCTGGGGTGAGCCAGATAGTCCCCTAGATTTTCCAGGTTGATGCCGCCCGTGGGAATAAATTTGACCCCAACGTAGGGAGCCGCGATGGCCTTCAGCGTCGCCAGGCCACCCATGGCCTCGGCGGGGAAGAACTTGAGTATATTCAGCCCCACGTCCAAACCCATGTCGATCTCGGTCGGTGTGGCCACCCCAGGCGTGACCGGTACCTGCTTGCGCAGACACCAGTCGACCACCTTCCGATTGAAGCCCGGAGAGACGATGAACTGAGCCCCTGCCGAGACCGCTCGATCGGCCTGATCCACCGTGAGGACAGTCCCCGCTCCAAGGACGATTTCCGATAGGCTTGACGAGATGCGGCGGATCGCCTCCTCGGCTGCTGCAGTCCGGAAGGTGATCTCGGCACACGGCAGCCCACCGGCCAACAAGGCCCTGCCCAGGCCGACCGCATCCTCGGCCCGCTCGATCTTGACCACCGGCACCAATCCCAGGCGTCCCAGAGTATCAAGAATTTCTTGCATTGCGTACCTCCTTGCCTTCAGCGTGACACACGCCCTGACACGTCGCCCCCCATCAACTTCTCGACCTCGGCCGCGGTCACCATGTTGAAGTCGCCAAAGATCGAGTGTTTGAGACAAGAGGCGGCGACTGCGAAATCTAATGCCCTCTGCCTATTCTCCCCATACGTGCGCAGGCCGTAGATCAGTCCACCCATAAACGCATCGCCACCTCCGACCCGATCCACAATGTGGGTGATATCGTAGGTAGGACCCACGTAAAACTCTCCCTGTTGCCATAACACCCCGGACCAGGTGTTGTGGCTGGCCGAAATCGAGCCGCGCAGGGTGATGGCAACCATCTTCAAGTTGGGGAAGCGCTTCGCCAACTCCTCGCACACAAAACGATATTTGTCGGCCTCGATCACCCCGGCCGTGACGTCGGTATCGGGTGCCCTGATGCCAAACACCTTGTCGGCGTCTTCCTCATTGCCGATGGCGATATCGCAGTAACGCACCAGATCAGGCATCACCTCGCCCGGCGTCTTACCCCACTTCCACAACTTCTTGCGGTAGTTCAGGTCGCACGAGACGGTCAGTCCGAGCTCCTTTGCGGCCTGCACCGCCTCCAGGCAAGCCTCAGCCGTCCCGGCCGAAATGGCCGGCGTGATACCCGTCCAGTGGAACCAGTCCGCGTCGGCGAAGACCTGCTGCCAATTAATCATGCCGCGCTGGACGGTGGCAATGGCCGAGTTGGCCCGGTCATAGACCACTTTGCTGCCACGCTGCACGGCGCCCATTTCCAGGAAGTAGATGCCCAACCGGTCGCCGCCGCGCACGATCTTGTCGACGCCCACGCCATATCCGCGTAGGAACTGAACGCAGGCTTCGCCCAGATCGTTGTCAGGCAGACGCGTGACGTAGTCCACCGACACGCCGAAGTTGGCCAGCGCCGCGGCCACGTTGGCCTCGCCGCCGCCATAGATCACATCAAACGAGCGCGCCTGCCCAAAGCGCAGAAATCCTGGCGGCGACAGGCGCATCATAATCTCACCAAAAGTCACCACTTTATTTGACATCATCGACGCCTCCTGAGTTGGCTGAGTTCCATCTCGCCGGTACCTGCCTAAGGCCAATCCGGCGGCAATTCGATCATGAACATCTCCACCTCGCCTGTGCCGGAGCGGCCCCAATTGCTGGTAAAGACGACCCGCGTGAAGTCCGGGTTGACACTGGCGTGCGGCTCGGCCCAGTAGTCGTGCTCCTGGTTCTCATCCACCAACGAGTGAGTGTGTGCCAGCCGCACCACGCGTCCATCGGGCTTCAATTCGACGGCAAACACCTGGTCGTCCATCCAGGTGTAGTCCGTCGGGTGCCCGCCGCTATAGGTGGAAACCAGCGCCCAACCGGGCCGGTCGCTCCGCGAGGCGCGCCCCGAAAAGTGCAGGCCAATGGGCGTGTGGCTGAAGTCGATCGGCCACAGCCGGGTCACCGTGCCGCTGGCCAGATCAAGCATAGAAATGTGGTCGGTGTCAATATCCTGATAGATCAACACCTCGCGCCCCTGGGAGTCGAGGGCCGCGTCGGAGTGCCCAACGATTCGCAGCAGGCTCCGCCCGTTTGTCAGGTCCCGGTCATAGATCATCAGACCACAGGGATGCGCGTCGTCGCCCAGTTGGCCAGACTCACAGTATTTGTCATGGTAGGCGAGGAAGTAGTTCCCTAGCGGGCTGATGGTCACGCTGTCAATCTCACGCTCCAGCTCCGACATCCCACGCATATCGCGGGAGGCAATCACGCGATCTTCTACCTGGTCGTACACCAGCAAGGCGACGGCTTGCCAGTCCTGGTCTTGGGCTATCAAGCCCCAATAGCGGCTGTCGAACGAGGGACTCCCTTCGTAGCGCGTCCACACCGCGGCGAGTGACTGGTCCGGAAAGTCCGCGGCGAAGTCGCGGACCAAGCTGCCCTCCCCGCTGCGCAAGTTGTAAGCCATCAGGCGGGTCTCATCCGAGTAGTAGAGCAAGTCCGGGTTGCTGGCGTCCCAGCGCGGTTCTACTTCGAGGGGCAATCGGCCCAGGGGCTGGAGGGTATGGGCGTCATACAGGTACCAGTTCGCCTCGATGCTGCGCACCAGGACCTGGCTGCCGTCGGCGTTGAAGGACTGTACGCGGGAGTATTCGTTCTTCAAGCCTGTGGACGGGTCCTCAGGGGAGAGATCAGTCGTCCGGTCCGTAACACGCACAAGGCACGTACCAAAGACCGGGTCACGGAAGGGGATGCGAGCCGGTGGCTCTGGCAAGTCCGGAGCCTGGCGGACCTCGAAATCGGTGACCAGGGGTGGTTGGGAATCAGAGCAGAGGCTATCAACTTCTCCGCCGCCCAGGGGTGGCACGGGGGTGTCAACCAGAGGCGTAGGAATAGCATCAGGCGTGGCAGTGGACACGCTCGTCGTTGGCACAGGGATTTCACCCAGCGTGGCGCTGGGCGCGCCAGACTTGGTCGGCTCTGGCGCAGCCCTTTCGGTTGGCTGCGCGGTTTGGGTGGCAACCACCGCCGCCTGCACCGTTGCCTCGATGTCGGGTGCTGGAGTACCACCACAAGCAGCCAACAGCAGACTCGTCAGCGTTAGAAGAATGAGTGCGTGCTTCATTGTTCAGAGCTCCTTGGAAGGAGTGGCATACTTCGTGTTCCTATCAGCATAGCACTCCCCAAAAACGATAACTCTGCGCTTTGTGCTTGCTCGTCTTACCCAACTACTTTCTAAGCGGACAAGAGAACTGAGTTCGGTCGATTGACTCCCTCTCAATCAGTCCCTTCGATACGTATAAGCTGTTTCGCTTTCGACCGCAGGATTAACCACCCACCGCGGCCAGCGTCCCTGGCACACGTCAATTGCGATCTGGCAGCCGATATGATACACGTCAGCCACGCTTTCCAGAGAATTAGCCCCCACATGGGGCGTGAAGCTCACCTGTTCGAACTCCCGCAAAGGCGAATCGAGAGGCAGAGGCTCGCGTTCGAACACATCTAACCCAGCCCCCCACACTTTGCCCACCTGTAAGGCCGCCAGCAACGCGCTCTCGTCAATAATCGGTCCCCGGCTGGTATTAACGATAAACACGCCCTCTTTCATCAGGCCGAATTCCCTGGCGCTCAGCAGGTGATAGGTTTCGTCAGTCAGCGGACAATGCACCGAGATAAAATCGGAGCGCTGCAACAGTTCATCTAACGTCACCTTCTGCGCTCCGTAGTGTGCGATGGTTTCGGCATCGAGATAGGGATCATAAGCCAACAAGGTCATGCCGAAGCCGCCTACTCGTTCGGCCACGGCGCGGGCAATTTGCCCGAAGGCGACGAAGCCCATAGTACAGCCTTTCATACGCCGGGCGGGGCGTGCCCCAGTGCGATCCCAACGCCCGGCCCGGATCCAGCGGTCTTGACGCGCGATGTGTCTGACACCATCCATCAGCAGCGCCAGGGCGTGATCGGCCACGTCGTCTATGCAGTAAGTAGGGGTGTTGCAGACAAGGACACCCTGTGCCGTAGCGGCTGCAACGTCCACATTGTCGTAGCCAGTGCCCAGACGCACAATGCATCGGGGGCGCTCAAATTGCTGGATGACAGTTCGGGTGAGCAAATCACGCACCGACTGGATCATGACCACATCGCTGGCCCGGGCCGCCTCCAACGCCGCTTCCGGTGAGCGGTACTGGCCCACAACCCACTCGATGTCATGGCGAGCCAATTCCTCACCCACCCAATCCAGCGGAGCGAAGAGGTCCTCGTCGTAGTCTACTAATGTGGCTTTAAAGGAGAGATCTTCCACGGCTGCTATACACCCCCAAAGACAGATATTCCACCGTCAACTGTGACGGTCGTTCCGTGCACAAAGGCGGCCACATCTGAGAGCAGCAGGAAAGCAGGTCCAAACAAGTCTTCAGGCGTTCCAAATCGCCCCATGGGCGTGTGGGCGATGATTCTCTGCCCCCGCTCCGTCAGTTCACCGCTTCCCCCATCCAGCAACAGGAACCGGTTTTGCTCGGTCAGAAAGAAACCGGGCATAATTGCATTGACGCGGATGAAAGGTGAGTACTCCTGGGAGATATGCACCGCAAGCCATTTCGTGAAGTTGACCACCGCCGCTTTGGCCGCCGAGTAGGCTACGCTTCTGGTTAGTGGCCGGTCAGCGCCCACCGAGGTGATATTAAGAATAGACCCACTATCTTGCTCAACCATATAGCGACCGAAAGCCTGGCAGGCCAGGAACGTTCCCATGAAGTTGAGATCAAAAACCCAACGTACCGCCTCTTCTGGCAGTTCAAAGAAGGACAGTTCTTGGCTGGTTGTCGCCTCCTTCTTGGCGCCGCCCGCTCCATTGACGAGGATGTCGACTTGCCCAAAGGTCTCGATGGTGTGTTGAG
>WOR8_10006989_pt1 | contig 10774 bp, 12 predicted proteins | sample DeeMarSeWOR38_10_FD_19890 | JGI IMG/M metagenome (IMG submission 19890)
TAGGAAATTAATTTACAAAAGGTTGCCTGATTACGGTTTTCATGGTTGCGGGATTAGCTTTCCTCGGATCACTGAGATAAATTTCATGATGTTTATTGTTATAGCCATCAAAACTTCCTCCTAGCTTCGCAATGAAATCATGTACTTTTTGAACTGTAGGTCCTTCTTCGGAATATGGTCCTATATGCATGATCTGTGCAGCCTTCCCTTCTTTATACTTTTCTAACCGCAGTTTTACGAATAGATCAGCAAGTTCAGGTTTTTTTTCCTTATTTATTATTATGGCTTCATTAATCATCTCTTGTGTAATCCAATCGGGCTGCATAATCATCATGGTCCATTTCCATTTGTCTCTATTCCCCTCTATAAAATCTTCCATCTCATCAGCCCACCAGAGCCCTTCCAAGGGCGGTACCACATAATCTTTACCTTTCGCTTTACTCAAGAACTTAGTTTTAAATGCGATTGGATATAGAACAGCAAGGGCATCTAAATATTCTTGAGAATCTCCAGGGGAGCCCATCCCATCAATCATTAAGAATTGCATTTCAGGTATCTCGACAATTACTACTTCATCTTTACCGGGTAGGTAAAGTTCCTTGAATTTTTTCTTGAAGTCTATTTTCGCAGGCATATTTTGTTCACTGGTTATAATTCATTCTTTTTTACCTAGGCTGAAAACTATTTGTTGGACAATTGCTAGTGTCAAGTGTTGCAGGAACCTCATGACCAAAGCAATCTCCCTTACTTTCATCAAGGGGTTTATAAAACTTACATTCTTTACATTGAGCCATTTTCAAATCACTTATTTTTTTACTTTTAGGAATCTAAGTCATATTAGTATTTGTGACAATAAAAATCTTTGATTATTGCGAAACTTTTTTAAACCATGTCACAAATTATTTTTATAAGAAAATAAACAAATAAGGGAATTTGTATTTGATCGATCAATTTACTCTACTTCTTAATGAGATGGATTTTTCAGATATTCAAATCAATATCTACAGATATTTGTTAAATAATAAATATGGTACTATTAATGATATTAGAAATGAATTAAATTATTCCTATGCCCAGGTATACAATGCATTGCTTTATTTAGAAGACAAAAATTTGATTGATTCTTCATCAAACTCAAAACCGAAATTATATTTGAGGAAAAATCCTAAAATTGCCTTAACAGATCTTCTAGATGTGAAATACATGAACCTTAAGGATGCAGTTATAAAACTGGATGAAGAACTAAAAATTCAGGAGAGTAAATTTGGCAGATGCGTAAAAGATGTAAGTTTTTATATCTATCCCGATGTTTTATTGGGGGTAAATAATCTTTCTGAATTAATTGAAGCGGCAAAAGAGGAAATTATCCTTACATCTCTTCCGCCATCCCTATTAAAGAGATTAGAATCAAGTTTGTACGAGGCTTACCTGAAAGGATTGGTTATTAAAATGTACTTTTCACTTGCTGATTTTGAGAACTATCCTAAATATTTCGAAGAAATCACTAACATTTTAAGAAGAATAAGAATAGAGATAATCCAAACTGAACAAAAAACTTGTCGAGTAATTAGGTATAACGATGAAATCGTCAATATGGGAAATGTATTTATTGATAACATGTATCTAAATTCTGTTACATTTCAAGAAGATGAAGTTTTTCATTTTGATGGAATGGTTGAACCCAATGTTATTAAAAATGCAAAGAAATATCTGGAACCCCCTGTAAAAACAATAATCAAACGGATACAAATTGAATATCCGGAACCAATTCAAAATGTATTAAGTATAATACGGGAAAACCAAGTGATTAAGACTCGAGATCTTAGTAGTAAATCAAAAATTGGAGGTGCAAAGCTACGGGAAATCTTAGAATTTTTAGTAAATCAAGGGATAGTAGAAGAGTCTATAATAAAAGACAATAAAGCAGGTCGTCCAAAACGAGAATATTCTATAATTAATTGAAAAAATCGAAATAAATAATGCCTATAAACCGATTTGTGCCCGATAATTTCGAGATCCCCGACGTACTTGAAACGGATCGGTTTCGTCTTCGGATGTTGTCAGTAAATGATGTTGAAAAGGATTATGAAGCAGTAATTGAAAGCCGGGAGCTTCTCCAAGCCATGTTTGGCGGTACTTGGCCAAGAGTAGGATTTACTCTCGAAGAAAACCTTGCCGACCTGGAAAGACATCAACAAGAGTTCCTTGATCGTGAGGCTTTTGCATATACAGTTGTATCCCTTGATGAAACTAAGGTTCTTGGTTGTCTCTATATAAATCCGCCCCAAAAATATAGCGATAATCCGGAATTTATTGAATATTGGAAAAGAACGGGGTCAGATGCAATTGTTTACATGTGGGTGCGTCAGACTGAATACGATAAAGGATTAGACAAAATTCTATTTAATTCAGTAAAGGATTGGATATGTACGGTCTGGCCATTTAAGAAAGTAGGATACCCAGGTAGAGAATAATTCCGGATTCCTCCAAAATTAGAATCGTAAATGCACCCTTCAGAAAAATTATATAATTTGGGTAATTCAAATTATTAATAAAAAATAGAGCAATTTAGCATTAAAGCTAAGGGAAATTGACGAAAAATGAAAAGAATTGTACTTGATCGTGAACTCCTCAGTGAGAAGGATCTTGAGTTTAAAGAAGAAATAGACGAAATTATTGCGTTAGAAGTAGCCCCTAAAACGCAAGATATGGAGGATGGTAAAATAAATGTGTGGGATGTTTTGGAACCATTAGGGGAAAAGGGATTGCTTGGATTAAGATATCCTAAAGAAATGGGTGGTAGGGGGAGTTCATATATGCAGGAAATGTTATTCTCTGAAGCACTATGTTATGAAAGTTTGGTTTATGACATGGTGCGGGGATCGAGTGTATATCCTGCTGGTTTGATAAGTTTTTTTAGGAAAGAAAAGACTCTAGGGAAATACATTAAACCTCTGGTAACCGGTGAAAAAAAGGGATGTTTTTGTTTTACTGAACCAGATGCGGGATCTGATCTTTCAAGGATGAAAACTATGTATGTAAAAGACGAAAATGGTGATTTCTTACTTAACGGAGAAAAACGATTTATAACTAACGGTAGTGTTGCCGATTTAATGGTCGTTTATGGACGGAATGGAGCTTTTATTGTGGAATCCGACTTCGAAGGATTTGAAATGCTCGAAGAATACAAATTAATGGGCCTGCATGGTTTAAACCTTGGTCATTTAAAATTTACAGATGTAACAGTCCCAAAAGAAAATCTCCTATTCTACAGGGAATTGAAAACTACAACTGAAGGATCTCAGAAGAGGAGAACATCAGCAATTTCAAGTATGCAGCAATTCCTTGGTCCAGAAAGGGTGGCTATGTCTTTACAAGCACTGGCAGTAGCTAGACGTGCTATCGAAATAGCAGTTAAATATTCTCAAGAAAGAGTTCAGTTTAAACAACCAATTAGTGAATTTGAAGGAATAAACTTTAAGATTGCTGAAATGGTTGCTAACTATGAAGCAGGAAAAGCCTTATACCTTAGAGCACACACCAAAGCACAAAATCCTGCGATTGCGGCTGCCTGCAAACTCTTTATTGTCCAAAGTACCCATAAAATTTGTGATGACGCATTACAAATCATGGGAGGGATCGGTTATACAAACAAATACCCCGTAGAACGGTTGCTAAGGGATATAAGGCTCCACCGAATAGGTGGTGGTACTGACGAGATAATGAAATACATTATTCAAAAAGACATATATAAAGGATTCAATACGGAACAGAGAGAGGACGTTGAATCTAAAGGGGATTTTTGGTTCTAATTTTTTTTTTACTATATTTTCCTCTTTTTTTGAAAAAGATAAATCTTAAGACCAAAAAAAGAACTTTTAATACTAACTAGTTAAAAGGTGATTTGAAATAAAGTTCGGTGAGATTCATCATTTCGGCTATGTATATAAAGATGGTGAAGAAGCAGTTAACAAATTCAAAAGTCTTTTTGGAATAGAGAAATTTGCTCGATTTAATTATATCGTAGTAAAAGTAGCACGAGCCATGATTGGATCACTCCAAGTAGATATAATTGAACCTCAAGATAAAAATTCCATATTTTATGAATTTTTAGAGGAAGGAAATATTGGACTTCATCATGTAGGATTTCGAGTTGACGATGTTGATGAGAAAATTAAAGAGTGGGATGCACGAGGGTTTAAACAAGTAAATATAGGAATAATTGGTCCCGCAAAATTCGTCTACTTCGATGCACGAGAAATTCTTGGTTATATCATAGAGTTTGTGCAGGTAAACTATAAAACATCATAACACAGAAAGAGCTTTAAAGAATGTAATAACATTTGTAAAATATTACTTATTTCTTTTTCTTTTTTTTAAGCTATATTATTAACTTTTAAAGTCAATTTACTCCAAAGCTGGGCACCTTTGGTTTTTGAAAAAGTATGATTAATTAGAAAATTATTACACTGTCTTATTTTATTTGGAGATCCTTCAATTATATAAGTATGTCAAAAGCAGTTTCGTATTATGATTGGAATTTATCATTTAAACAGAAGATTCGATCTAAACCGAATGATAAAGATTCAATTAATTCCCTCGGGATGACAGACAATAACTTTAAAAATTTTATGAAAGAATGGAAAGAAAAAAATTTTTTAAATTCTAATTAAATTTTCCTATATTTTCTAAACTATAATCTATACTTCTTCTCCTCTCTTACGAGCTTCTATATCCTTTAGATCCTTTCGCAGAACTTTACCAACAAGGGTTTCTGGTAATTCTTTACGAAAATCAATTTCTTTAGGGATTTTATACGGTGCGACATTTTTCCTGAGAAATTCCTTTATCTCCCCTTTCATCTCATCCGTTTCTCGGTACCCATCTTTTAACACAACGTATGCTTTTACTTTTTCACTACCAGGTAAGTTAGGATCTGGAATTCCTATTACCGCAGCATTTTCAATAGCATCATATTCAAAGAGCACATCTTCAAGTTCTCTTGGATATACTTTAAAACCGCTAACATTTATCATGTCTTTTTTCCTATCCAAAATAAATAGATAACCATCTTCATCTATTTTGCCAATATCACCAGTTAAAAGCCACCCATCTTTCAATTGGTTTGCGGTTTCTTCTGGTTTATTCCAATATCCCTTCATAATTTGGGGACCTTTTATCATAATTTCACCTTGTTCACCGATAGGAACTATTTTAGTATAGTCATCAACTTCAACGATTTTGGTTTCCGTACTTGGTAATGCAAGTCCAACAGAACCAATCTTCCGTTTTCCACCGTAAGGATTAACATGAGTTGCTGGTGAAGCCTCTGTCATTCCATATCCTTCAAGAATCGTAGCACCAGTTCTTTCTTCAAATTCCTTCAGAACTTCAGGAGGCATAGGAGCAGCACCTGTATTGCAAACTTTTATGCATTTTAAATCCTTTGCATAATCTTCAAGATCGTCCCTTTCTAACAACCGCATATACATAGTTGGAACTCCTGGGAAAAATTCAGGACGAGTTTTTTTAATTATTTCGAACAATGTTTTTTGGTCTCGCGGATCGGGTGCTAAAGCAACAGTAATCCCCATATAAATGAAGAAATTCATACATACGTTCATTCCATAGATATGGAAGAGGGGTAAAGTTGACAATACTGTACCCTTTCCCCTTTCGCCTGTACTCTTATTCCATTCATAGATCATAATAACATCTGATACAAGATTCGAATGTGTAAGCATTGCTCCTTTAGGTAAGCCTGTTGTTCCCCCAGTATATTGGAGTACCGCAATATCTTCTTCTGAATTTGTTTCAAATTTTGGTGGTTTTGGTTTTGTTTTATTTATTAAGTTTAGAAGCTGAATAGTACCACTGATTTCTGGGGGTTCTCTTTGACCAAGTGGATTAGCCATAGGAGCATAATCAAATACATTGGTTATTATCACATGTCTAAGACGAGTTCTATCCTTTATGTTATTGATTTTTTCAACTTGATTATCCCAAGCTATAATAATTTCTGCCCCTGAATCATTTAACTGGTAAGCTAATTCGTGCTCTGTATGAAGTACACTGCAAGCGGTAACCGTTGCACCAGCTTTCAATATACCATAAAAACTAAATATAAATTGGGGAAAATTTGGTAACATTATCGCCACAACATCACCCTTTTTAACTCCTAAATCTACAAGAGCAGTAGCCAGTCTATCAGTAATATCTTTCACTTTTTTAAACGAATATTTATGTTCCATAAACCAAATTGCAGTTTTCGAACCAAATTCCTTTGCCGCATCGTCTAGGAATTCGTACACATTCATCTCAGGGAATTCTATTTCCGCTGGAACATCCTTGTCATAATTTTTTAACCAAGGTTTCGCAGCATATGGGTTTTCACTCATAATTAATCAATTCTTTTAAATTTTTGATACAAATTAATATTTTATATTATTTAAAAACTATTAAATGCTATATCGGATAAAAAAACACATTATAATTCTAAATTTAATCTCTCTTTAAGGCAAAACGATAATATTGTCAAATATCAGATTTCAGAAATTCTGTCCAGCGCCTCTAGGGCTACTGTTGCTACTAAATCGGATTTATCGTGTAATGAAGATTTCAACACGGAGATGACTTGTGGATCTTTGGGAGCTATCATTGCTAATGCCTCAACAGCTCGCCACCTAACAAAAATCTTTTTATCATTCAAGGAATCTATTAATGCCGGAATCGCAGTAGATGCTTCAGGTCCCATCTTTCCTAAGGCAATTGCAGTTTCACTACGAACTCTTGCATCAGAATCTAATAAAGTATCAATTAAAGAGGGGATAGCTTCTTTTGCAAGGGTACTTAATTTCCCTAAAGCCCTAATAGTTTCTTTACGAACTAAAGTCTTAGGATCTTTTAAAAATTCAACCATTTTTGGAACAGCTTCAATAGCATCCTCTCCCATCCCCCCTATTGCCCAGATCGCTAAACTTCTAATTTCTTTATTTGAACTTTCAAGTGCTTTGAATAAAACTGGTAGAGCTGGTTTTCCTATATTTCGAAGTGAGTCGGCAGCTTTACCTCGAATCCCAATTCTTTTATCACTGAGTGCTAAGTATAGTTCTTCTAATATTTCTGGTTCTGAAAGTTTTAGTTCACCTAATGTTTCAATCACCCCTTTCCTAATGTATGGGTTAAAATGCTTCAAATAAGCAAGAAGGCTAGGAACAGCAGCGGGTCCAGTTTGTGAAAGGGTATTAATAATCGCTTTTCGAACTCTCCAATCTTTATCTCCGAGTGCTTTAAGTAATGAGGGAATTGCTCTATGAGTTTCAGTTCCGATTAGAGATAGGGCGCTAACAGCGGCTGTTCTAACAGACCAATTTTGATCTCTTACGCGATCTACCAAATCTGAAATTGCTTCATGAGCCTCAGAGCCGATTTTTCCAAGAGCCTCTGCCGATTCTTTTCTAACTGCCTCACTATTATCATTAAGACCCCTGATCAAGCTGGATAGAGCTTCTTTGGAAGCATATCCGATTTTACCTAGAGTTACAACCACTTCTTTACGAATTGATTCTTCTTCATTCGCGATAAATTTGGCAACCTCCTTAACAGCAAGTTCTTCACTCTTACCCACTTTTCCAATTGATCTAACCGTTTCACGGCACACGCTCCAATCTTCATCCTCTAAACATGCAACCAAATTGGTTAAGGCAGCGCTTGATTTTTCACCTAGTTCACCTAACACATATATAGCATTAAATTTAATAGATCTACTTTCGCTACTCAAAAAGCCGATAATTTCATCTATTACTGTTGGATCCTTCTCAATCCTAGCAAGAACTAAATCAGTTCTAGCATCTCTTAACAATTTTTCTAATGGAGCTGACATTTTGAATTCACCTTAGATTCCCAAATATACTTTTTTTATTCTAGGTTCTTTTTCTAGCTCCTGTTTCGTACCTCTCATTTCTATCTTACCTTCTTCTAAAACATGTATGTACTCTGCGGTATCAAGAGCTAGCGTAGCGTCTTGTTCAACTAATAACGTAGTTGTACCCGTATTTTTGATCTGGTTTATCGCTTGAAAAATAATTTTTTTAAATCTTGGAGCTAATCCTAATGAGGGTTCATCAAGCAATAGTAACTCTGGATCTGACATAATTGCTCGACCTAAGGCAAGCATTTGCTGTTCTCCGCCACTAAGTGTATCTGCGCGTTGTCTTTTTCTTTCTTTTAGGCGAGGAAACATTTCAAACACAAAATTTAATAACTCATTGTATTTTTTTCTGTCCTTTAATGAAAAAGCACCCATCTGAAGATTTTCCATAACACTCATTTCATAGAAAAGTTTACGTCTCTCAGGGCATTGAGATATACCCATTCGTGCAATTTTATATGCATCTGTCTCGTCAATTCTTTTTCCTTTGAAGAGTATTTTTCCTCTGTCAATTTCTTCCAATCCCGAGATTGCTCTTAACAAAGTTGTTTTTCCTGCGCCATTTGGACCTATAACAGCTTCAAGAGCTTGTTTCTCAAGGCTAATATTCACCTCTTCTAATGCTCTTGCTTTTTCGTAGTAATGATATACTTTCCTTAGTTCTAATACTTTGGATGTTTCTTCAATATCAGATTTCTTATCTTTTTTTATAATCTTCACCCCTACCTAAATATGCTTCATACACGATTTTATTATTTACAACATCCTGTGGAGACCCATCTGCTATTAATTTACCCTGGTGCATCACTAATACTCTTGGAACGATAGCCATAAGCTCTCGCAATACATGCCCAACCATTATAATTGTATATCCCTCTTCATGAAGTCGCTTTACTAATTCAACTATAATCATTAGCTCCTCATGAGAGAGACCACTAAAAGGCTCATCTAGTAAAAGTAATTCAGGATTAGATGCAAGAGCTCTAGCTATTTCAAGTTTTTTCAAATCACCAAAGGGTAATACCAAAGGAGGGATCCGTGCTTTATCTACCAGTCCTACAGAAGCAAGAATCGAACTCGCAAGTCGAGTAATTCCAATATCAGTGCTCATTATGCGTCCTCTTGGAGACATACATCCCACAATAACATTATCAAGACACGTAAGGCGACGTAAGGGTCTCACAATCTGAAATGTTCTTGCTATTCCAAGCTTTACTCTTCTATAAATACTTTTTTTAGTAATATTGATCCCATCAAACCAGATAGTACCTGCATTTGGTTTTTCAGACCCAGCAATCAGATTAAACAATGTAGTTTTTCCCGCTCCATTAGGTCCTATCAAACCTACCAATGAACCCCGATCTACTTCAAAACTTACATCATTTACAGCAGTTAGTCCACCAAATCTTTTTGTGAGATTTTTTATTTGTAATATTGTTCCCAAAATATTCAACCTCGGATTAATATTATTTATTTCCCCATAAGAAGATCCCATAGAGATTTTGTATGTCGTATTGCAGGATCCATGATACCCCGCTCAACAGATCTGATCATAATTAATAAAATTATTGCAAAAATAAATGATGAGATGGTTTCAATTTGGGTTGTTAGCCAGGTTGGAAGAGTTATTATTAATGAAATAAAATCCATAATTTCCCCGATCAATTTCGTCAGAAGCGCAAATGTAAAAGCACCCATAACAGCACCTGAAATAGAAGCGACACCCCCTAATATTGCAAAAATTACAGGAAAGAACGATAACGTATTTGAAAAATTATGAAATGATACATTTCCTAGATGAAAAACGTAGAGTACTCCCGCTATACCTGCAAAAAAGGCACTAATCATAAACGAAATCAATTTGTATTTTGTAGTATTTATCCCTGATGCTTCTGTTGCATTTTCATCATCGCGTATTCCTTGAAAAATTGTACCCAATTTAGAATTGTAAACAATTAACATAATCAGCACGCTTATGATCATAAAAATCAATATGATAATAAATTCTCCCATTGGACCTAATGTTGTTATTCTCCAAATATTTAACCTTTTTGGCACATCTATTGACTCCGCTTGGAGCTCAGGAAATTGAAATATGTTGAATAGCATTAAACTAAATGCCATTGTACCCAATGCTAAATATGGTCCCTTAAGTCTAAGAGCTGGAACAGCAATTATTAATCCAATAAGAACTGTAGATATTGCTCCTATAAAAATCGCCAGAACCCAGTGGATTTGAATCCATGGATTAATTAAGCAGAAAATAAACACATATCCCCCTATACCAAAAAATGCAGAGTGTCCAAAACTAACTTGACCCGTCACTCCAGCGAGTAAATCCCAACTGGCAGCATAAATAGAATATATCATTGCAACCATGAAAAGATCAAAATAAACAATATCATTCGCAATTATGGGGATAAATATTACCAAACACATTGTTAATAAAATAACTCCTCCTCGAAATGATGTAGCCCAGGTTTTAAAATTATCTTTAGCTGCAGGAATCTGATAATCTAAAAAGGTTTTAGAACTACCAGTTATACGATGATAAAACTTAATAATTGGTTCCTTAATTGACCGAGATGTTTTTACCAGGTCTCTTAATTCTTCATCGATTAGGAGATTTTCTTCTTTTTCTACCATTTTCCAATCTTTTCCCATTTTTATTTTAAGAATTAATTATAATTTTTCTTCCTTTCCCAATATTCCTCGGGGTCTAATTATTAACATTATTATAATTATGATGAAATGAAATATACCAGAGAGAGGGAAACCCACAATAGGATCAATGAGGTATTCACTTATTTTAACCGCAAAAGCTAGTACAAATGCCCCTATTAC
>WOR8_10009909_pt1 | contig 10774 bp, 9 predicted proteins | sample DeeMarSeWOR38_10_FD_19890 | JGI IMG/M metagenome (IMG submission 19890)
TGGCCTTTTACTTTCAGGTGCTTGATATTCAACCACTTGAGGCCAAGGGAGACACTGAAAAAAAACAGATAAATAATGAGAATAATCAGTTTCATGGAGCAAATGATACTGCATTCGTCTCGTGGAGTCGAGAGCTAGGGTCAGAAAGCAGCGGGCAGTTCGCAGCAGGCAGCTGCGGCAAGCAGTGAGCGCTAAGCCGTAAGCAGATTATGGCAAAATCTTTTGGCAACTACGAAGTGCTTACCGGGCTTGACGAGTTATGGTGAACCTTTCGCCTTCTTTTGTCTCTTCGCTTCCTTGTAAAGCTCGTAGAGCTCTGGGAAATGCTTTTTCACATGCACCACCGCCTGCTCGCCGCTCAACCCTTCCTTCTGGCTCAGCGTTTTTACGAGCTGATCCCAAGCCTTCAGTAGTTTCTCATTTTTCGTCATCCACGCTCCTTGGGATCTGCGGTAGCACCGCGTTCTTTTGCAGACGTCTCCAACGAGGAGAGTCTCTCGCTAACTTGACTCAGAAGTTTTTTCATGACTCTTTCCGAGATAATCCCCGCCAGGTAAGCCTCCTTGATTCCGTCCTTTTCAGCATGAAGTAACCGTTCTTCCGCCAGGTGCAATTCCTCGGCAACCGCATGTTGATGATCGGCGGCAGCTTGCTCCAAATCCATATGCAATTCCTTCACTCGACCTTGCAAACGAGGTGCCAAGAGTTCGTAGTTGCTTTGGGACAGAAGCCCGCGGCCAACCATTTGCTCCAACTCCAACTGAACTCGACCTAGGGCGAAGACTTCACCTTTCCTTGTTTCATAAGATTGTTGAGAGTCGCCTCGAATCAGCCCGAGCTTGTGGAGCACCATCCTGATGCTCAATCCTTGGACCAGCAGGGTAAAAATCACCACCGCAAAAATCATGGCCATCAAAAGCTGACGCAAGGGCAGGTCTAAGGGCAAACTCAAGGCGAGTACCATGCAAATAGCTCCCCGAATACCACCCCAGAAAAGCACTCCCTGCCAGCTTCCAGGGAGCGGCTTATCCACTTTACCAATCAGCGGCGCAGTGCAAAACACTGCGGCGGCTCGCCCACAGATCATGGCCGCCACCGCCAGCAGCACAGCTACCCAGAGTGGCCCAAAGTCAACTATTTTCACTTCGATGCCGATCATGAGAAAAAGAATGGAATTTACCACAAAGGCTGCATATTCCCAGAAATCGCTCACTGAAACTCGGGTCGTGGGGGACATGGCCCACCTGGTACTATAATTACCGGTCATTAAACCAGCCCCTATGACCGCCATTACTCCAGAAATGTGCAAGTGCTCTGCGAGCAGGTAAGCACTGAAAGCGAGAATGGTGGTCAAAGTGATCTCAATGAGATGGTCGTCCACCAAACTCATTACCTTGGCCATGCTCAGGCCCAAGAGCACCCCGATCCCACCTCCCCCAACCACGCTCACGACAAAGTGGCGCCCAGCAGAGAGGAGATTGAAATCGTCACCTTGGGCTATTCCGAGAAGAACTCCAAAAAGCAGAGCCGCCGAGTTACTCCAAGTTCTTTGAAAAGAGCCAATACCGAGATGGGATCGGTGGCTGCGACAATGGCACCAAAAAGAAACGCATGTCCCCAGGAAAAGTCCGGGCCTCCTTTCCACAAGTGAAAACCGGAATAGGCGACAACAGCAGTGACAGCGGTGGCAAGAAGCACACCTGGCAAAGCCAACATCGCAATGGAACGGGCATTTCTCTGGAGATCAAGTATGTCTATGTTAAATGCAGCTTCAAAGAGGAGGATTGGCAGGAAGATATGAAAGACCAATGCCGGGGTCAGGAGCATCCGCGGCAGAAGATCAAGTGCCCCCATCACTATGCCTACGACCACCAAGGCGATAGTGTACGGCAGCCGAATATATTTGGTGAACATGGCAACGGCTGCTGCAATTATCAGCAGCCACAATGCTTGCGCTTCAATGCCAAGTCCCATACGAACACTTCTCCAAGGGCTAATCCCCGCTTATGGAGATCATGTAGCCTTCGGTCTATGACCATTGATTAGTTTGGCGAAATTGGCTTACGCTGCCAAGGATTCATCTGCAGTAAAGAATCCGGGCTCAAAGGACCCGGCTTTGGGCTGCCCAAAGCGAACGGCTCAAGGCTCAAGGTACAGGGCACAAGGTAAAAACAATAAAAGAAAACTCATTCTCTCCTTAGGCCTTGCGCCTTACGCCTCGTGCCTTAAACCTCTTCTAGCTGGCAAAGCCATTGCTCTCTGACCCCCGCAAGGCGGGATCCGAGACTGGCCCTGAGGACCAGTTTTTCGATTTTCAATAAAAGTGTTCAACGAGAAACGAAAAAAAGCAGGATCCAGCGGGCAAAAAGTGGGCGTCTCGTAAACAATACTTGGTTCTACCGTCTACTGGGTGTCTCTGGTCAGAGGTTCTTTCCCAGTGCTCGCCAACGACGATTCTCCTTTCTTCGTCACCCGTCCAGACACCCAGCCCACTATGATACCCAGAATGAAAGCTCCCAGGAGAATAAGAGCCCGAGATGCCTGTGTGCCCCAGAAGAGAAACCGCACCTGCACCACGTCAGAATTCTGAATAATGAACGTTGCAAACAGCAATCCTAAAACCAGGAAGATAATTCGTTTGGGAGTCATCTGTGAACTGCAAGCCTTTGCGGCCAGACTTATCTTTAGCGTTGACAGTCTATCTAATGCCACGACCCCGGTTGGGAAATCCGAATATCGAAATCCGAAACAAAACAAAACGCTCCAAATCCAAATGACCGAAACGCAAATGACTATCTAGGTAATATTGTTTCGAACATTTGAATTTTAGATTTCGAATTTGTTTCGTGCTTCGGATTTAGGATTTCGGCTTTAAGATTCCCTGCTTCTCTGCCTTCTGGCCTTTGTCTTCTGCCTTCTGCCTGCTACCAGTTGCTAGCTGTCTGCTGACTGCAGCCTGCTTTCCGCTGCCAGTCGACTTCTCAGCTACTGCCTTTTCATACAGCTTCAGGTACTGTTCAGCGGAGGACTGCCAACTGAAATCCATGGCCATGCCGTTTTTCATAATGTGCCGCCAGGTTTCAGGTTGGGAAAAGAGGTCGAGAGCTGTCTTGGTGGCGTCCCAGAATGATCCCGGTTTGTAATTGGTGAATCGGAAGCCAACACCTCTGCCTTTGGTGGGATTGAAAGGGGTAATGGTGTCGTACAGGCCGCCGGTAGCTCTCACGATCGGCACGGTGCCATAGCGCAGGCTATAAATCTGATTCAGGCCGCAGGGCTCGTACCGAGACGGCATCAAGAACATATCCGCGCCAGCTTCGATCTTGTGGGCCAACCTCTCGTCGAACTCAAGCCGTACTGCGATTTTTTCTGGATAGCGCTGAGCGAGCGCGGTCAGCATCGTGTGGTATTTATCTTCCCCAACCCCAAGAATCACCAGACCCAGGTCACGAGCCATGAATTTATCCATAACAGCCGCTAGAAGGTCAAAACCCTTCTGATCTGCCAATCTGGAAACAACTCCAAGCAGCGGCCTGTTCATCAGTCTTTCCGGAAGCTTTACCGTGCGCAGTAGGTCCAGTTTGCACATCTGCTTGCCTTCAAGGTTCTCCTTCGAGTAGTTGGCGGCGATATACGGGTCGTCTTCGGGGTTCCATTCCTCGTAGTTGGCACCATTTATAATCCCGTGCAGCTTGCGGTGATGCATTTGAAGAACGCCTTCCAGCTTATGTCCGTATTCCCTGGTTTGGATCTCCTCACTGTAGCGAGGGCTGACCGTGGTAATGACATCCGCACTAACTATAGCTGCCTTCATGAAGTTAATCCCGCCCCAGAACTCCATGCCATCCAAACTGAAAAAACGTTCGGGCAACCCGGTCTGTGGGAATAGTTTTGCAGCGAACTGCCCCTGATATGCGATGTTGTGTATGGTAAACATACTCGCCGTCCCCGCCAAGTGGTCCTCAGCTGCAACCACGTGTTTCAGGTAGGCGGGGATCAAACCGCTCTGCCAGTCATGGCAATGAACGATGTCAGGCAGAAACTGTACCGCGGGGCATAAGGACAGCGCAGCTTTACAGAAGTAGGTGAAGCGCTGGAAATTATCGAAATAATCACCTTTCGGGGTTCCGTAAAGATAGGTTCGGTCAAAGAATTCATCCCGACGGATGAAGTAGACTTCTATGGTGTCGTTGAGTTGAGCGCGATAGATATCAGTGTCAATCACCTGGGAACCCACCTCCACCGGTACGTTCTCCACCACAGGGTTTGCCTCCGCAAACTCCTCAACGAAACGGTTATAGAAAGGCATTACAATTCGCACTTGGCAACCTAGGTTGCTCAAGGCAAGGGGCAAAGCACCCCCCACGTCGGCAAGTCCTCCGGTCTTGGCAAAAGGTGCGACCTCCGGAAAGGCCATGAGTACCCGCAGTGGTGATCTTTTCTTTTTCATCCTAGTTGACCGTTCATATCAGTGGTGCTGAATTGGTTTGTTTATATGAGAAAATTCAGGGGAAGTGTTGCGACACTATCTATTTACATTTCTGTACTCTTAATTGCCGTAGACCTTCAATAATTTCTATAGAGTCTTTAACCTCCCCATACCTATTTTCAGATATGAGCTTGTTCAGCGTACTTTTCTCTTCTTTGATCAGCTCATCAATTGTCCTACAATAGACCATGTTTGCGATGCGGGCCTTCACCTTTGTGGGGGTGCTTTCAATCTTTATACTCCCATCTTTCTGTTTTGTTATAGCCAGCTGTTGACAGAATGTTGAGCTGACGAACGTCAAGTGAAACATCAAAAGAGATATGAAGATGCACGTTGCTTTTCTTGTTTTTTCACTCATACAGTTGTCTCCTTTCAGAGCAAAATAACTGTGCAGTTATTCCTGTTCTGTGGATTACCGCACTAGGAGCGGCAACACTCCCAATATGAAAATTGCCCAACATATTAGTTCTTTCAAACAACGTTATTCTGGGGTTACTGATAGTGACCTATGTTAGCGTGGAATCCACGAGCACAGAAAGATTTTGTCTGTAAACAGATTACTCAAATGAATTTACTGAGGCAAGAGAAAAGATATCGCTGCGCTCGTTTGATAGCGCTTGCAAATCAGTCGGGCTGGAGGGTAAACTATTTTTCGGGTGACACCGCTCTGCAGTCCGGAACAGGGCCACGGCTGGTCTCGGTAGTCAAGGACCACAGCCTTCTCTGTGCAAAGATCTGGTTCTGCTCGCGTTTCACTGAGAAATATTGCCCGATGGACACATAATTGGTTACGTAACTGGCAGACGCACTGGATTTAGGATCCAGCGCCTTCGGGTGTGGGGGTTCGAATCCCCCCTCTCGCACCAGCGGTACTTGCAGGGGGTTGGCTCAGGCCGGGCCAACCCTTTTTTTGCGCTTTTTAGCCCGGATTATTCACAAAACGGTCACTGCCAGTACACCTATCCAGGCTAAATCCCTTTACCAGGTGTTACCCCAAAGCGGATGGTCGATTTTTATACCTTGAAGCCATTGCCGAGTTCAGCTCTCATATGGAAATAAAAATGTTTTCCTGGTGCTTCTTCTGTCGTTCCAAGGCTCCGGCCTGGTCACTCAGAAGAAACACCAAAAAGGCCAAAGGGGCGAGGCTGGGAAACAACGAGCATATGAGCCTCCTTTCTTTACGCCTCTCAGCTTGGCTAGAGCCAGCATGAAGATTTGGTGCTCTCGCACAAGGAAGACTGCCATAAAATAGCGCGAAAATGCGACAAAATTGGAACCTTCCTTACATTTGGAATCCTGCTTTAGCGGGATTCAACTGCTCGTTGTGGAGGAGCCTTGCCCTTTGGCCTGTTTCGCTTATAACATTTTTGGGGTAACTCCTGACCCCTTTAAGGGTTGCCAGATACCACTTACTATGATTATATTGTCGGGCAGGAGTTGGAGCTGGGGTCTTTTTAAGCAGCATTGGGAAGGGGTAGTAGATTATAGCCAAATGAAGATTTCCGTTGAAGAAATTGGTGAGACTGCTCGCAAGGTGCATGTAGAGCTCCCTGAGGAAAAGGTGAATCGTCACCTCAAGAAGGCTTATCAACAGCTTAATCGCACCGCAAAGGTTAGAGGGTTTCGCCCCGGCAAGGTCCCACTGGCAATTCTCAAGCGGCAGTATGCGGATCAGGTCAACCATGAGGTGGGCTTGGAACTGGTCAACGAGACTTTAATGGAAGCCCTGGAACAAACCGACATTGAGGCTGTGGGTCAGTCTGACCTTGACAGAGAACCATTACAGGAGGGAGAGCCATTCCGCTATTCATTCATAGTGGAGGTGAGACCGGAAGTGGTTGTTAAGGATTATAAGAACATACCGGCTCAGAAAAAACCACTGGTCGTCGAAGAGGAAGAAGTCGACGCTGAACTCGAGGTGCGCCGACAAGCGAACTCTTATCTCAAATCCCTTGAGGAACTTGATTTCAAAGCCTTCGCCGAGGGCAAGCCTGTTCCTGATGGGGAAGCCAAGGGCTTTCACCTGGAAGTGGGTGGCAACCGTTTCAACCCCGAGTTCGAAACCAAGCTTATTGGCGCAAGCAAGGGCGAGCAAAGAGAGATCGAGGTCACCTTTCCACCTGATTATGGCAACAAGAATCTGGCCGGCAAAAATGCCCTTTTTCAGGTTGAGGTCATGGATATTAAAGAGCAATCGCTTCCAGAGCTGGATGATGAGTTTGCCAAGAACCTTGGTGATTTTGATAATCTTGAAGATTTGCGCACCGCTGTGCGCCAGGAATTGCAAGGCAGTAGAGGGCACCAAATAGATGCGGAAGTCTGGACGCAAATCTTGGATGAGTTGATCAGCCGTAATCCCTTTGATGTTCCTCAGAGTATGGTGGAACAGGAATTGCAAAGGATGTTGGACACCATTCGGTACCGCCTATCGGCCCAGAATCTCACCCTAGAGCAGGCTGGAATGGATGAAGAGACCTTCAAGGAGCGCAATCGAGAAGTTGCTGAAAGAAGGGTGCGGGCCACTATTCTCCTGGAAAAAATTGCTCATCAGGAAAGCCTTGAGGTCAGCGATGAAGAAGTGGACCAGGGGCTGCACAGATCCGCAAAGGATATGAACCAATCGTATGAACAAGTGAGAGATTTTTACAGGAAGAGTAACTTGATGGAACCGTACAAACGTCAGTTGATGGAGGAAAAGGTTATCAATTTCCTCCGGGACCACGCGGACGTGATAGAGGTGGAGAAAGCGGCCTCTGGCTCCGGAGAAGACTAAAGTAAAAGAGAGGAACGTTCATGACTCTGATACCCATCGTTGTCGAGCAGAGCAGCCGCGGTGAGCGTGCTTATGATATCTACTCCAGGCTACTCAAAGATCGCATCATTTTTCTGGGAACGGCAGTGTCCGATGAGGTGGCTAACCTGATTATCGCCCAGATGCTATTTTTGGAATCTGAGGACCCGGATAAGGACATAAACTTCTATATTAATTCACCTGGCGGACTGGTCACCGCCGGCTTGGCCATCTACGACACCATGCAGTACATCAAACCCGATGTGGCAACCCTCTGTTTGGGACAGGCCTCTAGCATGGGTGCTCTCTTGCTAGCTGCAGGGACACACGGAAAGAGGTTTACCTTGCCACATTCGCGTATTCTTATCCACCAGCCCTTGGGAGCGTTCCAAGGACAGGCAACCGATGTGGAGATCCAGGCTAAAGAGATTTTGAGAATGCGCGAAAGACTCAACGACATACTGTCTCATCATACCGGCCAGTCCCTGGAAAAAATTCAAAATGACACAGATCGAGACTTTTTCATGAGCGGGGAGGAAGACGGTATTGTTGACAAAGTCATTTTCGAACGCGAGATTCTGGAGGAGGACCCCACGCAAAAGGGGCCCAAGAAAGCTCCGGAGGGCAAGGATGATTAGAGAACCCATTGAATATAACCTCTATTCTGCTATAATATCCATGGTACACGAGAAGAGAAAAAAGGGACGCCGCGTAACATTGGTTGGCTAAGGAGGATTAGATGACGAGGAAGAAAGATGACCGGGGCGGAGATCTGGTCTGTTCGTTCTGCGGAAAAAGCCAGGATGAGGTCAAAAAACTCATAGCTGGCCCCACCGTATACATTTGTGATGAGTGTATTGAACTCTGTAATGACATTATTGCTGAAGAATTTGAAAAGGAAGAGGCTGCCAAGTTAAGCAGTGTACCCAAACCCACCGAGATTAAGGAGGCTATCGACGACTATGTCATCGGCCAGGAAAGGGCCAAAAAAATTCTCTCGGTGGCAGTTTACAACCATTACAAGCGCATTGAATCCCGGGCGGAGATGGAGGATGTGGAGATTCAGAAGAGCAACATTCTTTTAATCGGCCCGACAGGATGCGGAAAAACGCTGTTGGCCCAAACCCTGGCTCGCATCCTTGACGTTCCCTTCACCATTGCCGACGCCACCACTCTTACTGAGGCGGGTTACGTTGGTGAGGACGTTGAAAACATTATTGTCAACCTGCTTCAGTCAGCTGACTACGACGTGGAAAAAACATCCCGCGGCATTGTATATATTGACGAGATAGATAAGATCGCTCGCAAGGCGGACAGCCCTTCCATCACCCGGGACGTCTCCGGCGAGGGAGTCCAACAGGCTCTATTGAAGATCCTGGAAGGCACAATTGCCAATGTCCCTCCCAAGGGGGGACGTAAGCATCCTCAGCAAGAATTTATCAAGATTGATACCACCAACATTCTGTTTCTTTGTGGTGGCGCTTTCAACAACTTGGAGGGCATAATTAAGTCACGCATCGGCGTCAAGGCCTTGGGGTTCGCAGCTGAGATCAGAAAGCGGGAAGAGCGTAAGTTGGGCGAGATTCTCTTGCAGGTGCAGCCCGAAGACCTGATCAGGTTTGGTATGATTCCTGAGTTTGTCGGGCGGCTTCCGGTGGTGGCAACCCTACATGAACTTACTGAGAACGAGTTGATGCAAATTATGCTTGAGCCGAAGAACGCTTTGGTGAAGCAGTACCAGAAGCTTTTCGGCATGGAAGATGTGACCTTGCGTTTTACTGAGGGCTCTTTGAAGGCTGTGGCCCGTGAAGCCATGAAGCGGAACTCAGGAGCTCGAGGACTGAGGAGCATCCTCGAAAACATCATGCTGGACATTATGTACGAGATTCCCTCCCAGCCAGATATTCGCGAATGCGTTATCAGTGAAGAGGTAGTAACCAACAGGGAATCGCCACTGCTGCTGTATGAAGGCTCCTTGGAATCAGCATAAAGACACAGAGGCGCAAGAATAGATAGTGCGACTTTCTAGAACCCAGTGAAAGGCTGCTCGCGTCCTACCACGTAGCCTTTTCTTTACTGAACGAGATAATGATGGGTATGTTCAAAAAAAATCGTGACAGTGCCGATACAGGGGATGAGTTCGGACTTTTCGAATATCCTTTGCTGCCTCTCAGGGATATCGTTATTTTCCCTAACATGGTCGCTCCTCTTTTCGTTGGTCGAGAAAAATCAATCAAGGCCCTAGAGCACGCCATGGGGCAGGGAAAGACCATTTTTCTCGCCACCCAGAAAAAGGCAAAGACTGACAATCCCACCGAAAGAGACATCTTCCGAGTGGGAGCCGTGGCAACAATTCTGCAATTGCTTCGTCTGCCAGATGGTACGGTAAAAGCCTTGGTGGAAGGCAAAGAGCGCGGCAAGATTGCACAATTCCTTAGCAACGATGACTTTTTTATGGTGCAGGTGAATTCAATCGAGGAGCAAACTGAGCAGAATGTTCAGATCGAAGCCTTGATGCGCAGCACTGTTCAGGCCTTTGAAAAATACGCCAAACTGAATAAGAAAATCTCCCAGGAGATGGTTCTTTCGGTTTCCTCAATTGAGGAGCCGGGGCGGTTAGCCGACACCATAGCCTCCCACATGCCTTTCAAGATCGAATACAAGCAGAAGCTTCTTGAAGCCATCCCGCAATTCAATCGCCTAGAGATGCTCTATGCTTACATCAGCGGTGAAATAGAGATCATTCAGACTGAGCAGCGCATCAAAGGCCGGGTCAAGAAACAAATGGAAAAGACCCAGCGGGAGTATTATCTGAACGAACAGATGCGGGCCATCCAGAAAGAGATGGGCGAGAAGGATGATTTCCGTAACGAACTGGCAGAGTTACAACGTCGCATCAAACGCAAACGCATGGCGCGGGAGGCGGCGGCTAAAGTTCGTTCTGAGTTTAAAAAGCTCAAGTTGATGTCGCCCATGTCTGCTGAGGCCACGGTGGTGCGAAACTATATCGACTGGCTGCTCTCCCTTCCGTGGTACGACCGCACCAAAGATAAATTGGATATAGACCAGGCCTCTATCATCCTGGACGAGGACCACTACGGTCTCGAACAACCGAAAGAGAGAATCCTGGAATACCTTGCGGTTCAGGCGCTGGTGAAGAAAATTAAGGGCCCCATCCTTTGCTTCGTGGGTCCCCCAGGAGTAGGCAAAACTTCGCTCTCCAAATCAATCGCTCGCGCCTTAGGGCGAAACTTCATTCGCCTTTCGCTGGGCGGTGTGCGGGACGAGGCTGAAATCCGCGGTCACCGCCGGACATACATCGGAGCACTGCCTGGTAAAATCATCCAGAGTCTGCGCAAGGCCAAATCCAACAATCCGGTCTTCTGCCTGGACGAGGTTGACAAAATGAGCATGGATTTCCGCGGCGACCCTTCTGCGGCACTGCTCGAAGTACTTGACCCGGAGCAAAACTTCGCTTTCAACGATCACTACCT
>WOR8_10007321_pt1 | contig 10772 bp, 9 predicted proteins | sample DeeMarSeWOR38_10_FD_19890 | JGI IMG/M metagenome (IMG submission 19890)
TTCCATCCGGGAAGGTGAAATAATGGGTTTTGCAGGGATCTCTGGAAATGGCCAGAATGATCTGGCCGAAGTCATCACAGGACTGAGGCGGGCTACGAAAGGCCAGGTGATCATTAACGGAAAGGATTATACAAACCATTCGCCTGGGGAAATAATAAGGGCGGGTGTGGCGCATATACCAGAAAAAAGACGTGAAATGGGTGTGATTGAGCCCATGACAGTCGCGGAAAACGTTGTTTTAAAGGACATCAGGATTTCTCCATTTTCAAAAGGATTCTTCTTAAACATATCCCAGATAACCAAGCACGCCAAAGAGATCGTTTCCAGATTCGGGGCGCTTGTTTCCGATCTCTGGAAGTCCCAGACACGAATACTTTCTGGCGGAAACATTCAGCGACTCATATAGGGACTCGATGCAAAAGCCATCGATCATACATGGGAACTTTTCATGCAGTTACGAGAAGCCGGTTCCTCCATTTTCTTTGTATCTGAAGATTTAGACGAAATAATGGCATTGAGTGATCGGATTGCGGTAATGTCTGCAGGTCGAATCGTCGGCATGTTTGAAGGCAGTGAAGCAAAAAGGGAGCAGATCGGACTCACGATAGCGACCGGTGCTTCCAGGGCATAATGTGATCAACTCATACTTTTGAATTTTAATTGCGGATTTCCCAAAACGAAATCCCCCAGCTCAGACGGGTATGCTGATCGATCTGCAAATTTTCTATGCACACCCTTTGGGAAACTGCCGGGGCCGGGCTTTTGTTCGGATTCGGCGAAGCGCTCAAGCCCTATCTGCCCAAAGTGGTGCCATCCCAATTTATCGATATGATCCCCTGCGTGCCGACCATCTTTGTTCTGGCCAGCGCTGGCGGCCGCGTACCCCCGGCGGCCATCGGTATACCTTACATCAAAAAATAATAGCCGCGTTTAGCTTATGTTTGGCAATCGCGCAAGCCGACCATCATTCTGAGAAATCCAATGGCAAAAGGAACCATATACCGATCCGAATCGAAGGCGCTTTCTGACGAAAAAACCGGGACGAAGGTTCGCCAGGTTACCCATCATCCGTCGATTCATCATCATCCATTTTACTACTTACCTTGCTTTGACGATTCTCAACAGCGATTATTTTTCGTGTCTCATCGAACGGGGCGGCCGGAGATCTTTGCCGAAATTCAGGACACCGGAGAATTGGTGCAATTCACAGAACACGAAGGACTCAACGAATGGTCGCTTCATCCATCGCATGATGGCCGTTATGCATATTTTACTACCGATAGGGGAGCCTGGCGTGTGAATACGGAGACTTTGGAAGAAGAAGAACTGTTCAATTTTGGAGAAGTTGCCGTTCGCGACAAGGGAATGGTCGGTGCATCGATGGGCACCACGACTTTAAGTCATGACGATACATTCTGGGCAATTCCGATCAAGGTAGGAGACGTTTATAGGTTCTATCTAATTACAACAGCAACCGGGAAGTGGGATGTGATAACGGAACATATCTCCATCGGTCATCCGGAGTTTCATCCATCCGATAACTCCCTGTTGCGTTTTGCCGGACCTTTCTACGATCGGATTTGGGTGATCAACCGGGATGGCAGCGGCAAACGGCTCGTCTACCGGCGCAAGGCCTATCGAGGTCATCCCGTCAGAAAGGAATGGATTGTGCATGAGACATGGCGTCCGGGCTCGCGTGAGATTATCACAACAAACTGGCCGCATGGTGTGATCGGCATCGACATCGATACCGGTGAAACGCGCAAGGTATGCAGTTTCAACGCATGGCATCCGGCGATCAACCGCCAGGGAAACCTAATGTGCGCAGATACAACATTCCCTGATCGGGGTTTGCAGCTTTTCAGCCCACTGGACGGAGTGGGAGAGCCGCAAACTCTCTGTCTACCAAAGTCTAGCAATGAGGGCGCACATTGGAAAACACAGTATTGCCCCTATGACGATGGCCCGGTTCAGGTTTACGCGCCCCAACATACGCATCCACATCCCTGCTTTTCTCCCGATGGCCATCAATTGATATTTACCAGCGATCGGTCGGGCGATGCTCAGGTATATGTGGCGATGTTGGCGCCTTTTGTTCTAAGAACTCCGGATGCGGGGTGAATTCCATTCCACTTTTAGCTTGACAGTCTATTTTCCATAATGATAAAAAAGTTCGATTATCGAATTAATTTTCGCCTTCCGAAATTGTTTCATTCTTTTAATTTTATCCGCTGATGATATGACGGATCATTTCACATGGCTGCTGACCGCGCAACCAAGAATATAGTCCAATCGCTTGCCAAAGGTTTCCGTGTGCTGGAGGTATTCACGGCCACCGATACAGAGTTCACGTTAAGTGAGATTGCCAAGCGGGCCGGCCTCGACCCTGGTACCACATTCAGAATGATTAACACTTTAATCAGCCTGGGTTATTTACAGAGAGTAGATAATACAAGACGCTTTCGTCTTAGCCTAAAAGTGTTGGATTTAGGCTTTAACGCCATTGCGCGAAGCGGTCTACGCACGCTTGCACGCCCGATATTAAGCGCTTTGGTGGATGAGGTGATTGAAGCGGCTAGCCTGGCTGCATTGGACGGAGCGGAGATGGTCTATCTGGAACGCGTACACGCCGGTCTGGCGCGCATGGGCGTTGATGTCCGTATCGGTACGCGACTGCCGGCATATTACACAGCCATGGGCCATGCCGTACTGGCATTTCTCCCCAGAGAGACCGTGTTGCGAGTTCTGGCCCTGCGTGAACCCGTCAAAATCACACCCGCGACACCGACCACAGTAAAGGAAATCGAGAAATGCCTTGACCGGGTCCGCAGAAGGGGTTTTGCTGTGGCAGACCCGGAAGTCATCATTGGACTGCGCGTTTTGGCTGTGCCTGTTCTGAATATTGACGGATATTCCGTAGCAGCCGTCAGTGCGGCCGCACCCGCCATGAATATATCGCTTCAAGAGTTTGTAAATAAGACTGCTGAGCCGGTTATGCAAGCGGCAGGCGAACTGAGCAAAACACTTCAGGCATCCGGGACTGCATTGCCGGGATCCGTTGCGGCGGTATGAGACAATAAACAATATCAGTTTATTTCTATAGCAAAACTTAATTCAAAAAAGGAGGTAAATATGGCTTTAATTGAAGCATTTCGAGGCGTTTTGCCCGCCATGCAGGTACCGTTTAAACCCGATTACAGCTTAGACGAAGCTGAATTGCGCCGGTACACTGCCTGGCTGGCCGGGCATGCGGGTATCGGTGGGCTGGTTACCAACGGTCATACCGGAGAAGTATTCGCGCTTTCGGCCCGGGAGCGTGCCGAGGTCACCCGAATTGTGGCCGACGAAGTACAGGATAAACTCCCCGTGGTCTCAGGTGTTAATTGCGAAAACATACCGGAAGCGGTAGAACACGCCCGTATGGCCAAGGAAGCCGGTGCCAAGGGTCTTCTGGTAATGCCGCCCCACATTTGGTTACGGTTCGGTATGCGTTCCGAGCATGTCATTAAATATTTTGCAGCCATCGGTGAAGCGGTGAACATCAATCTTGTGGTCCATATCTATCCTTCTTGGTGTAAGGCGTCGTATTCATCAGCGTTACTGGCAGAGCTGGCTAAACTGCCCTGGGTTACGACCTTCAAAATCGGCACCAGAGAGATGTCCAAGTATGTCCGCGACATCACTGCGATTCGTGCAGCCGATCCAAGCTGCACCATTCTTTCCTGCCATGATGAATATTTACTGCCAACTTTGGTGCAGGGTGTTGATGGCGCATTGGTGGGCTTTGCATCACTCATACCGGATTATATTACCGACCTTTACCAGGCTGTGTGTGACGGCGATCTGAAGAAAGCCCAAGCAATTCAAGGAAAAATCAATGTCTTGAAGGAAGTCGTGTACTCCAAAGGTGAGCCTTCCAGCGACGCACATGCGAGGATGAAAGTGGCAATGAATCTGAGCGGACGTATGAACAGCAACACGGTGCGACCTCCCATTGAACTGCCCACGGGGGAGACCTATGATGCCATCGTCGCGGCGGTCAAAGAAGCCGGCCTGATGGCGTAATCAGAGAACAATGATTAGCACATGCTCAAGCAACATCTAAAATTTATTACAAAAGGAGGGAAAAAATGATCCAGGCTAAAAGAAAACTGATGACATTATTCATTGTTATTCTGGCAATCCTTATCATCACTCCGATTTCCTTACAGGCGGAGACGATAAAGATCCAGGCCATGCGTCTGGGATCTTCCTGGTACGTTTTCGGAGCGACCCTTTCCAGTTTGTTGCAGGAAAACCTGCCGGAAGGCACCACGATTGAGGTGGTGCCCAAGGGCGGCGGAGTGGGCAACCCGATTTCTGTAAGCAAAGACCCGTCAAAGATCGGCCTGGCCAATGTGGCCACCGTAGTCTGGGCTTGGAACGGCCATGAAGTTGTTTATAAAGGCCAACAATACAAGAACATTCGAGCTTTAGTCGGCGGTCTCAACTCCGTTTGGATAACGGCCATGGTTCGTGAGGCATACATCCAGCAAACCGGTAACGAAACTTTGGAGAAAATATTGCTTTCAGGCAAACCCGTCCGTGTTGTTATGAAACCGGCCGGCAGCTCGGTTCCGGTGGTAGCCGACATGGTTTTAAAGGCGATGGGCACCAGTCGTGAAAAAATCGTCTCCAATGGTGGAAAAATTATCCAGGTGTCGGCTAAACAAATACCCGCATTGATAAGGGATGCCCGTGCAGATCTTTACTTTGAAAGCGCGCTCAAAGGTCATCCGGTAACCACCGAAACTTCTTTGACCGGCAACGTCCGCTTTTTAGACATGCCCGATAATGTATTGACCCTACTCGCCAAGGAGGGGCTCAACCCTCTGCCGATGCCCGAATTCTTCAAAGGCCAATCCGGACCCACCAAAGCGCTGGACATGGGAACCCTGCTGATTGCCAATGAATCGCTCTCGGAGGATCTGGCTTACCGGATTACCAAAACCCTGTGTGAGAACAAAGATGCCATGGCTGCGGCTCACAAAGCCTGGAGCAACTTCAAACCCGAAGCCGCCTGGAAGAAGGAAAACACAGGAATTCCCCTGCATCCGGGTGCGGTTCGCTATTACAAAGAAAGGGGTTGGATGAACTAATCAACCCAGCATTTTTTCCCTTTTCCCCATTGTGTGATTTGAATTGACAATAAATACCGGCTGCTTCCGGCACACAACCGGGGAAGGGGGAAAATGGAATACCTTTACAATAAGTTTCTGAATAAATTTATACGGTTAATCAAAAGAGGAGAGACGTGTGGCTTTTTCCAGCTTCATCAGCACGCTAAGAACGATCCTGGGTGTGGTCTGGTTGGCCGGACAAATTTATATCATCTATTACCCTATGACGCCTTTGATTCAAAGGCCTATTCATCTTCTTTTGGCTCTGGCCCTCGTAATTCTTTGGATTCCTTTGAAAAGCCAGCGTTTTGGCGTGTGGATCTCACGGGTGATGGATCTGGCATTGCTGGTTGGTGTTGTTGTTACCGCGATCTATTATCTGGAGTCGGCAACCCGCCTTACGGAACGCATGGAGGGCATTGATGACATATTATTGCGAGATGTCATCTTCGGAATCATCCTGGTCTTGATAATGATGGAGTGCGTCCGGCGGGTGGTGGGGTGGTCTTTACTGGGGGTAATCCTGGCATTTTTGGTCTATGCATTCGGCGGGAATTGGTTTCCCGGATGGCTCCATTTTGGCGGATTTGGTCTTGCAGAAATGATTGAAACGCTGACAATGACCGCCAACGGCGTATTGGGAGTGACAACCGCAACCTCGATACAATTTGTGTTTTACTTTGTTGCGTTCGGGGCATTTTATTCGGCTATAGGCGGGAGCCAGCTTTTCATCGATATCGGACTGGCCGCCGTTGGTAGACACAAAGGTGGCGCGGCCAAGGCAGCCATTGTGTCATCCAGCATGATGGGCAGCATCAGCGGCAGCGCCGTCGCCAACGTGGCCGCCACCGGCGTTTTTACCATACCGTTGATGCGTAAATCCGGTCTTAATGCGGTTCGGGCAGCGGCCACCGAAGCAATTGCATCTACCGGCGGCCAGTTGATGCCGCCGATTATGGGAATTTCCGCCTTTGTCATGGCTGAGCTGTTGCAAATCAATTACGGTAGGATCGCGCTGGCCGGGATCATACCGGCAATCGGATTTTATCTGGCCATTTTTTTGGGAGCCGACCTTTTTTCGCGTAAAACTGGTATCGGAACGATACCAGCAGGGAAAGCCGCAACACACGCTCCGCTTGTTCCCCGTCTGTATCTTTTGTTTCCCCCAATTATCCTCATCGCCGTTCTGATCGCGGGGTATTCTGCAACCTATGCCGCTGTGATGGCCATCGCAGCCTGTATTGGCACCGCCTACCTGCGACGCGCCAGTTGGCTCAGCGTCAAAGGTCTAATTTCAGCAATTCAGGAGGCTACGCGGCAGGCAGCCTCGGTAGCGGTGCCGATCGCCTCAATTGGTATTATTATATCCATCTCGATTCAATCCAATCTGGCATTGAAGTTTTCCGCCAATCTCATCCATATCAGCGGGGGTTCTTTGATTGGCGCCATGGTTTTTATCATAATCGGCTGCATCATCATGGGTATGGGCTTACCCACCGTGGCGGCTTACATCATCGGTGCGATTCTGTTCGTGCCGGCGCTTCTAGATCTGGGCATACCCGAGCTCGCCGCCCACTTTTTCGTTATGTACTATTGCGTGTTGTCAATGATTACGCCACCGGTGGCCTTGGCATCCTACACTGCCGCCGGTATGGCCAACGCCAATACAATGAAGACAAGCTTACTTGCTTTTTGGATGAGCATCGTATCGTTTTTTATACCCTTTGCATTTGCTTTCGACCAGGCGCTATTGGGAATCGGTTCTCCGTTGCAAATCGCCTTGGCGTTCCTTAGCCTGTCGGCCGGAACCGGTTCCTGGACGCTCGCCTTGGCCGGCTATTTGGGGGGAAAACTGAATCCGATTGAACGCCTTCTTTTCGGCGCTGCTGCGATAGCAGTAATTTTTTCGCCTACCGGTCAATTTGTCTGGAGTCTTGGGACTGTTGGCATTGTAATCCTCTGCTGCTGGTGTTTGGTTTTGAAACCGAGATTGATCCGGAGGCAGAATAGCCAAATCCAAGCGGACACGACTTAATTCATTGAGATTATTTCTTTGATGAGTTCTTGGGACCGTTTTGACCCGGATGGGCTGTTGAAGATGTTTAGGGACGATAAGCTGAGAGTTCACGATGAAAGAACAAATTGGATTAATCGGGATCGGGCTGGTTGGAACAGCACTGGCACAAAACCTCCTGAGTAACGGCTTCTTTGTTGTAGGATACGATATCGCTCCAGATAGGTGCGCCGCTCTCGAAAAAATAGGTGGTCTCTCCGTCTCGAGTCCCACGGAAATTGCCGAAAAGGTCAATAGAGTCATTCTTTCCCTGATGAGTACTGAAATCGTTCGCGAGGTTCTGCTGGGACCCGCCGGTTTGCTTCAATCAGAGGCAACTCCCGATTATATTATCGATACAACAACCGGCGATCCGGATGCAACCGTCGAAATTGCCCTACAACTCAAGAAGCAAGAAATTTTTTATTTGGATTCGCCGATTTCAGGATCTAGTGCACAGATTCAGAAACGAAAGGGCGTTGTGATGGTTGGTGGAGACCCACACGCGTTTGAGCGCTGCCGGGATCTGTACCAAGCAATTGCCGAAGAGTTCGTTCACGTGGGCCCGTCCGGCAGCGGTTCGAAAGCCAAGTTAGTGAGCAATGTTATTCTCGGGTTAAATCGTTTGGTTCTTGCTGAAGGTCTGGTTTACGCAGAACGCTTTGGATTTGATTTAGACGCAGTGTTGGTGCTTTTGAAAAAAACACCCGCTTACTCCTGTGCAATGGATGTCAAAGGGGAAAAGATGATCAAAGGTGATTTTAAACCACAATCTCGAATAAAGCAGCACTTTAAAGATCTGGATATAGCGCTCTCTTACGCAGATAAACTAAAGCAACCGCTACCACTCACACAACTGCATCGAAATATCTTGAAAGCGGCCATTGATGCCGGATATGGTGATCTGGACAATGCGGCGGTCATTCAACACATCCGGCGAATGGCCAACCGGGATCGGGATACATGAAATTTACATTTTGAAATGAACACTTCCGAAACCAATTCTATAAAAACATTACAAGATTGATTCTAAATATGGCTTTGGCGAAGCACTTAAGCCCCATATCTATCACATTTCTATCACATTTTCGTTGTCTTAATGCTGCGAAAAAATATATAATCCCAAAAAACACGCAAGGATGGATTAATTCGGTTAACAAAAAATGAAAAAAATTTTTATCATTGCGATCTTAATCGTCGGCATCGGCTTTTTGGCTCAGCAAATATACAAAAAGGCGTCCGGTTCCCGGGAAGAAATTAAAATGCGAAGCCGTAATGTCACGGTGGCCGTGGAAGTTGCCCCCGTTCAGAAAACATCTATCCGTGAAATCGGACAATTTACCGGATCGCTGCTGCCCATGTCCGAGTTCAAGGTGGCACCGAAAATCGCCGGGAGACTGGAGAAAATCTTGGTCAACATCGGCGATATTGTAAAGGGAGATCAACTGGTGGCCGTGCTGGATGATGAAGAATACCATCAGCAGGTCAACCAGGCGATTGCGGAGCTCGAGGTCGCCCAGGCGAATTTTGAGGAACGCGAAAACGCCCTTCAAAATGCCAACCGTGAATATGAAAGAACGGTGGCGTTGCGCGAAAAAAAGATCGCATCCGAATCTGAACTGGACGCCGCCAAATCTGAATTCAACGGTCAACAGGCCAAACTCAAGGTCGCCCAGGCGCAGGTGTCCCAGAAGAAAGCGGCCTTGGAGATGGCCAAAGTCCGGCTTTCCTACACCCAGATCAGGGTACCGGCAAATCACGCCGCCGGGCATCGGGTGGTGGGCGAGCGATACGTGGACGAGGGCGCCATGCTGGCGCCCAATACGCAGATTGTCTCGATATTGAATATCGGGACCCTGATCGCCGTCATTAATGTCATCGAGCGAGATTATCCCAAAATCCAGGTGGGATTGGAAGCGGTGATCAGCACCGATGCCTTTCCCGGCCAGACATTTCGCGGCAGGGTTGTCCGCATCGCCCCCCTTTTGATGGAAAAATCCCGCGAGGCCAGAATTGAGATCCAAATTTCCAATGATCAAAGGCTGTTGAAACCGGGAATGTTTGTGCGGGTGCAGATTGAATTTGAGCAGCATGAAAATGTGACCGTGGTTCCGATCGCGGCGCTGGTAAAACGCAACGGGAAACAGGGCGTTTTTGAGGTGGATCGAAGCGAAAAAAAGGCCCATTTCGTTCCCGTCGAACTGGGCATCGTCAACGGAACCCAGGCCGAGATCTTAAACCCGCAGCTATCCGATGCGGTGGTCACCCTCGGTCAGCATTTGCTTGAAGACGGCGGCAACATCATTTTGCCGGACGAAACCCCCGGGGACCGTGTGCCTCGAAAATCCGGCACAACGGACTCACAGCAACGCCGAAAGCCTGCGACCGGAGAAAAGCCATGAACCTCTCCCGTTTTGCCGTCCATCGCCCTGTCCTGACCGTTATGGTCGCATTGATCGTCATTATTGTAGGCATCGTTTCTTTTCGACGCCTTCCCATTGATCTGATGCCCGATATCACCTATCCCACCTTGAGCATTTCAACGGAGTATGAAAACGCCAGTCCGGAAGAAATTGAGGAACTCATTACCCGAATCATCGAGGAGGCTATGAGCGCGGTGCCGGGAGTGGAAGAAGTTTCCTCGGTATCTGCCGAAGGCCGCAGCGACGTGCGGGTCACCTTTGTCTGGGGCACCGATCTGGATGCGGCCTCCAATGATATCCGCGATCGTCTGGACCGGATCATTAATCGTCTTCCGGAAGATTCCGAGCGCCCCCGACTGCGCAAATTCGATCTGGCCAGCTTTCCGATTCTGATCCTGGGTGTATCCGGAAATATGGATCCCATCCAGATGCGTAATATCATCGACCATCAGGTGAAATACCGTATCGAACGCGTTCCCGGTGTGGCCTCTCTGGATATCCGCGGCGGGCTCGATCGGGAGATTCATGTAAACCTGAATGGCGAAAAACTCAAAGCCCTGGGTTTGCCCATCGACCAGATTCTGAGCCGCATTAAAGACGAAAACATCAATTTGCCGGCCGGAACCATCGAGCAGGGACTGATGGATATTACCATTCGAACCCCCGGGATCTACACGAATCTGGATCAATTGCGCAACACGGTGGTGGCCATTCGGCAGAAGGCCCCCATTCAGCTCAAAGAGATCGCTACAGTTGATGATGCCTGGCAAAAAGTTACCCGAATTGTTCGGGTAAACGGCCAGCCCGGTATCCGGTTGTCGGTCAACAAACAGTCGGGCAAAAATACCGTTGAGGTGGCCGCCGGAGTCCTCGATGAAATCGAGCGCATCAATGCCGATATTCCCCAAATTCAGATTACGCCCATTATTGATACCTCCGATTATATTAAACGCTCGATTACCAATGTCGGGACCACGATTCTATATGGCGGCGCGCTGGCCGTCCTGGTGCTTTTGCTGTTTCTTCGCAATATACCCAACACGGCCATCATCACCACCACCATACCGATTTCTATCGTCGCCACCTTTGCCCTGATGTATTTCGGCGGCTTTACCTTGAATCTGATGACCCTGGGCG
>WOR8_10006993_pt1 | contig 10770 bp, 7 predicted proteins | sample DeeMarSeWOR38_10_FD_19890 | JGI IMG/M metagenome (IMG submission 19890)
CTATCGTTCCAATCTTACTGAGGAACGGATACGGGAACTCATCACTGAAGGAACGATTCTTGTCGATGTCTCCGGTGAAGCCGTCGGCCAGGTCAACGGGCTGGCAGTACTGGACCTGGGGGACATCCGTTTTGGAAAACCTTCCCGCATTACGGCAAAAACATATATGGGCAGAAGTGGAGTCGTGGATATCGAGCGGGAAGCGAAGATGAGCGGCAAAATCTACGATAAAGGCGTGCTCATTTTGAGCGGGTATCTGGGGGCAAAATATGCCCAGGATCGCCCGCTGGCGTTGGCCGCCAGCCTTTGCTTCGAGCAGTCCTACGAGGGCATTGACGGAGACAGTGCATCTTCGACGGAACTCTATGCGCTGCTGTCGAGCCTGGCGGATATCCCGATCCGGCAGGGAATCGCCGTGACCGGATCTGTGGATCAGAACGGGCGGGTTCAGCCCATTGGCGGTGTGAACCATAAAATAGAGGGATTCTTCGACCTTTGCAAAACGCTTGGATTGACCGGGGATCAGGGCGTCATGATTCCCGCTCAAAATGTGAAGAACCTGATGTTGCGGGATGAAATAGTCGAAGCCGTGGCTGCCGGCCGGTTTCAAATTTACGCAATTGAAACGATCGATCAGGGGATTGAAATTCTCACGGGCAGCCCGGCTGGGGAACGCGTGAACGGCTCCTATCCCGAAGGAACCATAAATGACCGGGTTGAGCGACGCCTGAAGCAGTTCGTAGAAGAAATGAAGGAATACAGCCGCGACAAGTAAATTCTCCCTCCAGGGGAATGAACTGGAGGATTCCTGATCCGCCTCTGTTTCTGCAACGTTGGGTGAAAATATCGGGAAAGAACATTTTCGGATTACTTTTTTACCGAACCGCCGACTATAAAGCCCGAAATGCAATAATTGCGCACTCAATATACTAATCTGATATAAAATCTCCGTTAGTTACAAATTATTGGTCATTCAGTAGTAGAAGGTGTGACGATCCGCCGGATCAAGATAAACGTTACTTTCCTCGGATCGACCCTTGTCAGCCGCTTCTTTACACAGAAAGGACAGGTCATGAAAACTGCTGCGATTATCGGTTTGATATTTGTGCTTTTTGGATTTGGAAGTGGATTTACGGTGAAAGCCGACGAGGCTGCCTTACTGAAAGAGGCGGCTGAAGAGATCTCTGAAAAGCAGAAAGAAGCCAGCACTGAACGTCAAAAGGCGACGTTGAGCCATGCGTCCAAAGCATTGGAAGCCGCCCAGCAAGCACTCGCAGAGGGGAACGAAGAGCAAGCCGAGAATATGAAAAAACGGGCTCTGCGCTGGGCTGTCCAATCGGTCCGGGAATGCGTCGAACCCGGTAAGGCGCCGGGGCAAATTGGTGAAGCACTTTGGGAAGAAGGGGCCATGAGTTCCAATGCGCTTGCAAGATTTAACGACCTTCTCGAAGATCTGGATAAAGCCAAGAAAAGGAAACCCAAGTCGGGCATGCCGTTCTTCGACGGCATGGCGATTAATCAGATCATGCTCGCCCTGGACAGGCTGATCACCGATGGATTTGACGGCTGGTACCCGGGCAAGGCGCTTGACTGGTACCTGAACGCTGCCGGGATGTGCGAAGATGTCCAGGAACAGATCAATGATCTTCTTGATTACTTAAACAAGCATGCCGACGATACAGGCATAACAGATTTAAGCAATGAGGGGTATGCCAAAGCAAAAGAAATGCTTGATGAACTCTATAAGAAGAAAGCCGCCGGCGCCCCGCTTGAGGAAATCGTGGAATTGGCAGAAAAAATCAAAGCGTTTCTCGATGAACAGGGCACACTGACCGGAAAGGCCCGCAAAGACAAAATACGTAAAGAAATAGAGGAAGAAGAAAAACGTGAAGCTGAAAAGACCGAGCAGGTTCAAACAACACCGACGGTAACCACAGTGACTTTTACCGCTCTGCAGGGCAAAACGGTTGTCAATCAGGATTACCTGGGCCCTGTCGACACGGTTAATTTCACGGCGCTGGATGGTACGGAGGTCGATCCCAAGGATGTGGATGCCGATTTTGATGGCCATGGGGATCATGTCACCGTCAGTATCGGAAAGCTTGCGAGACTGGGTGGAATTGTTCTTACCGGTATAAACGGCACAGTTCAGCTGCTCAGCAGTGGTGACGGTTCGGCACCTACTGGTATCACCGGTGTAGCCCCCGCGGATGGAATGATTGAAACCAGAAACGGAGTGGTGAACGAGACCTTTTCGGTACCGGAGGCTGCGACCGATGTTTTGACAAATCCCCAGGAACATATTGCCACTATCGACGACCAGTCCGTTTCGATTGTGGCTGTACGCAACGGCCAGATTGCCATTTCAGGCCAGGGGATCAAACCGTCGGATATCGGTCTGAGCAAGCTTGAGATCACATCCCCCTCAGGGGATGTGTATACGGGTACGGGCGCCGGTTGGGGATACGATATCACAATGCCCGAAGTTACCAAGACCGATGTCTGGGTTCCGGTAATGGCACAGGTCTACGGCCTGGATCCGCAGGTTCCCGTTACATTCAGATTCATGCCTCAGCCGGGGCAGCAGCTCAATCCGGAGACAGTTACGATGCCGGCGGCAGAATTGATGCTACCCGCTGCTGTAACCAGGATAAAGGCGGAACAACCGGGTCCACAGGTCCTGAGCGTGTCCGTTGAAGCGGAGCCGGAACCGTGAGAGCTATGAGAATAGTGAAGATCGCACTGTTGCCGGTTCTGCTGATGGTTCCGGTTCTTTTTGCCCAATCCCCTGAAACCAAGACCACGGATCAGGTAGTTACCAGGATCGATTTTGTCGCTGTCGAGGCCTCTGAAACAGATTCGCGGTGTAAAACCCGTTTTGCGCTGAATCTGGCCGCAGGTGTCGCTTTCCCCAAAATGGCCCGGCTTTCTGAATACACATCCTGGATAAACGGCACTTCAGAGGGAGATATCCGCGATATTGAATACCAGGGCAATTACCTCGGCAGTTTTGAATATTTTCTTCATCCCGTTCTGGGAATCGGGGCCGGGTACGAATTTATTAATGCAGCAACGGACGGGACCGTCTATTTTATGGAAACGCCCCGTCGCTTTGAAATAGATCTGAAAACACACGGTGTTTTCGGCCTGGTGCATACGAACTTTGAAGTGCTTCGGGATCGGTTTGCGCTGGGTATTGCTGCCAGAATCGGGCACTACTGGTCTTCCTACACGGAATCGGAAAACGGTTATCTGGAAAAGGGCGACGATACGTCACTTGGAACTGAATTAACGGGAGGTTTTTTGTGGCTGGCTGGCTGTCACATTTCAGTGGGAATCGAAGCGGGATATCGATGGCTGAAATTCGGTGACTATGTCGTCGCCTGGGTTTCTCCCGGCAATCCTCCCGCACAGGCCGATTTTACCGGTCCAACCACGCGTGCGATTCTCAGTATCAGATTCTGATCGGTTTTCCCGTTAGGCATGATTGGAGATCCAGTCCGGTAAATCGAAAATAACGTCACTGTGAAAATACAAATATATCGCTAATCGCAGTGACAGTCACCATAACCTCGAAATTCAGTACTTTAATCTTACTGCATAAATTTACTGTATGAATTTCGAGGCTATGATGACTGTCACTGAAATTTTATGCCGCCTTTTTCTCTAAAGAGAATTTCAAGGCAAACAGCGTTTTGTCATTGATCGTTTCGGAATCTCGAATGAAGTTGAGTGAGATCGCATGGGACCTCTCTGCATAATCGGTGTCAGCCTCGTTTGGAAAGCGTTCTATGAACAGTCTTAGGCCGGACGGCATATATCCGTCCGGAGCCTCAATAAGGATCATGATGTTTGATATGGAAACGGTTGTTCCTTTGAGACTTTCAATCACTGCCACAGCGTCAGCTTTAAACCACGCGCCTTCACCGTCGTCGAACTCTTTAAGGACAATTGCCAGATTGCGAAGCCGTTTGGGAATTTCATCGGGTAGCTTCACCGGTCATTCTCCAAGGGGTGCATGAAAGATTTTTATATGACATCATTTTACAACAGGAAACCTGCAAACCGGAGCTATCTGATGACAAAGGAAAGATTTTTTATCAGAATACGTATCGATCCTCACGGTGAAAGAGTATCGAAACAGACGATTTATTTTTGTTTTCTGCCGCTGAACCACGTTTCTGCCGGATTTAATGTTCCCTGTCATCGGTTGGATTTTTATTTCAATTCGTATACTCTCTTGGCATCATAGGTCCGTACAGATCAATATTATATTTTTACAGTTTTATCGTAATCTGCAGTAAAACCTTTGTGAGAACTGCGGATTGGACTTTGGACGGCTCATCGAAAAAATACCATGTCTCATCCATCCATCGCGACGCCAGCACCGCCCCGGTGGCGCAAACGGGCCGGATTCTGGATCGGTATAGTTCTATTTTTAGTGATTGTCTCAGCTCCGGCGCCTGAGGGGATGACCCCTGAGGCGAAATGCATGGCGGCCACCGTCGTGCTGATGGGCTGCTGGTGGATCGGCGAGTCGCTGCCGCTGGGTGTGACGGCCCTGATCCCGCTTGTTGCCTTTCCTCTGCTTAAGATCATGCCGTATGGTTCCGTCGCACCCAATTACACGAATCACTTTGTTTTTCTCCTGCTGGGCGGATTTTTCATCGCCCTCACCATGCAGCGCTGGAACCTTCACGCACGTATCGCCCTCTGGATCATCCATCTTGCGGGAACCAGCGCTCCGCGTCTGGTTCTGGGATTTATGGCCGGTTCCGCCTTTCTTTCGATGTGGATTTCCAACAGCGCCACCTGCATGATGATGATGCCGATCGGCCTGGGATTGGTGGTCAAGATCCAGGAAATGCAGGATCAAAATCCCGGCCCGACCGCCATAAACTTCGGCGCCTGCATGATGCTGGGCATTGCCTATGCATCCAACATCGGCGGAGTGGGCACCCTGATAGGTACTTTCCCCAATCTTGTTTTCGCGGGCGTATTTGAAAACCAGTTCCCGGAGGCACCGGCGGTTACATTTGTCGAGTGGCTGAAAATAGGCCTGCCTTTCACGATTATTTTTGTGCCAATCATGTGGTTTTACATGGTGAAGTTCGCACTTCCGACAAAGGGGCAGATCATAGAAAACGCCGACGCGATTATCAGGGAGGAAACCAGGAAACTGGGTAAAATGAAGCGGGGCGAGGCGATGATCCTTGTCGTGTTTGTAATCACCGCGCTTCTTTGGACCTTCCGCAGCGATATCAATCTCGGCAGTTTTACCGTGCGGGGTTGGGCCAGCCTGCTCGGGGTCGAGCAATTTGTACACGATTCGACCATTGCGATGGCTATGGGCATTCTCTGCTTCATTTTGCCGGTGGACCGTAAGAAAAGTATCGCTCTTCTGGACTGGAAACATGCCAAGGAAGCGCCGTGGGGGATATTGCTGCTTTTCGGTGGTGGATTTGCCATTGCCGCCGGCTTCTCCGAATCGGGCCTGACCGACTGGGTCGGAATGCAGCTTGCCGTTCTTCAGGGAGTGCCGATCCCGGTACTGATTGCCGGAATCGCCCTGATCATGACATTCCTGACGGAAGTCACGTCGAATACCGCATCCACCCAGATGATGCTTCCCGTACTGGTCGCTACAGCCGGTGCCCTGAAGGTCAATGTGCTCATGCTGATGCTGCCCGCCACAATTGCGGCCTCCTGTGCGTTCATGCTTCCCATCGGAACACCGCCCAACGCCATCGTCTTTGCCAGCGGACGTGTCCGCCTGGACCAGATGGCCAAAATAGGGTTCCTGCTCAATCTGATTACGGTTCTGTTTATTACCCTCTTTATTTACTTTTGGGTTGTTCCGGCCTGGAATATTTCTCCGGAAGCTCCGCCGTCATGGATGAGATAGGATTAAAAGTTGAAGATTAAAGATTGAAGATTGAACGATCCACGTCCTGTTCAATTCGGTTTTTATTTTCATGAAGGGATGCTATAAGAGTGACAATAGGGTAGAACCGATCGATAAAAGATCCCGTCAGATGCAGAACCTGACGGGGAATAAAGAGATTTAAGGAGCAAAAATATGCCTGCAGACAAAAAGGCCGAAACGAAAGAAACGGCTGTAAAAAAACGTGTATCGAGACGCGATTTTTTGGTCGCCGGAGGAACGGTTGCGGCCGTTGATGCATTAATTGCGACAACGCCGGCAAAGGCGGTTGTCCCCGCTTCGCCTGCAGCCGAAGGTACCAGCTATCCGGCATCCAGGGGCTATCTGGTGTACGACAGTAAAAAGTGCGCCGGTTGTACGACCTGTATGCTCAGTTGCTCGCTGGTGCATTATGGGGTTCAGAATCTATCCCGCTCTCGGATTCAAATCATTCAGGATTCCTTCGGTAAATTCCCGAATGATGTCCAGATAGCGCCCTGCCGGCAGTGCAAGGCGCCGGTCTGTGTTCAGAATTGTCCGGTCGGAGCAGCATTCGTGGATGCTGAAAACGGCAATGTTCGAAGGATTGACAGCGAAAAATGCATCGGCTGCAAAACCTGCCTCAACATGTGTCCGCAGCAACCCCATCGGCCTGTCTGGGTAGTCATCGATGGCCGGGGAAAATCCTCCAAGTGCGATCTCTGTCTGGACACTCCTTTCTGGAATGAAAAAGGCGGTCCAGGGGGCAAACAGGCCTGCGTGGAAAGCTGCCCGATGATGGCTATTAAATTTGTCTCCGTGATGCCCGAGCAGAAAGAGACTGAAGGCTACGATGTCAATCTTCGCAACGATCACTGGTTGAATCTCGGTTTGGTGGACAAAAGTACGATTGTGCCAAAGATGGATCTCACGTGGCGGATATTGCCGGGAGGTGAGGAATGATGCAAGGCGGATATACTGGAAAAATATTGAGAGTCAACCTGACAACAAAGACAATCAGCACAATCGATACTGAAAAATACGAGGAGTTCGGCGGCGGTCATGGCATCGGGTCCGCGGTCTTTTTCGATCTGGCAGGCGACCAGCTCCCGTTTGATGCTTTCGATCCTCGGAACCTCGTCATCATGATGGCGTCTCCCTTTTCCGGCACCTTCATGCCTGGATCGGGCCGATGCGAGGTACAGGGTCTCGGACCGATGCTGTATCCGATTGAATGGTTCGGACACAGCAATTTCGGAGGACGGTTTACGGCCCAGTTGAAATTCGCCGGGTGGGACGGCATTGTGGTCGAAGGGGCTTCCGATAAGCCCGTCTGGATCAATATCGTCAACGACAAGGTCACAATAGAAAGCGCTGCTGGGATCTGGGGAATGGATACATGGGATACGCAGGAAGAGATTTCCAGGCGTGTCACTCCGGACCTGAAGTATGGTGAATGGGCCGAGCTGGCCGAGAATTGCTATACAACCCAGATACCCGCCGTTGTCTGTTGCGGCCCGGCGGGAGAAAACAAAAGCCGTCTGGGGGCCCTGCTGCATGGTCCCGGTTCTCAAGCGGCGCTTTGCGGGTTCGGTGGAGTTTTCGGGTCCAAGAATCTGAAAGCAATCAGCGCGATCGGAACAGGTGATGTGCCCATTGCCGATCCAAAGGCGTTTATGGAAGCCAGACTCTGGTTTCGCCAGTTCCAGTGGAATGTTGACAATCCGCGCGAGGCCGAGAGGTTCGGGCGCGGGGGGCCCTACGCCCTGATCAGCGGCCGTCCCAGCGGCGGCAATACCCTCAATCGCGATATTCCACTCACTCCGGCGCGCGCGGCCGCCTGCGCTTCGTGTCCGAGAGGATGCCGCATGAGACTTGCTACGAGCGACAGCAATGAGTCGGTCTGCGGCGGTACGATGACGATCACGGTCCAGGGATCCACGAAGTTCACCCGCCAGGGCAATGATCTGATGCAGAAGTTCGGCCTGGGGCACTGGCAGTTGATACCCCTCATGAGGTATGTACAGACGCTTTACAGCAAAGGCATTCTGGGGAAGGGGAAACAGATCGACACCGACCTGCCTCTGGATCAGACCGGAACATTCGGATACGCCGAAACCCTCATGAGGCAGATAGCTCTGCGTGAAGGGATCGGCAATGACCTGACCGAGGGTTGCGCCCGGTTTGCGGAAAAAATCGGTCGATACGATGAGGACGTGAACAGCGGCGAACTCAGCTTGGCCTACTATGGAACGGCGAACCATTACGATCCGACGATCGAGGCGGAATGGGGTTTCGGCTCCCTCCTAGGCGAACGGGATCTTATGCTGCACATGATGTCCAACTATCCCATACACTGGATGGCCTGGTCGGGCGACCCGTATCTGACGGCCGAAGAAACGGCAAAACTGTACACGGATGCGATGGAGCCTTACCAGGGGGATCCCTTCATGGTGGATCACAGCGACGGGCCGACAGGGATCTACTCCGATTCCAAGGTCAAGCAGGTTGCCTGGATCAAGCATTATGAAAAATTCTGGGTCGGTGCCGGAGGTTTCTGCGGCTGGCGCTGGCCGATGTGCATCACCAACAATACGGCAGACAGAAGAGGCCCGACACCGCGGGCGGAGGAGAAATTCTGGAATGCTGTAACCGGGAATGATCTGACATTTTCCGACTACATGGAAATCGGGCACAAGATCTATACGCTGGACCGATCCATCTGGGTACTGCAGGGAAGGCATCGTGACATGGAAGTTTATCCTGACTACATCTATGACAGGCCGACCCGGGGACATGAGATGACGATGTATATTGACGGCAAATGGAAGTTCGACACCGGCGCCGGCCGCAGGCTGGATCGGGCTAAAGTCGAGGACTTCAAAACCCGGTTCTATCAGTTTGAGGGCTACAATCCCGAAAACGGCTACCCGACGCGCGAGACTCTCGAGAAGATGAATCTCGGGAAGGTTGCGGATTTACTCGAAAGAAAAGGCAAGTTGGGCTGATTCACCCGGGCAATACCCATAGTTTGGCCCATTTGAAGTGTGAAATGTAAAGCCATGTGAGTATAGGGAGAGACTAACCGGGGGCGTGAGATCCCCGGTTAGGTTGAAGAAATAGATCGAGCCCTGAGGGTCGATAGATGCGTATCAGTAAAGATTGTCTGTCGCCCTTCAGGGCTCGATCTATATTCCAATCTCCGGGATTTCACGCCCTGGCAATTTCCTGCCAGCCCTTACAGGGCCTGAATTCTCAACTAGAAAGCCTTTCAATAACTTCTGTTTGAGTTTATGTCTATCAGCCGTGAAGGATTGAAGATGTCCGTTTCCTGTTTGAATATTTGACCTTCGATTTTTAATAACTATATTGATATGACATCAGCGACGGAATAAAGAGAGGGTTGTTGAATGTCGGAATCTGCATTTCAATCATCGGTCATGGACGCACCTGAAGCGTTTGAAAGCTATTATCTTGAAACCCGGAAGGGATTTTTCTTTGCGGTCAAGGGCCAGGAGCATCCTCCAGATCGCTGGATCGCTGTGCTGCGCTATTTGCCCGACCCGAAGATGGGCACACGTGAGAAGAACGGGAAGTTCTACCGCCGGTTATACGGATTTAAAGAACAGGTGCAATGGATAGAAGAAGTTTGTCCGCAGTATCGGGCATATGATCGGATTTTTCGAACAACGCTGCAGAGTGTGTCTCGATCGCAGGTCCGAAAAATTTACAATCCACGGCAGAAACTTTACGAACTGACGCAGGCAACAGTTCGAGACGGACTTGAAGAAGATGTCGTCGATTTCTCGGTTTTATTGGAGAAAGAAGCCCGTGTGCCGGCATCTTCACTGGGAATTACCGGGTCTGTACTCATAGGCATGCATACGGATCGCTCTGATATCGACATTGTCGCATTCGGTGAAGATGGCTGTAGAAAAGTACATCAAGCCCTTAGCAGGCTGCTTGCGGATTCGTACTGTAAGGAATTGAGGCGGCTTGATGCAAAGGGAATGGAAAAGCTTTATGCCCAGAGAATTGTCGATTCGAAAATGGAATATAGTGAGTTCGTGCATCTGGAAAAGCGAAAGGTGAACCAGGGCACTTTTCGAGGGCGTCCTTATTTTATACGCTTTGTGAAAGAACCCTTTGAAGCGGAAACGGATTACGGACAATTCCATTACACTCCCATAGGCCAGGAAAAGCTTCAGGCGGTGGTTGTAGAGGATCATGACGCTATATTCACTCCCTGCAGGTATGGCTTGTCAGGAACTCAAACCACAGGAAAGAAGCGGATGCCGGAACCGAATGAGATTGTTTCTTTCCGGGGCAGATTCAGCGATCAGGCTCGAATAGGAGACCGTATTCTGGCGACAGGAACTCTGGAACAGGTTCAGGACGGTCAGGGAGTTAGCCGGCACCGTCTGTTGTTGGGGAATTCCAGAGAAGATACAATGGTTGTGATGAGATAGTATCGGGCTGACACATGTTTCCGTCATGTCCGGAATCCTTCCGATGAAAGGGACATTCCCAGCGAAATGGCTATTATCACTGTTTCGATAATCCTGGTTGCTGCTATAGCCTTGCTCGTAAGCGAGAAGCTGCCGACGGATCTCACCGCTATCGGCATCGTTGTGGTACTCATGGTGTCCGACACGGTAAGTCCCGCCGAAGCTCTGGTAGGATTTTCAAATCCGGCCATCGTTACTGTTGCGGTTCTTTTTGTCGTCAGCCGTGCGCTTGTGCGCAGTGGTGCCCTTGATTTCATTACAGCGTCGGTGATGAAATTTTCAAAGGGAAATCCCAGCCGGTTACTTCTCCTGAGCCTGTTCCTGGTCGGAGGTTTTTCCTCCTTTCTGAATAACACTCCT
>WOR8_10007324_pt1 | contig 10770 bp, 10 predicted proteins | sample DeeMarSeWOR38_10_FD_19890 | JGI IMG/M metagenome (IMG submission 19890)
CTTTGAAAGTAGATTCGGATAAGGTGTTAGGCCTGGCGGGAATTGGTCCAAAAGCGATGGAAAACATCGAAGAAGTATTAGCAGGATTGACCTTCCCTGAACCAGAACCAGAGCCAGAACCTGAAGTTGAAGCAGTTGCGGAAGGTGCTCCGGAAGCTGAACAAGTGGTAGAACCTGAAGCGGTTGCTGAGTCGCCTGTGGCCGACGATCAGGTTACAGAGCAGCCAGAAGCGGTTGCTGAAGAAGTAGCAGAGGCACCTGTTGAAGAAAAAGTCAAAGGAAAGAAGCCTCGCAGGATAGATGAAGAAGAAATTAGTGAAGATGATGATTTAGTGAAAGATGACGTTTTCGCTGGATGAACTGTTCGCTTTGAAAGAAATGTTCCAGACTGGACGCGTTGAAGAAACTGAAGAACTCGTTCCTGGTGAAAAGAAAAAGAAGAGTAAGAAGAAAAAGAAGAGACACGTCGAAATTGAGTACGACGAGGAACTTGGCGAAGTTATCGCGCGTAAAAAGCATAAACGTGGTGATGATGACTTTGGTGAAGATTGGTAATTTCTAAGAAAGAGTAAGGTGGCTAAGAAACCTGCTCAACGCGCAAAACATATTCCGCAACGGACTTGCGTTGGCTGTCGTACGGTGATGCCGAAACACCAACTTATCCGTATTGTCCGCTCACCTGACGGGGTGCAGGTGGACTCAACGGGAAAACTGGCCGGGCGAGGTGCGTATTTGCACGACCGGCGTTCCTGTTGGGAGCGAGGCCTGAAAGGTGCATTGGCGCGTGCGTTGAAAACCGAATTAGCTACCGAAGAACGAGAGCGTTTGCAGGCATACTTGGAGACGCTACCTGAAGAGTCCGGTGAAGTGAACGCGGACGGAACGACAACAATCATGTGACCGATTGATTTTTCGCTCACATGGCGCGTTTCCCGCAAACCGGGCCTGGCTTCGTAGAATGGGGGGCGAAGCGATTATGTGTAATTTACCAGGAGGTGGCATATGAGCAAAAATGGAAGCAAGATTGAACTTCCTGCCAATATCGTGATTCGCGATCTGGCACAGATCATTGAGCAAAGCCCAATTGATATCATAAAGAAATTGATGAGCAATGGTGTGATGGCAAGCATCAACCAGTCGGTGGATTTTGATACTGCCGCAATTGTGGTTGCCGAGTATGGATTTGATGCTATACCTGAAGTGTTCGAAGAAGAAGTCAAAGAAGAAGTTGGTGAGATTCCACTCTGGCGTCAATTGATCGCGGATGAGGAAGAATCCAAACTTACTGACCGGGCACCGGTGGTCACCATTCTCGGCCACGTTGATCATGGCAAGACATCCCTGCTGGATGCCGTCCGCGAGACAAATGTGGCAGATGGCGAAGCAGGCGGTATTACCCAACACATCAGCGCTTACCAGGTTGAGATGAAAGGACGCACGATCTCCTTCCTAGATACGCCCGGTCACGCAGCTTTTACAGCCATGCGTGCGCGCGGCGCCCAGGGTGCAGATATCGTCATTCTGGTGGTGGCCGCAGATGACGGTGTTATGCCGCAGACTAAGGAAGCCATATCGCATGCCAAAGCGGCGCGTGTGCCCATCGTTGTCGCGCTTAATAAGATGGATAAAGCCAACGCCAACCCGGAAAACGTCAAGCAGCAACTAGCAGAGCAGGAACTTGTTCCGGATGACTGGGGCGGTAGCACAATGGTCATTCCGGTATCAGCCAAGAAAAAAGAAGGCCTGGATGATTTGTTGGAGGCCATCTTACTAGTTGCTGACAGCACCGACATCCGTGCTAATCCCGAAGGAAGTGTCATTGGGACGGTTATCGAAGCAGAAGTTGATAAACAAAAAGGAACGGTAGCAACCTTGCTGGTCCAGAACGGAACGCTTCATTCGGGCGACATTGTGGTTGCTGGCACTGCTTATGGTCGTTTACGCGCCATGTTCGATTTCCGGGGCAAGTCTGTTGATGAAGTTGGTCCATCCACGCCAGTAGGTGTATTAGGGTTCAATGATGTTCCATCAGCAGGTGATTTGTTCAGAGTTGTAAGGTCAGATAAAGAAGCGCGTACGCTTGTTAATAAACGTATTGAAGAGCAAAAGGAACAGAGCCAGGTAAGTAAGAAGGCATCCTTGGAAGACTTGTTTGCTGCTTATCAAGCGGGTGAAGCCAAGGAACTCAGCCTGATCATCAAAGCCGACGTGCAGGGTTCGCTTGAGCCCATGATGTCGGAATTGGAAAAGTTGGGTAAAGGCGAGATCGGTGTCAACGTGCTGCATGCAGAAACTGGCAACATTGGTGAAAATGACGTCATGCTGGCTTCGGCTTCGAAGGCCATTGTCATCGGTTTTAACGTGCAAGCCGACGTAGCGGCGCGTCGCCTGGCTGATAAAGAAGGGATCTCGATCCGTCTGTATGACATTATTTATCGCATGACCGAAGATATTGAGAAAGCCCTAAAAGGCATGCTTGAGCCGGAAGTTACTGAAAAAGAGATCGGTCGTGCCGAGGTGCTGGCAGTCTTCCCGATCTCAAAGATTGGCAAAATCGCTGGTTGCCGGGTGCGCGAAGGTGAATTGCGCCGCAATGCCAAAGTGCGCTTGTATCGTGGTGAAGATCTGGTCTTCGAAGGGGACATGGCCTCGCTCAAGCACGAAAAGGAAAATGTGAACGAGATTCGCACCGGATTTGAATGTGGTGTTGGATTGAAGAACTTCCACGATATTGAAGTCGGCGACGAGCTTGTGTGCTACGTTTTGGAAACATCATCGTAAATATATTAGGCGGGGTTCCTCGCCTAATTATTCTTGAACTATGCCATCAGGAATCCGACTTCAGCGAATCGCGGACCGCGTCCGCCAGGAACTCTCGGAAATGCTCATCCGAGAGGTCAGTGACCCACGCCTGCAACAGATTTTCATTACAGACGTAAAGGTAGATAAGGAACTGGCTTATGCGGATATTTACATTTCCGCGGTCGAAGGATCAGAACGCTCCAGGGAAATTTTAGCTGGATTGAAAAGCGCCAGCAGTTACCTGCGGCGGACGTTGTCGCAGCGAGTCGAATTGCGGACATTTCCGCGTCTGCGCTTTCACTGGGATCCGACACCGGAGAATGCTGATCATATCGAAAGATTGCTGTCGGAATTGAAAGACAAGGAAAAACAAGGGAAAGAACCGAAGAAAGAATGACCGAGAATGTAGCTTTAGCAGTCAAAGAGCGCTTGGGAGCAGCTCAAAATATTTTAATTGCCTCACATATCCGGCCGGATGGCGATGCGATCGGTTCCCTGATCGGGCTAGGATTGGCGCTGCAGAATGCTGGCAAAACTGTCCAAATGGTGCTAGCTGACGGGGTGCCTACCACCTTCCGATACCTGGAGGGCAGTGACCGGGTCCTGAAAGAACCGAACGGAGATTTTGACACTTTTATCACCGTTGATGCTGCGGACTTCAAACGTGTCGGAAAAGTGTTTGAGGCCTATGATGCCCCGGATATCAACATCGACCACCATATCACCAACGAGCGCTTTGGTAAATTAAATTTGATAGAAGGACAAGAAGTTGCCACTGCAGCAATGCTGACCAAATATTTGCCAGCCTGGGGCCATGAGATTACCCAGCCGATTGCAGCCGCCTTGTTGACCGGCATCATTACCGATACACTTGGATTCCGCACATCGAATATCACAGCGGATGCCTTACGCCGCGCTGCGACTTTGATGGATACCGGTGTGAACATGTCCGAACTCTACATGCGCGGACTGGTGCGCCGTTCGCTTCCGGCAGCCCGTTATTGGGGCGCGGGGCTTTCCAACCTCGAATCTTCGGATGGTATTGTGTGGAGCAAATTGTCGCTCGAAGACCGTGAATCATGTGGCTACAGTGGGAACGATGATGCCGACCTGATCAACATGATTTCCGCGATTGAGGATCACAGGATAGGTATGATTTTTGTTGAACAACACGACAATTATGTAAAGGTTTCATGGCGCGCTCTGGCACAGGGTGTGGATGTTTCGCCTGTTGCAAAATACTTTGGCGGCGGTGGACATGCAGCTGCAGCCGGGGCTACCATTTCGGGCGACCTAGATGATATTCAATCGATGGTACTTAAGACTACAAAAGAACTTTTGAGTCTTTAACCCAAAATCAGATAAATGTGTCATAATAAGACAAGAAAGGGATGATTTAGGAGGAATTGGATGAACAGTCAAGATATAAAAAACGCTATATCTGGCGTTTTGGTTGTAGATAAACCTGTGGGCATGACCTCGCACGATGTAGTGCAGGCTGTCCGGAATGGGACAGGTATTCGCCGTGCCGGACACACGGGCACGCTCGATCCGCGTGCTTCTGGCGTGCTGGTTATTTTGGTAGGCCCGGCTGTACGCCTGAGTGAGTTTGTGTCTGCCTCGGATAAACGCTATCAGGCCATCATCCGCATGGGTAGTTCTACCGATACCTATGATGCGGAGGGCAAGTTCACAAGCCAAGAGATGCCTGTTGATGTGACGGAAGAGGAATTTGAGACAGTTCTCAAGGGCTTCGAAGGCGAGATCGAGCAGACCCCGCCGCAATATTCCGCTGTCAAGGTTAAGGGGCGCAAAGCTTATGAAATGGCCCGCAAAGGTGAAGAAGTAGAGCTGGAGCCGCGTATCATTCAAGTGATGCATCTGGAAGTGCTCGAATGGGCGCCTCCTGAAGTTGTTGTGGATGTACATTGTTCGTCTGGTACCTATGTACGCTCGCTGGCCAATGACCTGGGTGAAACGCTCGGCACGGGCGCATACCTGGTTGGGTTGCGCCGCACCAAGAGTGGACGCTTTACCTTGCGCGATGCGGTGCCCCTACGTAAGTTGCAGGAAGCCTTCCAGACCGGAAACTGGTACCAGTACCTCATCCCGGCGGCAGAAGCGTTGGGTGATTGGGAAACTCGAGAGCTTGATCCCGACGAAGTAGAAGAAGTCCGTCATGGGCACCGTGTCCCGGCTGACCCTGATACCAAGTTAGATAGCTGGGTGCGCGGCGTTAGCACACAGGGTGAACTGGTCGCATTGCTCACATGCATGGAAGGTGAAGAAGAAGGCTCCCGCGAATGGCAGCCAAAGAAGGTATTCTTCCAGTCTGGCTAAACCCTTAGAGCGGCCTTCTACCATGCAGCATTACCGCTCTTTGGACGACATCTCACTAAATAATTCCTGGCTCACGATCGGCGTTTTCGATGGCGTGCATCGTGGGCATCAGGAAATTCTGTCAAAATTGACGGCAGGCGCTCATCAAAATGGCGCGCCTGCCGTTGTGCTTACCTTCTGGCCGCATCCTGGAATTGTATTGGGGAAACGTGCGCACCTGAAATGCCTGACCACACCTGATGAACGCGCCGAACTTCTTGGGGAACTGGGCGTGGATGTGGTGGTCACCCAGCCGTTTACGCCTGAATTTGGGAATCTATCCGCTTTGGAATTTATGACCCGCGTCTCTCGAAGCCTGAACCTGCGCTCGTTATGGATCGGCTATGACTTTGCCCTGGGCCACAACCGCGAAGGGAACTTCGCCCGACTGACCGAGCTTGGGAAAGAGTTGAGGTACAGCGTGCAGGCCATTGACGCAGTAGTGAACGGCGCAGATGTGCTATCTTCCAGCTTGATCCGTCAGCGCATCCGAGAGGGGGATGTGTCTCATGCGGCCGAAAACCTGGGACGCTTCTACTCCCTTTCCGGCCCGGTCGTCCACGGCGACGGGCGAGGGCGCAAGATCAACATCCCTACGGCCAACATCGACTATCCCAAAGGTAAGGTCATCCCGGCCTTTGGGGTGTATGCTTGCTGGGCCTGGATCGGGGAGGAGAAGCACCCTGCTGCGGTCAACATCGGCATCAACCCGACCTTTACTCCCGATAAAGAGACGCCCAACGTGGAGGCTCACATCCTGGATTTCGACCGAGACCTGTATGGCCAGGTTTTAAAACTGGAATTCTTAGGGCGCCTGCGGGATGAGATGAAATTTGATGGTGTGGAGACGCTGCTCAAGCAGATCCACGCGGATATTGTTAAAACGAGAGAGTTACTGAAGTGACGGTCACCTTTGCGTAGCATCCCCGGAGAGTAACGTAGGGGACAAGGTGACCGTCACTTTTTTCTCCGTTTGTTATAATCGCTCCAATTTGCCCAAGGAGTTCCCATGCCCGCACCCAAACGAGAAATTTACCTGCTTTCTTCCAAGGATTTATCCCCTGAAACCATCGCGGTGGCCTTTGCCAAGACATCGCGTTTCCCCGATTCCTTCCGTGATATTGCCGCCGAGCTGACCGATGAGAAATCGGCCCAGTTCCACGAGAAATGGGTGGTCGGTTACGGTCATGCCTCCGTCGCCGAGCATGCCGTTTTGCATCTCGCTATTGAAAACGCATCTCGCGTTGCTATGGAGGCCATCGAGAGCAACCGCCTGGCTTCCTACACCGAAAAATCCACCCGCTACCAGAAATGGGATGCGGACTCCTTTTACACACCTGATGAGTTGAATGGACACCCTTTGCGCGATGAATTTGTCGCTACCTGTCGCATGTTGTTCGATACCTACGAAGCTTCGCTGGAGCCGGTCAAGGCGTTGATTGCTGGACAGGTTCCGCGCCGCAATGACGAAAAGGACGCGGCCTACGACCGACGCATCCGCTCCCGTTATGTGGACATATGTCGTTTCATCCTGCCCGCGGCTTCGCTGGCAAATGTCGGCATGACGGCAAATGGGCGTGTGATCGAGAATGCCATTCGTAAATGGTTGTCCAGTCCGCTGGCGGAAGTGCGTGAGATCGGTGAAACGGTCAAGCAGGTGGCGCAGGGGGAGTTGCCGACATTGGTTAAGTATGCGGAGGCGGTCCCTTATTTAGTTGAAACCGGTGAAGAATTTGCCGACCATGAACGACAGACAACGGACGATAATGCATCGTCTATGGTCAGTGGTCTGCCGTCTGGGAGGTGTTCTCTTGTAGGTTACGATAAAGACGGCGAGAACAAAATCCTGGCCGCCGTCTTGTACCGTTTTGGGAATATGTCTTTTGCAGATGCGCTGGAAAAAGCGAATGATGCACCCCAACGGGAACAATTAGCAGAATCTCTACTGGGGCGGTTGGGAAAATGGGACGTTCCATTGCGCGAACTGGAACACTGCGCCTACACCTTCGACCTGGTCATGGATCAGGGTGCCTATGCCGAGTTCAAACGTCATCGCATGATGACGCAGACTCCGCAGCTCCAGACAGCGGCGTTAGGGTACGCGACCCCACGTCTTATAATGGAAGCAGGTTTTGGATCCCAATATGAAGCAGCGATGGATGCAGCGCGGACGATGTGGAAAAAGTTGAACGAGTTCAATCCACACGTCGCGCAGTACATTGTCCCCAATGGATTCAATCGCCGCGTGCTGGCAACGTTCAATTTACGAGAAGCCTATGCTTTCTGTCAACTAAGGGCGGCGTCGAATGCGCATTTCTCGATCCGCAGGGTTGCACAACGGATCTATGAAGAGATTGCGCGCGTGCATCCACTGCTGGCGAAATATATGGTTTTACCTGATGAACCCTGGGGGAAGATTGAGGAAGAATATTTTTCTTAGTCCGCTCAAGGCGGCGTCCACGCCGCCGAGGACGGCGGCTAGAGCAATAGAATATTTTCGGCGGGGTTCTACCCCGCCGAAAATATTAGTCGTCTTCTTCGTCTGTTTTTATTCCAAATATCTCATCAATTTGCGCCATGATCTCAGGGGTGAACTTATCCACGAACTCCATAGCCTTCATATTCTCATGCACCTGCTCCACGCGGCTGGCGCCCGTGATGACCGTGCTGACGAAGGGATTCTGCAAACACCAGGCCAGCGAGAACTGAGCCAGGCTGGCGCCCATCTCTTCGGCTAAGGGTTTTAGAGTTTCCACTTTAGCCAGTTTTTCCTGGTCGGTTAGATGATCTTCCAGCCAATCGTAGCCGTCCAGCGCGCCTCGGCTATCCTTGGGAATGCCAGCCTTGTATTTACCGGTCAGCAGACCCGAAGCCAACGGGCTCCAGATGGTGGTGCCGTAGCCATATTCCTTGTAGACGCGCTCGTATTCCGGGCTAAAGCGATGCCGTTCAAACATATTGTATATGGGCTGTTCCATGACCGGTTTGTGCAGGTGATGACGTTCGGCAATCTCGATGGCTGCCACGATTTCCGCCGCTGACCATTCCGATGTGCCCCAATAGAGCGCCTTGCCCCATTCAACGATGTTGTGCATCGCCCAGACGGTTTCTTCGATGGGGGTGTTCGGGTCAGCGCGATGGCAGAAGATCAGGTCAACGTAATCCAGGTTAAGACGTTTGAGCGAGCCGTTGATACCCTCGATCAGATACTTGCGATTGAGCGTATTCTTCATATTTGGGCCTTCGTTGATGCCCCAGAATAGCTTGGTCGAAACCAGATAACTGCCGCGCGACCAGCCCAATTTCTTGAGTGCCGCACCCATCACTTCTTCGGATTTTCCTCCCGCGTACACTTCGGCGTTATCGAAGAAATTCACACCCGCTTCATACGCAGCGGCCATCATCTCCACCGCAGATTCGATCCCCGCCTGGTTGTGAAACGTAACCCACGAACCAAAAGAAAGTTCGCTTACTTGTATCCCCGCCTTACCTAAATGTCGATATTCCATGGTGTCTCCTATACGTTGTGTTGCAAAGATTATACTGCCCCGCCAAGTATAATCATGAGCATGAAACACGCGCTCCTGCTTTTTGTTATTTTGCTTTCTGCCTGTGCTCCACAAACTAGAGACCAGACGCCCGCGTCTCCTTCTGGCTCCATGATCCTTTATTCTACGCACACGCCCAGCGCTACACCTGAGGGGCCAGATGGCCTGGTGGTTTCCTTTGAAACGCCACTGCCCTCACCAACACCGTTTACTTACGATGTCCAGGCTGGGGATACGCTGAGCGAGATTGCCGAACGCTTTGGCGTTTCGTTGGACGCACTTATCGTGGCCAATCCGGATATTTCTCCGAATAGCATGTCCATTGGGACGACACTGAATATTCCCAGCGGCCCGATCAACCCTACCGGTGCCTCGACTTCCACGCCTGTGCCTGCTCCCGTCAAACGGATCGAATGCTATCCCACAGCCGACAAGGGCATGTGGTGCTTCGTGTTGGTCCATAATGATACGCCTGATATGCTCGAAAACTTGTCCGCGCAGGTGACGCTGGTGGATGAAAGCAGACAAGAATTTCTCAGTGCCCTGGCCTTTCCTCCGCTCAACATCCTGCCGCCCGGAAGGTCCCTGCCGTTGATGGTATTTTTTCCACCCACAATTTCCTCCAACGCCCACCCCCGTGCGCAAATCCTGACAGGTATCCGCCTTTTACAGGACGATCCACGTTATTTATCTGCTTCCGTGCAGAACACGCTTGTCCAGGTGGATGCATCGGGCCGCAGCGCACAAGTCAGCGGGAGGGTGCGGCTGCCAGAAGATTCAATTTCTGCCAGTCAGATTTGGGTTGCGGTTGTGGCTTATGATGAGTTCGGACGCATTGTCGGTGTTCGCCGTTGGGAATCAAAAAATGGGGAGACACAATTTGAGTTTGAAGTTTCCAGCTTAGCAGGAAGTATTGAGAAAGTGGAGTTCGTAGTGGAAGCAAGGCCGTAAGCCCACACCCTCCGGCCTCACCTGCACTGCAACGAACGCAGTGCGGTGCTAGTGTCGGCCACCTCCCCCATTTTCCTGCGTGCTTCAGCAGGAAAATGGGGGAGGCTGGGTGGGGTCTATTTCCCCTCCAACCACATATATCTTTCAATCGGCACATCAATTGGGGTGAAAACGTAACCTTTCACATACGGCTTGACCAGCATATACGATAGCGAATGCGTGGTGAACAGCACCGGTGCGTCATCTACGATCATCTGCTCGGCCTGCTGGTACATTTGGATGCGTTTGGTCACATCCTGTTCCACGCGCGCGGCCTCGAGTAGCGCATCCAACTGAGGGTTGGAATAGCGCCCGCTGTTTTGCGCTGACTCGCTGTGGAAGAGTATATCCGCGAAATTCTCTGGGTCAGGATAATCCGCACACCAACCACCGCCGAAGATTTGTCCGTGCTCACCTGCGTAAATCTTGTCGATGTAAAAATTCGGTTCCAGGTTCTCAACCGTGATTTCCACGCCCAGCACCTGCTGCCACATTTGTACCAGGGCTGCCACGTCCGCGCCGATGTAGGAGCCGATGCCCGCATCCGTATAAACGATGGGGGGCAAGTTCTCTGGTCCGCCATATTTGGATTCAGCCAAAAGCTCCCGAGCGCGCTCGGGGTCATAGGGCAAGCCCTGGAGTCCGATATTGAAGCCGGGTAGTCCAGGTGGAAAGAGTCCGATAGCTGGTAGTGCGCGTCCGCTCAAGACAACGTCGAGATATTTTTGACGGTCAAAAGCCATTGTGAAAGCCTGTCGCACCTTGAGATCATCGAAGGGCGGCTGTGTCACATCGAAAACTACAAAGCCTGTACACAGGTTCACTCCGGTCAGCAACTCGTTGTGCAGCGGTTCGGTCGGGTCCAGGAAACGTTCGGCAGAGTAATACCCGATGCCGGTCATATCAATTTCACCCGCTTCATATAAACGGATGCCGACGCCGCTGTATAGCTGCATGATCACATATGGAATAGAAGGTTTTCCCAGATAATAATCAGAGTTGGCTTCATAAGTGAGCTGCTCAAAAGTTTCCCATTCGACTAGCTTGTAAG
>WOR8_10008908_pt1 | contig 10766 bp, 11 predicted proteins | sample DeeMarSeWOR38_10_FD_19890 | JGI IMG/M metagenome (IMG submission 19890)
TATTTGCCCATCGTTGAGGCGGACAAGCTCATCAACCTGCCGGTTGCCAAGGATCACATCCTGAGTTCCCTGACACTCGGCATGAAGAATTGGTACGGTGCAATTGGCGGAAGGCGCGGCTCGCTCCACAGAGAAATACATCCAAATATTGTCGATCTGGCCCAGTTTTTCAAACCTACCGTAACATTGATAGATGCCACTCGAATCATGGCAAAAAATGGTCCTTCAGGTGGAAGCACATCTGATGTCGTCACAAAAAATACGCTTATTTTAAGCGATGATCCGGTTGCTGCAGATGGCAAAGCAGCTTTGCTTTTTGGCAAAGAACCGCAGAATATTGGGTATATCAAATTGGCTAGGAAGCAGGGGCTCGGAACCTACGATTTTTCGAAGCTACTTCAAAAAAAGGTGAGTGTATAAATTCGGATTATAAACAGTTTAACGAATCCGTCATGACCGTCTCATCCGAGAATTGATGAAATCAAATGGAAATATCAATCTCCTGTCTTCTTGGAGGCGAGACTTGGATAGCTTAAATAAAATATCATCAAAATTTAGACTGCGAAACGCAATGTGAAAATTCACTAAATTATTGATGTCGGCTATTAGCCTCTAATTTGAAAATTTTGCGGGTGGCTTCACCAAACCTAAAACCTCATGGCCCTACTCCAACATCTCCCCTGAAAAACGTCAAAATTTACCCAATTTAAATTTCAGCTAAATACCTGAGCCGACAGCCTTAATGTCTTTTAGGATTTTCTGTAACGGGGTTTAGGGCAAGGCACTAAAGAACAATTTCAACAACGCAACGGTATTTTAATGTGGGTGACCCATCGGGTTCACTTAAAACCGCCGTTGCCGGAATTTTCACTCATGCACTGCCAGAAATACGGCCAATTTTGATCATCGGCACAATCACCGATAAAACCGCCGAAACGACCCAGCTCGTAATCTTTGGTTATGATGTAACCATGGGGGGATTTAAGCGGTTTGGCGGGATTAGATGCAGCTGACGCCTTCTGCTGTGCTACCGTATTCTCAGGATCCGGCCCGGTTTGAGAAACATCGGATGGTCGGTTTGCGACGCATGCAAACAAATTAATTATCACAATAATAACCATCAACGCTTTCATCGGCGCCTCCTGAAATTTTATACCGCTTTTCATAATTTTATTCCGAATTAAGGAAACGCGGCATAAGTGGTTGTAGAAAAAAACGTTCGAATACCGGAACGTTTTTTTGACAATCGCTATAAGCCCGTCTCTTCAAATCTAACGCAAGTTCAATTTTTGTAAAGTTAAATTTAGCGGGAACCACTTGCCGGATTTTAATGCGGTATTACTCTTATACTGCCCAATATTTTTTACAGAACATTCATTATATCGAGTCATTATTTATTGATTGTTTGACAACTCATTGGAATTTAAACGAAACACGAAACAACCAGATACTGAAACGGTTTCGATATCGAAACCGTTTAAAAAAGGAGGTCGAGTGATGACAAAGGTTAAAACGTTTGCAAGCCCGCTAAAAATTTTTCATGCCAAGAAGGAACTCGAAGCACTCGATGCCATGGTTAACAAATTTATCAAGGACAATAAAGTACAGAAAATAATTTCTGTCAGTGATGCCACCACCTCTGATGATAACGGGGCAACCATCGGGTTAATCCGTGTCCTGGCTTATGAGTAACCCATTTTTCAATCGTGAGTCAAAAACGCAACTGGACTTAAGTAAGCGATACGGCTTTTGTAATATATTTGTGGGATCTGACGCTAATTGGGTTCAGGAGATTTGTGCGGGCCGAACGTTTTTCTGAACTGTTGGCGCAGATTATCACGCCAGCGTTTAAAGAGCGGCTTAATCGCATTGTAGAATGGGCTTTGCTTGGATTCGGTGACTTCCTCGGCCACCAGCACGGTAAAGCTGGCGTGCTGATCGCGTGAATCACCTGCTTTCAACGGTTCTAAACGAATTTGCATGCCATCGGCAAGACGGATGTTTTGTCGCGCCATTGTTGCTTCTTTTTTACCGCTGGTAAAGGTGCAGCGGTTGCTCCAGCAAATATAGCCTTCTTTATACACCCCCATCACAAAAGTTTTATCGGAATGATCCGGAATCTTAAAATAGCCGTCTTTATCGGAAAAATCCTGGGCGGAATCAAATGTTTGGTTCGTTGCGGAATTTGTTTCAGACTGATCTTCGACCCAGCGAATGGCAACGGCGGCACCTTTAATCGGATGTTCCGTTTCGGCATCCACCACGCGCCCTTTAATGAGGCACTTTGGTGTGCAGGCAGCCAGGGAAATAAAAAGTAAGATACCCGTCAGGAGCAGTGTGAATCTAATGAATTTAGCCTGCACAAATCCCCCCCAAAGCCTTTGGAATGATAAGCCCGTTTAATTGAAACCAGCGGGTGTTTTACGGTCATCCGCTTATCTGGTTCGGTACAGCCCCTGCCCTTTAAAGGACAGGGGCTGACTGAACCATAATCAGGTTAACCTCCCCAAATGCCGTTGTTTTTCCCGGTAACAACCCCAATATAAATTGAAGGCCCGACAAAAAAAGATGCACGCGCATCCGAGAAGTCTCCGGGATGCTTATCGGCACGTTGCGATAAAAGTTTAGCAATTTTTTAATGCACCCGGCCATTCGGGAATTTGATATGTTTGCATTCCTTGGTGTTTTTGGTTTCTTATGCCGTTACAAATTGTTACAAACTGTTACACCCTTGAAAAGCATTCTGCCTTCATTCTGATTATATTTTTGCCATGGATAGTTTAATTTTTTTTCAAACTCTCATCCGTTATTTTACAACAGAGGAGGAATCATGGTAAAAAAAGGTTTATTAATCGCATTGATCTGTGTTTTTATTTCAGGGGCTTTGGTTCTCACCGGCTGTCGTTCCCACTCGCATGAGGGCAAGGTGGAATTTATGGTGGATTATATTGCCGAAACCCTTGACCTGACCGACCCGCAAAGGGAGAAGCTCGATGGGATCAAAGAAGAGTTTATGGCCAGGGCCAAGGAAATGCATGCCCAAAAAGAGGCCATGCATGCCGAGTTCATGGCCGAGCTGCGCAAAGATGACATTAACCCGGAAAATTTAAAAGGCCTCATTGCTCAGAAGCGGGCTCAGATGGATGAGATGTTAGATCTGGCAATGACCCGTCTGGTCGAATTTCATAAAACCCTGTCACCGGAACAAAGAGAAAAACTGGTGGCGAAGATCGAGTGGTTTCATAATAAGCACAATCACCACTGGGAATAAACCTTCTGCTCTTATGCGCTATGCAGCCGGTTTGTAAACGGAGTATTGGCGTACTGGAGTATTGGAGTGCTGATAGGATCCTCGCAAAATCAGGTTTTTGCCTTGCATCCCATTACGCCATAACTCCACCACTCCATCACTCCAGCTAAAACGGAATTAAATAGGCTGCTTGTAACCTTTTTGCCGGTTAAAATTCGACGATCAACATGGATGAATCATGACCCCGACCATCCTCATTATCGATGATGATGCTAAACTAAATCATCTGCTCAAAGATTTTTTAAAAGACTTTGGTTATGCGGTCATCACGGCAACCCGACCGACCAAAGGGTTAAAAAAGCTGCAGCAGGAATCGCCCGACCTGGTGATTCTGGATATCATGCTGCCTGAAATGGACGGCTTTGAGGTCTGCAGAGCGATTCGTCAGACCAGCAAAATTCCGATTATCATGTTGACTGCCAGAGGGGAAGTTACGGATAAGGTGGTCGGGCTGGAGCTCGGGGCCGACGATTACCTGGCAAAGCCTTTTGAACCCCGTGAGCTGGTGGCCCGGATTCAATCTGTTTTACGGCGCACCCAGCAGCTCAGCGATAATCAGACGCTGACGTTTGATCGCCTGACCATCGATCTGGATAAACGCACTGCCCTGCTGGATGGTCATCCTGTTGACCTGACAACCAATGAGTTTGCGGCACTGGCATTGTTGGCCCGGAATGCCGGCAAAGTGCTGAATCGTGACCAGATTCTGCAGGAGCTGCGCGGTATGGACTGCGATGCTTTTAATCGCTCCGTTGATATCGCCGTCAGTCGCCTGCGTCAAAAACTAAAGGACAACCCCAAATCACCTGAATTCATTAAAACGGTTTGGGGAAGCGGATATATATTCATCGGAAATTATGCGGATTAATTTTTTTAACAGAATCATACGTTCGGTTTTCACCAAGCTTCTGGTGGTGATCGTCCTCGCCGGCATTTGCATTAACCTGGTGGTGGTCGGATTTTTCGTACATCTTCGTGACGCGTTTGTCGGCCCGTTCCATAAAAATGTGGTTCAATACCTCAATTATCTGATTACCGATATGGGAAGCCCGCCAGCCCTGGACCGTGCCAGAGAAATCGCCCGCGAGTCCTTTTTGGAAATTCGTTATGAAAGTTCAGATCAAAGCTGGACCACATCCGATGCGCTACCGGCGGTTTTCAGAGGCCGCTTTGTTCCGTGGCACCAAAATCCCGATGTGCGTTTTGGTAAGTTTAAAGGCCGACATATAATCGAAGTCAGCACGCAAACGGGCCGCTTTATTTTCGGTCCATCCCGCAATTTGCCCGTCGAAAGCGCCCGGCACCGGCTGTTCGCGATCATGCTTATCCTTTTAACGGCAATTTTAGCCGTTGCCTTTTTTGTGATTCGACACATTTTGCGGCCGGTAAAATGGCTAAACACCGGCGTACAGGAAGTCAGCCGGGGAAATTTAAAACACCGGGTGCCTCTGAAAAAATCGGATGAACTGCGGGATCTGGCGGCTGCATTCAATGACATGACCGATCGCATCCGGGATATGCTGCATACCAAAGATCAGCTGTTGATGGACATCAGCCATGAGCTGCGGACCCCACTGACACGGATGAAAGTGGCACTCGAATTTTTGACGGAAAGCCAGGCCAAAGAAAACCTGCAGGACGATATTGCCGATATGGAAAAAATGGTCACCGAAATTCTGGAAACAGCCCGCCTGCATCATAAATATGCCGATTTAAAGAAACAGCTCACCAATTTAACCGCGCTTCTGAAACAAACGTTGAAGACTTTTGAAAATCAAACTCCGGGCATCAAGGTTGTTGATCTTCCCTCCGAAATCGATGTCCGGGTGGATCCCGAGCAGGTCAAAACGGTCTTTGAAAATGTACTCAGCAATGCCGTCAAATATTCCGAAGCGGAGAGCAAGCCTGTTCGGGTGTCCTGCGATTTAAGGGAATCCTATGCCGTCATCCGGATTACGGATTTTGGAATCGGCATTCCGGAGGAGGAACTGGTGCATATTTTCGAGCCTTTTTATCGGGTGGATAAGTCCCGCACCAAAGACACCGGAGGCTTCGGTTTGGGTCTGAGTTTATGCAAGACGATCATGGAAGCGCATGACGGTAAAATCGAGGTGCAAAGCGAACCGGGAGAGGGAACCACGGTCTCTTTATTTTTCCCTCTAGCCAGGAATTGACGATCTATTGATCGATCAGGAGAATGATAATGACGAAAGATCACGAAACCAAACCAACGGGTGCCGGCAAAAACAGTTTTGGGCTGATTGATACGGTCAAATTTTTTCAAGAACTCGATTTAAAAACAGGGAGCACTTTTCTGGATGTCGCTTGCGGCTGGGGCGCCTATTCACTGGCAGCTTCGGATATCGTCGGCAAAGACGGTCAGGTCTATGCGGTAGATTTATGGGAAGAGGGGATTTTCAGTTTAAGAAAAGAAGCCGAATCAAAAGGGATCCAAAACCTTGCAGCGTTTGTCAGCGATGTCGCTCAAAATATTCCGGTTGAAGATGATTGTGCGGATGTGTGCCTGATGGCAACGGTGCTGCATGATCTTGTCGCAGATAAAGTTGAGCGGCAAGTGATCAAAGAAATTCTCAGGGTGATGAAATCAGAAAGCACCCTTGCAATTGTTGAGTTCCATAAAAAAGAGGGACCGCCGGGGCCCCCGAAACGCGTGAGGTTGTCACCGGAAGAGGTTGTTAAAATTTTATCGGCCTACGGTTTTAAACAGAACCGTTATACGGAAGTCGGGCCTGATAATTATTTGCAGATTTATACGAGCCCGGAATAAGGACTAGCCCCTCCCCTCTGGAAGCGGTTGCCAATGATATTTGCCTGCGGATTTTACCCGCAGCGCCTGATTTTAGGGCCGTGATCGCGGTGATCCGCATCATTCGGCCTGGTTTAAATGACACAACGCGAGGATCAACTGATGCCATCGAAGAAAATTAGTTTAGACCAAGGCAAAATGGAACGGATTGTCTCCGAGGCCCGGCGTAGCAGGTTGCAACGGGAGCAGGGTTATCGGGAGAAAGCGCTCAAGATTTTTCCCTGGATCTGCGCGCGCTGCGGGCGTGAATTCGAAGGTAAAAAACTTCGTGAGCTTACGGTCCATCACAAAGACCACAACCACGAGAACAATCCGCCTGACGGAAGCAACTGGGAACTACTGTGCCTCTACTGCCACGACAATGAGCACTCGCGATATCTGGATCAGGATGGATTTGACGAGGCGGTGTCGGGCGGCGAGCAGGAGACCGCTTCCATCCATCAGCCCTTCGCCAATCTCGAAACCTTATTGAAGAACAAAAAATAATGCTTAACAGCGTTCGCTGAAAGCTAAATATTGATATGCGCCAGGATGTCTTTTTCTTTTTTGATTACCTGGCTTTTAAGGTTTTCGCTTTCCCGGGTCAATTCTTCTACAAAGCCCGGGTCCCTAATTGCGCTTAAATTTATTTTTACATTGTAAAGGGCTGCCAGGGCCGCCGTCCGCGAAGCCAGAACACCAACCGCCCCATCGCTAACCGCATTTTGATTTCCCTGTGCGATCGCCCGGGAAGCCAAATCCATTATTGTGAGCGCATCCCGCGCAACGCCCAGGGGCACCGTTGCGGCGGTCTTGAAGGCTTGCTGAATGGCGCTGGAGCGCTGTTTTTTTTCGCCGTCCGTGGTTTTTGGCAGCTTAAAGGCTGCCAGCACTTCCCGGTAAGCCTGCGCGTCATTATCGATATCGTTCTGCAGCTTTTTCCTCAGGTCCGCTGCGGTTTTTGCAATTTTTTTCATTTCATCTTCAACGGCCTGAAATTTTTTACGGCCGATGGTTAGATTGGCCACCATTTCTGTCAGGCTGGCTGCCAGGGCCGCGCTGAGCGCTGCGGTGCAGCCGCCCCCGGGCAACGGCTCCGCCGATGCCGTATGCTCTAGAAATTCGGTTACGGTTAAGTCTTTTAGCAATGGATGATTCCTCCTTTTTCTTTATCAAAAACCAGGTTGCCCTGTTTGATCACTTTTTCGACGGTGCTGACTGCCAGATGATATGGAATATAGGTGTAAGACGGAAATTCCAAAACGACCAGGTCACCCTTTTTGCCCGTATCAATGCTGCCGATTTGATCTGCCCGGCTGAGGGCGGCGGCGCCGTTCAGGGTCAAGGCACTAATGGCTTCTTCAGTGGAAATGTTCATATGAAGCGTTGCCAGCGCAAACACCAGCGGGATGGATTCCGTAAAACTGCTGCCCGGATTAAAATCGGTCGCCAGCGCTACGGCACAATTTGAATCTATCATTTTTCGGCCATTGGCATATGCTTCTTTAAGGCTGAAAGCGGTGGCCGGAAGCAGGGTTGCCACGACACCGGCGGCCGCCATGTCTTTGATGCCCTGGTCGGATGCCTGCAGTAAATGATCTGCTGATACGGCCCCCAGCTCCGCTGCCAGTTCGGCTCCGCCCAGCTGTACGATTTCATCCGCATGCAATTTTAACTTGATGCCCAGTTCCTTTGCCCGGGTCAGCAGACGTCTGGATTGTTCAACTGAAAAAACGCTTTTTTCACAGAAAATATCACAGAATTCCGCCAGATTTTGATCGGCCACCCGGGGCAGGACCTCGGTCGCCATAAAATCAATGAACGCCTCCTGCTTGTCTTTATATTCTGGCGGAACCGCATGGGCGCCCAAAAAAGTCGGCACCACATCGAGGTAGTGAATTTGGTTCAAACGGGCCATCACTTCCAGTTGCTTGATTTCGGTCTCGCGGTCCAGGTCCAGGCCGTATCCGCTTTTGCCCTCCACGGTGGTCACGCCAAACGACAGCATGGAATTCAGCCGTTTGATGCCGGATTGTAACAATTCCTCGGCCGAAGCCTGCCGGGTGGCGTTTACCGTATTTACAATGCCGCCGCCGCGCTGCATAATTTCCATATAGCTGTCGCCGCGCAGGCGCCACGAAAACTCTTCGGGCCGGTAACCGCCAAACACCAGATGGGTGTGGGAATCGACAAACCCCGGCAATACGGCTTTGCCCCGGGCATCGATGATATCAAATTCGGAATGATCCGCGCTGCCTTTTTTAAACCGCTTCTCAATATCCCCGGTTTGGCCGACGGTCTCGATCACGCCTTCCTTTATGATGACAGCGCCATCTTCGATGATGTGCAGATCGGCCATTTCTTTGCCCTTTTTGGCGCTAAACCCGCTGCAGGTCACCAGCTGCGCCGCATTTTTTATCAACAGGTTTCCGTTCATAGGTTTACCCTTATGTAGCTTATGTCAGTATAGGTTACTTTTGGCTTCTGGTTTCAAGTGTCAGGGCTTCAAGGCCTTGTCAAATTAGTTTTATTTGTTTCATTGGTTGAATTGGTTGGCTGAAAACCAAACCAATTGAACGAATTAAACCAATCAAACCAATTAAACAGTTGTAACACCTGACGGCTTTACTCCCAGATGCGAGTCTCCAACACCTGCTCCACCGAAAAATTTTCCAGCCCCAGATAATACGCGGCCGTATCCATCAGCGCCTCCATGGGAACCAGGCCGACGATTTCACTCCCGATAACATTGACGCCGTAGCGGCGGGCTTCGACTTTGATGAGTTCAAAAACCCGGTATAGCGCTGTCCGGGTGTAATCGGTCATGTTCATCGATACCTGCACCACTCCCCGGTCTTTTAATTCAATGCCGATTCCCTTGCAGTACCGCAGGCCGCCACTGATGTGCCGTACTTTTTTGGCAATTTCATTGGCGATCTCCATGTTGCTGCTGCCCAGATTGACATTGTAGGCAACCAGCGGCATTCTGGCGCCTATGGCCGTCACCCCGGCACTGGAATGAATCTTTTGGGGACCGAAGTCCGGTTTCCATTGCGGTTGTTTGATTTTTTCAGCCATGCCCTCAAACTGACCTTTGCGGATATGGGCCAGATTCTGTCTTTCGGGGCGGCTTGCTGATTTTTCGTAAAGGAAAATGGGCAGCGAATATTTTTGGGCCACCTCTTCAGCGATTTCTCTGGAAAGCGCAATGGCTTCTTCCACGCTGACATTTTTAATCGGAATAAACGGGACCACGTCGGTGGCACCCATTCGCGGATGCTGGCCCTGGTGAGTGCGCATATCGATGACATCGATGGCACAGCCCACCGCCTCGATAACGGCTGCTTTTAACCCTTTTGGTTCTCCGACCACCGTAACGACCATGCGATTGTGATCTTCGTCTGTTTGATAGTCGAGGAGTTTAACGCCTTTTTTCCCCCGAAAGGGCGCCACTATTTTTTCGATGTTTTCCGGATTGCGGCCCTCGCTGAAATTGGGCACGCATTCGATAATTTTTTTCATTTCAACCATATCGTTCTCCTGGATTCTGTTGTTTCACCGCAGAGGCGCAGAGCACGCAGAGAGATAGCTTTTTTTGTTTTCCGTCCTCTCAACGGAGAGCAAAAAGGAAAAATAAACGCTGCGACCTCTGCGCCTCTGCGGTGAATTATTTTTTCAAGTCAGCAAATGCTCTGGTTACGAGTTCCTCGACCATTTTGTCATCGGCAATGTAGGGTATCGTGATATGGTCTGATCCTTTGCGCATCCGATTATACTGGATGCTGGTGTCGATCGAATTTTCGTTGCGGGCCCATGCGCGCCGGGCGACGCCGCCCATCACATCCCAGGCAATGGCGCGACGGATGATCGCATCGACCCGCTGGCTGCCGTCCAGAACCAGCCCGAAACCACCGTTGATGGCATTGCCGATGCCCACGCCGCCGCCGTTGTGCAAGGCCACCAGACTCATGCCTCTGGCGGCATTGCCGGCATAGCAGTGGATCGCCATATCGGCGGTGATGTTGCTGCCGTCTTTGATGTTGGCGGTTTCCCTGAAAGGCGAATCCGTGCCGCCGGTATCATGATGGTCCCGGCCCATCATCACCGGCCCGATTTGACCATTGCGCACCATCTCATTAAATTTCAAAGCAATGTTCGTGCGCCCCATGGCGTCCTGATATAAAATGCGGGCCTGGGTCCCCACGACCAGCTTGTTTTTCTCAGCATCCCGTATCCATACATAGTTATCTCTATCTTGAAATCGTCTGTGCGGATCAATACACTTCATTGCCGCCCGGTCGGTTTTTTTCAAATCTTCTTTTTTGCCGCTTAAACACACCCAGCGGAAAGGGCCGTACCCATAGTCGAAAAGGATGGGCCCCATGATGTCTTCGACGTAGGACTGGAAGATAAAGCCGTCAATGGGATCCTTACCGTTTTTACAAATTTCATTGACGCCGGCATCAAAGACGGCTTTTAGGAAACTGTTGCCGTAATCAAAAAAATAGGTGCCGCGCTCCGTCAGGGTTTGGATGAGTTCGTAATGACGCCGCAATGTGGCATCGACCATTTCTTTAAAACCGGCATGGCCGGATTGGAGCAATTCGGTCCTTTCTTTAAATGAAATTCCCTGGGGGCAATAGCCGCCCT
>WOR8_10008610_pt1 | contig 10765 bp, 10 predicted proteins | sample DeeMarSeWOR38_10_FD_19890 | JGI IMG/M metagenome (IMG submission 19890)
TGTTTCTATTTATTCTTACGTCTTGCTTCCTCTCAGGTTACCGGGGTTACGTCATCGTCACCCTGCACCATCTTCTTTATCTCATCAACGATTTCCGGGTTGGCCAGGGTCATGACGTTGCCGACATCGCCGAAGTTGGAGATGGCTCCAAGGACACGCCGCATGATCTTGCCGGAACGGGTCTTGGGCATGTCAGGCACGATCCAGACCTTGCGTGGCCTGGCGATCTTGCCGATATCAGAACAAACCCGCTCGGAAACTTTCTTGGCCAGTGCATCAGAAGCCTGGAAGCCGGGCTTCAGTGAAACATAGAGATCCGGCTCCTTGCCCTTGACTTCATGGGCCACCGGCACAACTGCAGCCTCGGCTATCTCATCAACATTGAGGGCCGCGGACTCGATCTCCTTGGTTCCCAGACGATGACCGGAGACATTGATAACGTCGTCGATACGGCCCAGAATACGGAAATAACCGTCAGCCGCTACCACTGCAGCATCACCTGCCAGGTAGGGCCAGTCGCGCCAATCCTTGCTGTTGCGGTCCTTGCAGTACTGGCCGTAATAGGCGTCAATATAACGCTCACGGTTGCCCCAGACGGTCTGGAAGCCTCCAGGCCAGGGATTTCTGATGCAGATATTGCCGGCCTTGCCTTCACCAGGCAGGATCTCTTTGCCGTCCTCATCCAGGACGAGGGGGTGGATTCCCGGGGCGCCCGGGCCTGCACTGCCCGGCTTCATGGGGGAGATGCCCGGCAGGGTGCAGCAGAGAAATCCGCCGGTCTCGGTCTGCCACCAGGTGTCGACTACAACTGCTTTGCCCTTGCCGATGGTTGCATGGTACCATTTCCAGACCGCGGGCTCGATCGGCTCCCCAACCGTGGTCATGTGCTTGAAGTTATAGTTATACTTGGCCGGTTCATCCGGGCCGATCTTGCGCAGGGCCCTGATGACCGTGGGTGCGGTGTGGAAGATATTGACATCCAGCGCTTCGGCAATACGCCAGCAGCGGCCGGCATCCGGATAGTTGGGGATACCCTCGTAGACCACCGATGAAGCGCAGATGGAGAGCGGACCGTAGACAATATAGGAGTGTCCCGTGATCCAGCCGATATCAGCCATACACCAGTAGACATCTTCAGGATGAATATCCTGCACGTACTTTGAGGTTCCTGCTGCATAGGCAAGATATCCGCCGGTGGAATGCTGGCAGCCCTTGGGCTTGCCTGTGGTACCACTGGTATACATGAGGAACAGCGGGGCCTCGGCCGGCATGGAAACAGGATCTACCTTGACATGGCGGTATTTCTTCAAGACCTCGTTCATGGAGAAATCGCGGTTTTCCTTCAAGGGTGAACCACTGCCGTATTTGCCCGGATGGCGTTCCCAGACGAGAATCTTTTCAATTTCATGGCCTTCTTTCCTCGAAATGTCGAAGGCTTCGTCGGCATTTTTCTTGTGGTCAATCCATTTGCCGCCGCGATAGTAGCCGTCAATGGTGATAAGCACGCGGCTCTGGGAGTCAACGGCACGGTCGGCACAGGCCGACGGGCTGAAGCCGCCGAAGACCACGGAGTGGATAACACCAAGCCTGGCCAATGCCAGCATGGTGATCGGCAGTTCCGCGGTCATGGGCAGATGCAGGGTCACGCGGTCCCCGGTTTTCAGGCCGCAGAAGTCCCGCAGCAAGGCTGCAACCTCATTCACCCTGGTATACAGTTCCTGGTAGGTGATATGCTCGATCCGCTCTTCTTCTGAGTCAGGCACAAAATGGATCGCGGTCTTATTCTTGTTCTTGGCAAGGTGCCTGTCAATGCAGTTGTAGCTGACATTGAGCTTGCCGCCGACAAACCATTTCCACATCCCAGTCCAGCAGGTCAGCATATTCCTTGAAGCATTCAGGGAAATTCTCCAGGCTGAACCGGTCATAAATTGACTTGTCATTTACGTTCGCTTGGGCAACGAACTCCTCGGAAGGGTAATAATAGTCCTCTTCCTGCCAGTGTACCGCAATTTGGGATTCGGATACTTCCATTTCATCTTTTTCGCTCATGAGCCACCGTCCTCAACCTTGAAAATTTTCTTATAAACAGCCAGGGGATATTCTCACTTAGGTATAAACACCTACGACACATTACTAGGTAAAAACACCCACGTCAATCATCAATTTTATACATGCGCTGTTTTTCGTCTATTTCGGGCACTTTCAGCAATCGTTCTTCCTCCGGCTTGGCAAGTTCTGCCTCGAGATAGGCGGCCCTGTCCCTGATGGTTGGCGGCTTTTCGTCTATATTGCGCATAAAGCGCCACAGCCAACCAGGTCCTTCTAGAATTTCAGCGTCAAGCTCCATTGCCTTCTTGTAATCAGCAAGGGCTTTTCTGTGCTCCCCCCTCCGGTCGTAAAGAATTCCCCTGTTGGCGTAAGCTGGGGCCAAGTCCGGATTATTTTCAATCACCAGGTTGAACTCCTGCATGGCCTCGTCATCTTTTTCCATCTGCATATAGGTCACGGCTAACCCGAGACGGGCCATGGCATGGTCAGGATTTTTCCCTAAAGCTTCTGAAAATTCTTTAACCGCCTCTTCATACTGGCCGTCTTCGAGCCGGTAATTTCCTGTCCTGACGTTATAGTCTCCCGGATTTTTCTCGACCCCGGTACGCCAGTAAAAAATGAACCCGATGAGAACCAGCAGCCCAATGATATATGGGACGGCTTTTGCATCAAATTGTATTTTTTTCTTCATATGATTGACACTATGGCTGGAAAAACTTCACCATCATGTATTTGTTGTAGAAAAAGGCAAAGGTCACCGAGATGATGGCTGCAATTACATTTATTTTCTTTCTCAGCCCCTGCATCTCTTCCTCAGTTATGGTCCGTTTGTTTTTTGCCTGGATGCGGTTGATGTTTATCGCCAGCAGCAGTTTCCGCACCGGAAAGAACAAAACAGCGGCAAAGAGAAAAGAGGTGATACCGTACCAGAATGTCAGCATATGCGTTTCAAAAAAATGGGACTCCGGACTCCGGGCTAAAAGCCCGTGGTCGCGGAGTCCCTGAGAAGTTATGGGTTAACGTTTACGGCTTATCAACATCAAGCCTGGCTTTGGCGACATCACCGATATCCTCAACAAGGGCGACGATGTCTTTTTCCGGCATGGTGGACATTTCCATATGGTACGCCAGCAGCCACATCATGCCAACGCCGAGAGCCCACCAGAGGATCTGCCAGGCCCAGATGGAGGGCATGCCGAAGATCCAGGTCGTGGCATCATTGGGGTTGCCGAAGATGGTGTTCCCGACAACAGCGCCCGGTCCGATGGCGAAAATGAACCAGATGATGGTGACGATCCAGGCCAGAGGCTTCAACCCCTGTCTGGATGGCCTTACTGCTGCTGTTTCAGCCAGGAAGTCATGGAACTTCTGCTTGTGGGCCTTGTTGTCGCCGCCCTGGGTCATGGCGGAAACAATGATGCACAAGCCTAAGTTGAAAAGAATACCCCAGCCGGCAGAATGGATGGTCCATGGCCAGCGGCCCCAGGCCGTGATGCCGAACCAGGTCTGCCCGATGGACTCGGTCAGGGTTACAGCAACCAGACCGGCAATCAATCCAATGGTGACACCCTGGCGGGTAAAAAACGGCACGTAGCAGATACCGATCAGGGCCGGCCACATCTGGAAGCCGTAGGCCACGGCCAGGCCGCCCAGGAGAACGAGGGCATCCTGGGACGTGGTGGCAACGATAAGGGCCAAGCCGCAGATAATGACAACACCGAGACGGCCGAACAGTTTCTGGGTCGTATGGGAGGCTTCCGGGTTGATGAAACGCTTGTACAGGTCACGGGTCAGCATGCCGCCCGCTGTAGACATGTAGGCCGCGCCGGTTGACTGCATTGCTGCCAGGGCGCACACCGCCAGCAGCCCGACAAGCCAGGGGGCCGTGTCAGCCATGAGATGGATCAGGGCCGGAACAATCATGCCCTGCTTGCCCGGCATTTCCATGATATTGCCGCCGACATTCAAGATGTCCTTGGCGATCCCGGCCTTAAGGGCAGCAGCGTCGGCACCGATGAGGTGGCCGCCCAGACCCTGGATGGCCGTGAAGATAATCAGGATGAAGCCGATGCCGGCTGATGAAGCCCAAACCTGCTGCGGAGCAAAAGGCCTGGGGTTCTTGTTCGAGAACGACCACATGGAGAATGCCGGGGCAGACTGGATGCCCATGAGGGCAAACATGTAGGTCAGGCACATGACGCCTGTCCAGGCGCCGCCCGCCGCCTTGGTGCCGTCCTTGACAAACTGGATGACCCCTGGGATCGCGGTGTAATGGCTGTAGCCGTCAGGCGTTCTCTTGGTGTCGATCATGGTGCCCAGAATCGGATCAATCTCATTCGAGGTTAACTTGCCGATGCCTTCCTGCAGGGCTGCCCAGCCGCCCACGGCGTTCAGGGTGATAACCCCGATCATGGCGATACCGAAAGCCAGCAGCAGACACTGCAGGGTATCAACGTAGGCCACAGCGCGCAGGCCGCCGGAGGCCACGTAGATGATAACGACGATGGACAGCATCCACATGCCTGCCTCAACACCCAGCATACCGTCGGTGAGAACGTTGAACAGGAAGCCCGAGGCCCGGAGCTGCACCCCCAGATAGGGCACCGAGAAGATCATGGCCACGATAACGGTGAGGATGCGGATGGCCTCTGAACCGTAGTAGTCAGCAAACATCTCGCCCGGGGTTACAAAGCCGAAACGTTTGCCGATGATCCACTGGCGCTTGAGGAACATAACACCGGTAAAGGGAATCGTGACGGTATAAAAAGATGCGTAGGCATACTGGAAACCGTCACGGTAGACAAGGCCCGGATGGCCCATGAAGGTCCAGCCGGAAAAGCTTGTTGCGGTAGCGGCCAAGACGAAAACCCAGATCGGGATCTGGCGGCCGGCAATAAAGTAGTCTGATGCGGTTTTAGCCGTTCTGGCGCCCTTAATCCCCCAGAAAATACAGTAGGCCCAGTAGGCGGCAACAAAAATAAATAACCAAACAGTTGCAGTAGTCAAAGCTCCCCTCCTTTTCTTGCAAGTTGAGTGTAGATTCCATTTACTGCTGCAGCAGGGCGCCTTTCATCATCACCTCCTTTTTTTCTGTAGGCCCGCCACAAGCAATACCTTAATTACTTGTTGCAATTACACGTTTTTCTCCCAGCTTGAAAACAGGTATATCAATGGTGCCATTTCTACCACATTGTAATACCTGGGGCAAGACATACTGTTCCTGGCCCGTGTACCACGCTGCAGAAGACCTTCCATAAAGTTTTTGCATATCATATCAATATATTAAATTGTAACGCATTTAACAGAATAGCCCGCAAAAACACCATAAGGGATTCTCTGATTTTGCGCTTCGCAAAACCCTATATTGTTTTTTGCGGGCTTTTCACCATGGCCCAGGCACCATGATCTTATTATGCAAAAACCGCTATTCTATGGAGGTGAGCCCTTCCCGGATGGCATACTTTGTCAGGTCGGCAATGGAATGCAGGTCTAGCTTTTTCATGATCTGCCTGCGGTGGGTTTCAATGGTTTTAATACTGACGTAGAGGTGGGAGGCAATCTGTTTTGTGGACCAGCCTTCGGCAATGAGCTGCAGCACCTCGCGCTCCCTGGCGCTCAGCACCGACGTGCCAGTCGCAGTTTCTGCTGCAGATCCCCCCAGCAGGAAGTCATCTATGACCACCCCGGTTATCTCGGGGCTCAGGTACTTTCTGCCCCCTGCCACCTGGTGAATGGCTGTGGCAAGTTCCTGCGAGGCGCAGTCTTTCAGGAGATACCCTGAGGCACCGGCCCGCAGCATCCCTACCACAAAGCGTTTGTCTGAGTGCATAGACAGGGCAATAACCCTGGTCCCAGGCAGGCTTTCGATAATCTGCTTTGTGGCTTCAATTCCGTTCAGGTCCGGCATGGAAACATCCATGACAACCACGTCCGGCTTTTTTTCCTGGGCCATCTGCACGGCCTTTCTGCCATTTTCCGCCTCAGCCACGACCTCAAAATCTGTCTGCTTTTCAAGCAGGGAACGGAGGCCGGCCAGCATGATTTTATGATCGTCAGCAATGAGAACACGAATGTTCATACGATACCTCAACCCTTATCAGATGATTGCAGGGGTGCCACCAGGGTTACCATCGTGCCTTTTCCCTTTTGGGAATCCATCTCCAGCCTGCCCCCGAGGTGGCGTATTCTTTCGGTAATGTTAAAGAGCCCGAACTGCTGCTCTTTGTAAGCCCTGGTCGCCTTCATCTCCGGATTGAACCCGACGCCGTCATCAGTAACCCTGATGCGGAGATTTTTCTTGTTGACCCGGATAGTTATTTTTACCCTCTGGGCCCTGGCATGTTTTACTATATTGATAAGCAGTTCCCGCACTGAACGGAAAAGGACAATTTCTATGTCCTGGCTTAGAGGTTTTGGCTTTTTGTCGCTTTCAACAGTACACCTAAGGTTGTGCTTGAGCTGAAACTGCTCTGCCAACCAGTCTATGGCCGCAACCAGGCCTAATTCATAAAGAACAGGCGGGCTTAATTCAAAGGTAAGGGAGCGGGTGTCCTGGATCGTCTGCTTCACCATTTCCCTGATTTCATCAACCTGCCTGAGGAGATTCGGGTCTTTCAGGTTATCGCGAAGTTCGAAGCAGCGCATTTTAATGACCGAGAGCGTCTGTCCGATCTGATCATGCAGGTCTGTGGCTATGGAACGCCTCTCGCGCTCCTCCACCAGAGACAATTCAGAGGCGAGTGATTGCAGTTTTTCCTGATAGATCAAGAGTTTTTCTTCAGCCTGCTTGCGCTCCGTAATATCGTCATAGACGTCAACAATCTCACCGGATGGCAGCCGGTATACATAATTCTCTTTCCATACTTTCAGAATGCCGTCCCTATAAATAGCCACCGGGTGATATTCCGGTTTCCCAGTTTTGAGGACCCTTTTGAACGAATCCAGCAAGCCATATTTTTCTACTGCAGGAATAACCTCAACGAAATTCCTGCCGAGAACATCTTCCTTCTGCACCTGTTCAATGCGCTCAGCAGCACGGTTGAAGTCTATGAATAAAAAATCCCTGCCATCATTTTTTGTTTCAAAAACAGCAACCCCGCTGCTCATATTGTTAAAAAGCTCCCGATACCGGTTCTCGCTTTTTTCAAGGGCTTCCTCAACTTTGCGCAGCGCGTCAATATTCCGTATTGCAAGCACAAAGTGAAGCTCCTGGTCAAGGGGCATGGTCATGACTGAGAGCAAACCTGTTTTAACCTCTCCGGCAGCGTCAGTAAACCGGGTTTCCTGATTGATAACCGGGCCCCGTTTCTCAATGGAACTGAGAAGCTTTTTCTGCTCTTGCGGGTTCTGCCAGACGGCCAGTTGCATAAAGGTTTTGCCGATAATATCTTCTTTTGCATACCCGAGAAAAAGGGAGAACATCTCATTGACATCCTTATAGGTCCTGTCTTTTGCCTTGATAATGGCAACAGAGTCAGGGCTTGTTAAAAATGCGTAGCGAAACCGTTTCTGGCTTCTGGCCACGGTTTCCCGGGTATGTGCATCTCCGGCGGAAAAACCCTGATGGTCTGCCTGTGAACCGCCGGGCAGTTCAGGACCGGTGTCAATGGTTTTTGATATGGCAATACTTTTCATGGTCAGGACCGGCAGCATTGGTTGATGCGCAAATTCTCTTATCCGGCAGGGAGACTCAATACTCTGTTGCGCAATCTCCCTCTTTCAGCTAACATTCTTTACCATCGAATGCCTAAAAGCTACAATATTTTTTGCTGAAACATTGAGATAGCCAGCTCCACAGATCCGGGAACATACAACTGGCAGACTGTGCCGAAAACACCATAACTACTTGATTTATTTTTTTATTATCTTTTTATTCGTATGCTCTTAATGAATTCCTGCTAATTTTAAAGGTATTATAGCCATGGCAAAATATGTTCTGATAGTTGATGATGCCCCCAATATCGTTTTATCCCTTGAATTCCTCATGAAAAAAGAAGGCTATGCAGTCCGCTCTGTAAGCAACGGGGAAGAGGCGATGGAAACTATTGCTGAAAAAATTCCGGATATAATTCTCCTGGATGTAATGATGCCCAGAAAGGATGGCTATGAGGTGTGCCAGGAACTGCGCGCAAACCCCGACTGGAAAGATATTAAAATTATTATGCTGACTGCCAAAGGACGGGATGTGGAAAGGGAAAAGGGGCTGGCGCTCGGAGCGGATGACTATGTCATAAAACCTTTTGCCACCCAGGAACTTGTCAACAAGGTAAAAACCTTACTTGCATGAAATTCTTTTTCTTTGTTCTCCGGCGCTGGTGCCTTTTTTGACTGAAGCGCATAACTTGCCAAACATCTGCTGCTCCCTGACACAATGGACCATGGCGCACTCCTAAAAACATTACTGCATGAACTGAAAGACGGGGTAATCGTCTGCGATCCTGATGCGAAGATAACCCTCTTCAACCAGGCTGCAGAAGATTTATTTGGCCTGAGTCTTTTGTCAGGCAGGGAAACCTCTCTTTACAACCTGTGTTTTCAGGCCCCTGTTATCCAGGCCTTGAATCTTCTGCGCTACCAGCTTGAGTTACAAAACCAGCCTGAGCCTTTCCCCTTTGTCCAGTTTATGAATGCATCAATTAGTCAGGACCAGTATTTCCGCTGCCGCCTGAGCTTCCTGCCGCCCCTGGCTGCAGCAAAAAATCACTTTGTCATTATTTTTGAAGATATTTCGGCCTGGTATATGCCGGACAATCCGCTCTTTATGAACATTGAGAACTTTCGGTCTCCGCTGACAAATTTGCAGGCAGCAGTGGAAAACCTGACTGAATATCCTGAGATGTCACCAGTCATGCGCAGTGCCTTTGAGAATGTCCTGGTACAGGAATCACTCAATCTGACCGAGGCCTTTAATGCCCTTGCCAGATCCTGCCGGGTTATTATGCAGACGCAGAATCATCTGACTGGATTAAACACCGAGGTGCTCTTCGGTTACGCGGCTCATCACCTGCAAAACAAAAAAATATCTGTTGCAGCATCGCCAGAACAATCGGTCAGGGTCAGAATCGACTTGTACGGGCTCCTTCAGGTGCTGGATTACCTCGCCGGTTCAATCCAGTATAAACACAAGGGAAAGAAACTTGCCTGTGAAGCCCACATTGGTGCCCAGTTTATTTATTTTGACTTTGTCTGGCACGGTCCTGTTATACCGACAGCAACAGTCGAGAAAATGCTGGCAAACAAACTGAAACACAGTATCGGAGGCATGACCGTTGCCGCCATCCTCCGCTCCATGGACGGAGACATCTGGAGCCAGCAACAGGAAAATTCGAAAAGCATGTTACGTCTTGCCCTGCCAATCAGCATAAAGGACGCAAAAGCAACTTGAGAGGTTTTTCCCATGTCCCCGGTAAAAAGAAAAATACAGCGGCTGCTGGTACTTTTCGCTTTTGGCTGCTTTGCTCTCAATTATCCGCTGCTCTCTCTTTTCAGTAAAATTGCTTTATGGTACGGCATTCCTGTACTCTATCTGTATCTCTTTGTCTTCTGGGTTTTATTCATCCTGTCGATTGCCATCGTGACCGAGAGGAAAAAGCTGCCCAGAACTTCATTCCCACCAATATTCAGCAGGAAATCAGAGTAACATGCTGCCGGAATGGGTCATACTGCTTGTCTCCCTCTGTTACCTCGGGACTCTCTTTGCAATAGCATATTACGCAGACTGGCGGTCTGACCGGGGCATGTCAATTATTTCCAACCCGTATATCTATACCCTGTCCATCGCCGTCTACTGTACGGCCTGGACATTCTACGGCTCGGTGGGACGGGCCGCAGAAACCGGCATCGGGTTTATGCCCATCTATCTGGGCCCGACCCTGATGGCTGCTTTGTGGTGGTTTCTGCTGCGCAAAATGATCCGCATCGCCAAGGTGTACCGCATTACCTCTATCGCCGACTTTCTCGCCTCAAGATACGGCAAGAGTTCCTTGATCGGAGGTCTGGTGACGATCATTGCGGTTGTCGGCATCATGCCCTACATCTCTCTGCAGCTTAAAGCCGTCTCCACGAGCTATACAGTAATGCTGCACTATCCTGACCTGGCAATGATAGAGGAGCACAAGACTTCCCTCTGGAATGACAATGCCTTTTCCGTGGCCATGATAATGGCGGCCTTTTCGATTCTTTTCGGGACCCGCCATATTGATGCAACAGAACGCCATGAAGGCATGGTCGCCGCCATTGCCTTCGAATCTGTGGTCAAATTGCTGGCGTTCAGCGCCGCCGGAATCTTTGCTACCTTTATCATGTTTGACGGCCCGATTGATCTTTTTGACTGGGCCATCCGCTATCCTGAAATTTCCCGGCTCATGCAGCTTGAAGTTTTGCCGGGGGGCTATACAAACTGGTTTACCCTGATCTTTCTTTCCATGATGGCCATTATGTTTCTTCCCCGGCAATTTCAGGTGCTGGTGGTGGAAAATGTCAACGAGGAACACATCAGGAAGGCTGCCTGGCTTTTCCCCTTTTATCTTCTCGCCATCAACATTTTTGTACTGCCCATTGCCTTTGCCGGTATGCTCATGTTCCCGGAAGGGCATGTTCCACCGGACATTTTTGTTCTGGCCCTGCCCCTTACCGAGGGCCAGAACATTCTTGCTCTCTTTATCTATCTGGGTGGGCTTTCCGCAGCCACTGGCATGGTTATTGTTGCAACCATTGC
>WOR8_10009526_pt1 | contig 10765 bp, 14 predicted proteins | sample DeeMarSeWOR38_10_FD_19890 | JGI IMG/M metagenome (IMG submission 19890)
ATTATCTCTACCCGTCAATTACATGACGGTTTAGGCTAAAAATAGTTACTATCATTATTGTATATTATTTCCACTGTTACTTACATTAGAGTAATAGTTATTCTACCGCCAACAATGTAATCGGACAATATAATTCTGAATATTTTTTGGTTACGATTCCTTCAAGCTCGACAAAAAGTGAAAATCGGCGGCTTTTGCAACGATACAAATTATCTGGCTGTGACGAATTTGTTACATTGGATTATTCTTATGATACTACATACCCAAAGAATTTGTAGGAACGGGTATATAAATACAGGCCGATAAATTGCTAATTTTTCTTGACACTCCCAACTCCCGCAATATACTAATTATATAGAGAACTGGAGATTATTTTGAACAGCAAATGACTACGAGAACTTCAATATCGTGTTCCTGATCTGCAGTCGCCGACCGGCAACACTTTGAAAGGATAACCAATGGCTACCATCTTGATTCTCGGCGGGTATGGCTATACCGGCAAATTACTGGCTCAGCATTTTTTGGCGCAATCCAAAGCGAAAATCGTCCTGGCCGGACGCAATCTGGAAAAAGCCCGGAAATTTGCAAACGAATTGAACAACAAGCGGATTTCAACCGTCCGCGTGGACGCCGCAGATGCGGATTCGCTGCGCGCCGCGCTTCAAAACGTGGACTTGTTGCTGGTGGCCGCGCCGACAACACATCACGTCGAGGCAGTTGTCCACACCGCACTGGATGCCAAGGTGGATTACCTGGATGTGCAATATTCCAATAAGAAATTGACCGTCCTGAAGGGATTGGCTCCGGAAATCGAGAAGGCCGGTCTGTGCTTTGTGACTGAAGCCGGCTATCATCCTGGCCTGCCTTCAGCTATGGTGCGCTACGCCGCAATGCATCTTGACAGCATAGAAAGCGCGCTCACGGCCGGATATTTGAACATGGGTAAATCCCTGCCCTACTCAGAAGCCGTAGACGAACTGATGGAAGGTTTCATCGATTATCAAGCGCAGGTGTATAAAAACGGCGCATGGACAAAACCCAACAAATGGGATATGCGTAAATTCAATTTTGGCACGGAAATCGGCGAACGTACCTGCTACTCAATGTTCTTTGAAGAACTGCGTGCTTTACCAGCAATGTACCCAACACTAAAGGACACGGGCTTCTATATTTCTGGATCAAATTGGTTAACAGATCTATTGATCACCCCCATCGTAATGGCTGGTCTGAAAATCGCACCTAAACGTGGCCTGACTCCGCTTGGAAAGTTGATGTGGTGGGGTATGCAGCAGTCACCGCCGCCGTATGTGGTAGCGCTCAAGGTAGAAGCTAAAGGTTTGAAAAACGGTCAGCAGGCCCAGGTCGAGGTAAGAATCGAGCACGTTGACGGTTACGAGCTGACCGCAATCCCAGTCGTCGCTTATCTGCTGCAATATCTGGACGAATCCGCTCGTCGCCCCGGATTACACATGATGGGACAACTGGCTGAACCGATGCGTCTGTTTGATGATATGCAGAAAATGGGGGTCAGGATTGTCAACGGAAATTGACAACTAACTACTAAAATAGAGCTGGCACAAAGCCGCCGTCCAGGTTGGTCAAGCCTGCGCTTTTAGCCATGCGCACCGCCGCATTGTACTCGCTTGGGGTGATGCGGCGGTTTAGTTCCGGGTAACGGCCAGCATTGTAAGCAGGACGATATTGTGCCATCAAATTGAGGTATGTGTTTGTGGATATTTCTTCCGCCAGAAATTTGACGATCTGTTTCGTCCCGGCCAGATTTCGCGGCAATACCAGGTGGCGGACAAGCAGGCCGCGGGTGGCGAGGCCGTTATCATCAGTTTGCAGATCCCCTACTTGCCGATACATTTCTCGGATAGCTGCGTAGTTCACCTGGGGATAATTCAGCGTGCGCGAATACCTTTTGGCATTACCCGCATTGGCAAATTTCATGTCCGGCATATAGATATCCACGATGCCATCCAGAATCTGCAAGGTTTCTAACGCGTCATATCCGCCGGTGTTGTAAACCATCGGGATGCGTAACCCAGCTTGCGCGGCAAGCGTTATTGCAACCAGGATTTGCGGCACAACATGGCTTGGTGAAACCAGGTTGATATTGTGGCACCCCATAGCCTGAAGCTCGAGCATGATACCCGCCAACTCCTGCGAGGTGACTTCATCGCCTGCATCTGTCTGGCTGATATCGTGATTCTGACAAAATACACAACGCAAATTGCAGCGTGCAAAGAAGATCGTGCCAGAACCTTTCCAGCCTCTCAAAGGGTCTTCTTCGCCCATGTGTGGGCCGTAACTGCTGACACGGGCTTGCAAGCCCGTTTTGCAGGTGCCCAAATCCCCAAGCAAACGATTGGTGCTGCAGCGACGCGCGCACAGGTCGCACTGTTCCATGCGCGCAAAAGCCAAGTCAGCTCGGTTTCGCAACTCAGTTACGGAAAGATTTAGATACACGGGGGTACTCATTCTGATATTACTATACAGAAAATAGATGATCAATACAAGTCTGATATTCTCCGGCTAACTCGGCTCTATATGTTTATCGTCCAGCCATTTGACCGACTCTACCGGCCCACTATCTCCCAGCAGTTTAGGCAGCATGGATGCGAGCAAGTCGGCATCTCCGGACGTATAAAAATGGACTTTAGCATGATGCCCCACAGGCTCCTTCGTCCCATTCGCTGCTAACAGACGTTCGACCTGTTTCGCCACTGCTGGGGCCGGATCGATCACCCGCACCTTTTCTCCCGCAATCTGTTCAATTAACGGAATCACAAATGGATAGTGGGTACAGCCCAACACAACAGTGTCAATTCCTCGCTCCAGCATGGGGCGCAGGGCGCTTTCCAAGATCGCGCGAGTCTCTTTCCCATCCAAATCCCCTTTTTCGATCTGACCCACCAGTCCGGGACAGGTATCCTGCAAAACCTGCACACCGTTGGCGAAGCGCTCCAGCACCGAAGCATACAGCGCGCCCTGGAAGGTGGCCGGGGTTGCCAGCACGCCCACCAAACCACTTTGGGTGTGCTCTGCTGCCGGTTTGACCGCCGGCTCCATCCCCACAAACGAAACGCCTGAAAATTTATCACGCAGGTAGTGCAGCGCTGCCGCCGAAGCCGTGTTGCATGCCACTACAATCAGCTTTGCATTTTGAGCCAAGAGAAAGCGTGTGATGGCTTCTGAGAAATCATGCACCTGCTGCAACGGACGCGGCCCATATGGGACGTGCCCCTGGTCTGCAAAATAGATGACTTGCTCTTCAGGCATCAACCAGCGCATGGCACGCAGTACAGATAGTCCACCTACGCCTGAGTCGAATACGCCGATAGGCTGGGCTTGTTGTGACATGTAGGGAATGATAAGGTGAAAAGTGGAAAACGTAAAGAAAAAGTGACCGGCAGTTTGAAACTACCGGTCACTCTGCTTATTTGGTCTCTGCTGCTTCCACAAAAGCCTTGAACAGGTTTCTTGTAGACTGCTGATCGGTCAGCCATTCAGGGTGCCATTGCACGGCCAAGCCAAAAGGATGGCTGGGCAATTCCACAGCTTCAACTAATCCATCAGGAGCGTAGCCGGTCACGCGAAGTTCAGGAGCGACATCTTTCAATCCCTGATGGTGCAGACTGTTAACTTTCAAAATCGGCTCACCGACCACTTCCGCAATCCGCGTACCCTCTTCTATCTTGACCTCATGCACCAATTGTGTGCGCATCGTAGTGGGATAGGTGTGATCGATTTCTCTGGGAAATTGTTCACCAAGATGCTCGTAGAGTGTACCGCCCAAGCCAACATTGACGGTCTGGATTCCGCGGCAAATGCCCAGGAAGGGTTTACCGTCATCGACCGCAGCATGGAACAAGTTTAGTTCAATGGAATCACGTAAAGGCTCGATACCAGCAATGCGTGGATGGTTTTCACCGTTGAAGTGCTCTGGAGCGATGTCTCCGCCACCTGAGAACAGAATCCCATCCAGCCTTTTATAGAGAACGTCCCAGCCCTGCTCAGCCAACATTGACGGGATCAAAATCGGCACGCCGCCAGCCTGCATGATGGCATGGATGTAAGCCTGGATAAGCATCACAGTTGGCAAGCCGTCAGGGTTTTTACCTTCAAGGGTAGTAATACCAATAATTGGTGGCATATGTTTCCTCTCTTGAAACAAGAAACCCTAAAGGTTTTGAAAACCTTTAGGGTTTGATGAGTGACTGAACAAACTTAGTCGAATTTCTGTTTGAGGCGGGCAGATTTACCCGTGCGCTCGCGCATAAAATACAACTGCGCGCGGCGAACTTTAGAGTGGCGCTCAACGACCACTTTTTCAATGCGAGGGGAACGCAGCAGGAAGGTACGCTCCACACCGATGCCATTGCTGGCTACACGGCGGACAGTGAAATTGGCGTTATTGCCGCTGTTTCGCAGGCGGATAATGGTGCCCTTGAATTCCTGGATACGCTCACGGTCGCCTTCCTTGATTTTCACGTGTACACTCACAATATCGCCGGAACGAAGTTGTGGGATATTCTCATTAACCGGGGATTCCACGGCTTTTAAAATCTGGTCTGTCATTTCGTTCTTCCTTACTTAATTGAGGTTGTTTTACTCATAACGCAAGGGCGGATTATAGCACGCATTTTTGCAATGTACAAGTTTTTTGAACGTGCAATTACGAATATCGACGAATTGCCAGCACTGCATTGTGCCCGCCAAAGCCAAAAGCATTGCTGATTGCAAGATCGATTTTTTTCTCCGTTTCGTAATGAATGGTTGGCGGCAGGAGACCATCTCGTATTGCCTGTACACAAAAAATTGCTTCCAGGGCGCCTGTCGCACCCATCATATGCCCGGTCATAGACTTAGTTGAAGATATAGGGGTGTTATAGGCCAACTCCCCAAAAGCAGCCTTAATGGCTTTCGTCTCGGACAGATCGTTCAACGCAGTCGCTGTTCCGTGCGCCGAGATATACCCAACATCTTCTGGATTAGCTTCGGCTGTAGAAAGGGCCTGACGAATAGCAGCCGCTCCACCAGCGCCATCTTCGTGCGGCGCAGTGACGTGGAACGCGTCTGCTGTTGAGCCATAGCCTGCCATTTCAGCCAGAATATTCGCACCACGTGCTTTTGCGTGCGACTCGGTTTCAAGGGCAAGTACCGCTGCGCCTTCGCCCATCACTAGCCCATCGCGGTTTTTATCGAAAGGCTGCGGGGTCATCGAATAGTCGTCGTTGCGGCGCGAAGTAGCGCCTACCCGGTCGAAGGCAGCGACACCCAGGGATGTTACAGTTGCTTCCGAAGCACCCGTCAGACAGGCATCTAGCATACCGGCTCTAAGCATCATCCAGGCCATACCAATCCCGTCTGCGCCGGAAGCACAGGCCGAAGCCACTGAGAAACAAGGCCCCTTAATCCCATGGTCAATAGCGGCCAACCCAGCAGCCCCATTCGCCATCAACATCGGGATCAAAAAGGGGCTGACGCGCCGTGGGCCCTCTGTGTGATATGTAATAATCGCATCCTGCAAAGATTTAAGTCCACCGATCGCTGATGAGATAATCACGCCTATCCGAGAAGCATTCTCATCCGTTATTTCCAATCTCGAATCACCCAGCGCTTCCTTAACAGCTGCCGTCGACATCTGCTCAAAACGGTCACGACGGCGCGCTTCCCTCGCCTCCATGAATTGCTCGGGCACAAAATTCTTAACCTCGCAAGCAATATGCACCTGCAAATCGTTAGCATCAAACATTGTAATTGGCCTAACACCCGACACGCCATTTGTTACGTTTTTCCACGATTCAGAAACATTTAGACCCAGTGGATTGACTGTACCCATCCCGGTGATGACAATCCGTTCCTGCATTGTGCCTCCTAGATAATTCCTAATTCAGACTTCAAAGGCAACTAAATCACCTTCGGTTTCTACAATACACAAACCCCTATCCAGCCAACTCGTCACGCCCCGATTGGATGAATGCCTCGCGCGCCGCCTTTAACTGCATCCAATTGGTCACGTTACTTTACTCCCCAGGCTCTGGTCGGTAATCCCCTTCCACCCATTCTTCTCCGTCCGGACCAACTTCTTTTTTCCAAACCGGGACGATCTCTTTCAAACGGTCTATGCCATAGCGGGCGGCTTCAAATACACCTGTATCTCGGTGAGCGGCAGTACAGGCGATCAAAACTGTCGGTGTTTCCGGGTACAACTTCCCGATGCGCTGAACAATTGCAATTCCTTCCACCGTCGGCCATCTCAACCGGATTTCGTCAGCAACTTGTTTCATCTTGGATTCCGCCATAGGAATATAAGCTTCGTATTCAAGATAAACAGTTGCATGTGGGTTGCCGCGCCCGGTCTCGCCACGAACCATACCGGTGAAGATAGCAGCTGCGCCCGTGCTGGTAAGCGTAATCTGTGCCAACAAGCTGTTCAGGTCTATTTCGGATTCGGTGACGGAGTAGATGGTTGGGGCGTCCATTAACCTCCACTTACCGGCGGGAACATAGCAACTTCAGCATCTTCAGGAACAAGGCTTTCATCGAAGGCAAATTCACGGTTGATGGAGATGACCACCGTATCCATTGTTTCTTGCAAGCCGGGGTACGCTTCTACAATAAGGTCTTTCAAGGCCTGGACAGTGGTCTCAGCAGGGATTTCAAGATCGACAGTCTTTGTTCCAGCACGATCTCGTAAAGTGGCGAAAAATAAAACTTTAATGCGATTCATTCTAATCCTTTTATGCTGTCACATTACACTGACAACATGCCGTTATTTGTTTATTACATCCCCCGATTGTCCGCCATGTTTCTCCACCAATCGAACATTTTGGATGCGCATGGTTTTCTCAGCGGCTTTGGCCATGTCATATACCGTCAACGCGGCAACGGAGACAGCGGTCAGCGCTTCCATCTCGACACCGGTCTTGCCAATGGTTTTGGCAGTGGCGGTGATTATCACACCTGGGATGGAATCGTCGAGGGCAAGTTCCACGTCCACTTTGGTGAGCGGAAGCGGATGACATAACGGGATCAGTTCAGAGGTCCGCTTTGAGGCGCTGATACCAGCGATCTGGGCGATGGTTAACACGTCACCTTTTTTGATCTGTCCGGCGCGGATCAAGTCCAGTGTCGATTGCAGCATATGGATTTCGCCCTTTGCAATGGCGGTCCGTTCGGTATCCGGCTTGGCGCCGACGTCTACCATGCGGGCACGGCCATGCTCGTCGATATGGGTCAATTTGGGTTCAGGCATGCTTGAATTATAGTATAGACCGGACAGGTTTTTAGAAACTTGCCAAGTCTCATCAAGTCTCGGTGTATAATCGGCGCGTTATGGGAAGCATTTTGGGACATCAAGCAAGTAGTTACAGCGTGCAGACGGCTGTGTACGAAGGTCCGCTTGACCTGTTGCTCGATCTGATCGAGCACGCCGAATTGGATATTACAACTGTTTCTTTGGCAGCTGTCACGGAGCAATACCTGGATTATCTGCACCACTTGGAAGAAACACACGCGGACGAAATTTCAGTTTTTCTGGTGATCGCCGCCAAGCTGGTGCAGATCAAATCTGAAGCGCTGTTGCCGCGCCCGCCCTCCCGCGAACCAGGTGAAGAAGACGTGGGTGCTGCGCTTGTTGAGCAACTAAGACTCTACAAGCGTTTCAAGGAAATCGCAAAATTGCTAGCTGAACGCAAGGCGCAAAATTTGCGGACATATCTACGTCTGGCTCCACCACCGAAAACTGAGGGAAAACTTGACCTATCGAATATCACAATCGCAGACTTGATCGAGGCTGCCCAGGAAGTATTTGCCAAGGAAGTGGAGAAGCAAGCACTGGGAACCGTTATCTCCGCGCCCAAAGTTACCATCAGAGAAAAGATCGAGTTAATTTCCAAAAAACTTGGTACTGCTGAACATTCTCATTTCAAGGAGTTGCTGGGAGAAAACCCGACCCGTATCGAAGTTGTGGTGACGTTCCTGGCTCTGCTGGAACTTGTCAAACGCTACCGCGTCTCTGCGAAGCAAGAGAGCCTTTTCGCAGATATTGAGATTGAACGCATGGCCGACTGGAATATGGATGAGGAAATTGATATCGAGTTCGAGTAAAAACAACTATCAGTAATCGGAGTTCAATGACCAGTATAAAAGGCTGGTCATTTTTGTTTGTAGTAGCCAACTGCTAAGGCAAGCGCCAACCCCGCACCAATTGAGTCAATCATCACATCTGTAACTGCCGGATTGCGCCCGGGGATCATAGACTGGTGGAATTCATCAGTGGCTGAATACAGTGTTGCAAGAGTCCAAGCAAGAATTAATTGATGGGTAGAGATGTCGCTGTCTCCGCCTTTCAGACCACGCAAATAGGCCAAAGCCAGTAGCCCATATCCCAGCGCATGCCCGCCTTTTTTGACAAGAAGATCCACAACCCCAAAGTTGGGCATCTCTTTCGAGGGGATAGATGAAAACCCAAAGATAGCAGCCATCATCAGGATAGCTGGCCCCCAATACCGCAGGAATAATCTAAATTTTGACATACACGGATTGTACTGCAAAGGCACATATGATAAAATCAGACAATCTTTATCCGATTTTAATGTTGAGGAGATACTGGAATGAACACAAAACAACATCTCGATACTATTCTCGAAAAATGGAACCTGCTTGAGCACCCTTTCTATAAAGCCTGGAGTGCAGGCACATTGCCAGTAGAAGCGCTTAAAGTTTACGCTTCAGAGTACGGCGCATTTATCAACACCCTGGAGAACGGCTGGAAAACGCTTGATGATCCCGAAACTGCTGAAGAAGAACGGGAACACGCCGAACTCTGGGAGCAATTCGCTGATGTGCTTGGTGCACATGTCAGTGCACCCCAAATCACTCAAACAAAAGATTTGATCAAAGATTCTGAATCCCTGTTTTCTTCTTCGGCTACGACGCTGGGAGCAATGTATGCCTTCGAAGCGCAACAACCCTCCACTGCCAAATCCAAGCTGGAAGGGCTGAAAACGCATTATTCCCTGCCCCCTGAAGTGGAACCATACTTCGAAGTCCATTCTGCAAACTGGCACGAGTCGGAGAAAATCCTATCTGCAATGGATCAACTCTCGCCAGAAGAGCAGGCACAGGCTGAGGCCGCCTGCGCACGGATGGCAGAATCACTGTGGAATGCACTGACAGGCATCCACGAAAAAACTTGTTTGAATTGACTCATTGCATGAATTTAAAAAAGCGCCCCACCTGAATTTCAGCGGGGCGCTTTTTTAGCATTATTTTTACTTACGCATCTTCAAGGCGAACATTGACATTCACGGTGCCATTGCCCAAATCTACACCCTGGACAACAATCGCTTTGCCGCTTGAGTGACCGTCCCAGACGATGCTGAAGGTATCATCATTGATCACAGTTAAAATGGGGCGTTCTTTATAGCCTGCTTTGTCGAATTCGTTGCGGTAGAACTCAACTACATCGGTCAAATTCATGGGAGTCTGGTAATTGATCGCATCTTCCCCAAGGTCCATGAAATTCTCAACCTTGGGCGGCATTGGGAATTCCGTATCATATTTCCCTGAACCGCCAGACGATGCCGGGGGGCTATCGCTATCTCCAGCGCCGGCGCTATCTCCTACCCCGGCATTATCGCCTCCACCGCCAGTCAGACTGCAAGCGAGCGAGGCTATTAGTAGAACAGCAAATATCAAGAGCAATTTAGTATTTTTCATGTTTATCCTCCAGGAAATATGACTATCGTTGTCAGATATTTTACCCTCATCCGGTATAATCAGCCTGCTAAGTTGTACACCCCTATGGTACTTCCTTATGAATAGACTTTCAAACTCCACCTCTCCCTACTTACTCCAACATGCCAACAACCCTGTAGACTGGCATCCCTGGGATGAAGAAGCCCTGGCGAAGGCTAAAACCGAAAACAAGCCCATTTTCCTGAGCATCGGCTATGCCGCCTGTCACTGGTGTCATGTCATGGCACACGAATCCTTCGAGGACCCGCAAACCGCCGCGCTGATGAACGAGCACTTCATCAACATCAAAGTCGACCGCGAGGAACGCCCCGATCTGGATAGTATCTACATGTCTGCCACCCAGGCGATGACCGGCTCTGGTGGCTGGCCCATGTCGGTCTTTCTGACCCCCGACCTGCAGCCGTTTTATGCTGGCACTTACTTTCCTCCGGTTCGCCGCTATAACATGCCATCCTTCCGTGAAGTGCTCCTAGCCTTGGTCAACGCCTGGGAGAATGAACCCAAAAAGGCGGTCGACTCGGCGAAACGTATTACGGCTCATATCCAATCTCAAACAACCCTGAGCCGTTACGAGCTTGCGCTCCAGCCAGAGCACCTGGATGCAGTGGTCAAGTTTTTGGGTGAAGGTTATGATTGGGGCAACGGTGGCTGGGGCGAAGCGCCCAAGTTCCCGCAGCCTATGACGGTAGAATTCCTGCTACGCCGTCACATTGCCGGGAATTCCGACGCATTGAAGCCCGCCATCCATGCATTGCGTGCCATGGCGCGCGGCGGCATGTACGATGTAATCGGCGGTGGCTTCTCGCGCTACAGCGTGGACAACTTCTGGCGGGTGCCGCATTTCGATAAGTGGGGTTCTCAACCGATAACTTTTTTCGACCCAAAAAGCACCAAGCTTCTACAATCTTCTCGCCATCCTCGACAGTCAATGATGCTCTAACATCAAGAAGTTCAATAACACCCCTACGCCGCTCGAAAGTATCCTTTCCCTTCT
>WOR8_10006997_pt1 | contig 10764 bp, 10 predicted proteins | sample DeeMarSeWOR38_10_FD_19890 | JGI IMG/M metagenome (IMG submission 19890)
TCTTCTCATAGCGAGGCTCTCCCGAGAGCTTCCCCGTGCTGACCGAGTGCGGTGACCGATCGGGTGGCGCACATCTTCGCAGGCGAGGCTGCCCCTGTGTCGTTGACTGTGTCCATCATGCTCGATACCTTGAGTCCCTCTTATCCGTGCTGGTGGTCGCCATCTCGATGCACGCTGTCTGCTGTATTGTGGCCCTGCCAGCTCATGCACCAGCCCTCAAACAGGCATTGGGGTCGCTATGACGATCAGGGGTTCAGTGTTCGTCGCGACAAGCGTTGACGGTTTCATTGCACGACTGGACGGCACCCTTGACTGGCTTCCCCAGGGCGATGCGGGTGCAGAAGACTACGGGTACGCTGCCTTCTACCAGACGGTGGATGTGGTCGTGATGGGGCGGAGGACGTTCGAGACATGTCGGTCGTTCGACCGTTGGCCCTACGAAGGAAAACGCGTGGTGGTGTGGAGTCGAGGCTCCCCGTCCGTTCCCTCCGCACTTGCGGGGGCGATCGAGCTGAGCGGGCTCCCCCCGCGTGAGTTGATGAAGCATCTTGAGCAGACGGGCTCGAGAAACGCCTATGTTGATGGAGGAATGACGATTCAGGCGTTCCTTGCCCACGGGCTCATTCAGGATCTCACGATCACGCAGGTGCCGGTATTGCTCGGGACCGGCATATCGCTGTTCGGACCGATGGAGCGTGAGTTGGGCCTGCATCTTGTGGTAACGCGGGCATACCCAAACGGCCTTGTGCAGACCAGGTATGCTCTTGAGGCTTGAGCGCGACCGGCCTTTGCAGGGGGCAGGATCTCGGTCCGTGTGCATCCCGCCGCCCATGTGCTGTTGAGCCAGTGAAACGGGGAGGATTCAATGAAGGATGAACTGCATGTTGTGTTTGGATCGGGGCAAGTTGGTTCGACTCTCGCCGATGGTCTCCTCGCCGAAGGATACAGGGTGCGTGTGTTCAGGCGATCAGAGAAGGGAGTGCCCGTGGGGTCGGAGTTGTTCCGGGGGGATGCGACCGACGCTGCGGCGTGCCGAGCTGCGGCGAAGGGGGCGGCGACGATTTACCATTGCATGAACCCCCCCTATTTCGCCAAGGTGTGGACTGATCTGGTCCCTCGCTTCATGAGGAACCTCATTGAGGCTGCCGGTGGGGCGGGCGCACGGCTCGTCGTGCTGGACAACGTCTACTCGCTCGGGAGGCCCAACGGAAAACCGCTCTCGGAGGAGTCTCCCGTGAACCCGTGCAGTCGCAAAGGTGAGATACGCGCAGTTGCCGCAGCGATGCTCTTCGAAGCGTATGCCCGGGGAGAAGTGCGAGGAACGATCGGAAGGGGGTCGGACTTCTACGGCCCCCGGGGGACAGCGGGTCATCTCGGAGATCAGTTCTGGCCATCGGTGATCGCCGGGAAGAGTGGCCGCGTAGTGGTTGACCCCGATGCGGTCCACACCTACCATTACATTCCGGACGTGGCCAGAGGACTGATGATGCTGGGAACCGCCCCGGACGACGCCTTCGGGCGGCCCTGGATGTTGCCGTGCGCTCCGGCAGAAACTCTCCGGGAGCTCCTCGGGAGACTCTCAGAGGCCTTCGGTCGCGACATTCCGCTGAGACGACTGCCCCGCTGGATGCTCAGGACCCTTGGCATCGCGCTTCCCATCTTCAGGGAGCTCGAGGAGATGATGTACCAGTGGGAGGAGGCCTTCATCATCGACGACCGGCGCTTTCGGGAGCGGTTTTCCGTTCAGCCTGAGGACCAGACTACAGCAGCCCGGGAGACCGTTGAATGGGCGAGGCAGTGGTACGGGAAAGCCCGCCGCTGATGTCACCGGACGGGGATTCTCGGGTGACTGAACGCAGCGCCGAAAGGTCGATCTCTCCCGTCAGGGCGGGTCTGGTCTACGCCGCCTTTACCGTCCATTTCGTGCTCCTTCTGGTCGGCCTCTTTCCATGGCTCAGAGATGGTCTGCAGCTGCATCCAGCGCTGTGCTGGTTTCTGACCGGTTATGCGCTCTTTGTCCCGATGGCCGTTCTGTCGATTTTGCTTACCCGACGCCAAGGAGCGGTCACCGGCGGTGAGATCGCGCTCGCGCTGAGACTCAAGCCGCTCGGCAGCCGGGACTGGCTCACTGTGATTGGGGGGACCATTCTTGTCGTGCTCCTGACCGGTGCCATTGCGACGCTTGTGAAGCTTCTTGGGCCTTCCCTGGGCGTCCCGCCCCTCAAGACGACGCCCTGGTTTCTTGCTTTTGAGCCACTGCAGGGCGCGGAACAACTGCTCTTGATTGTCTGGGCGGGGATGTTTGTCTTCAACATCCTCGGAGAGGAGCTGCTCTGGCGGGGATATCTTCAGTCTCGCATGGACGCGCGGGCGGGATGGATGTGGGGGTCGGCCTTCTGGGCGGTGTTCCATCTCCCCTTCGGTCTCAATCTTCTGATCATTCTCCTCCCCGTGCTTGTTCTGCTCCCTTACGTGGTTCACAGGACCGGCAATACCTCAGTCGGGGTCGCGATCCACGCTCTCTACAACGGGCCGGCGTTCCTTCTCGTCGCGCTGGGCGTTGTGCGCTAAGGTCCGACCCCAGCCTGTCGCTCCTGCACAGACTCCTCAGGCAGCCCGAAGAGGCTCTTCTCTAGCCGCGCGACTCCGGTCAGGGGCGTGTGGCTGAAAGGGTGATGCTGCGCAGCCCAAAGGGGAGAGAGCCGTCGAGCTGATACGGTTTCTCGGCCACGAGTTGCAGATCGGTGAATCCCGCCGCACGGACGATTGACAGATACTGGTCCTTCTCCAGAGCACCAGCCACGCATCCGGCCCATTCGAGCATATCATTCCTGATGTTCTCGGGAATCTGCCCGACGGAGACGATATCGGAAACGGTGAACTTCCCGCCCGGACGGAGAACGCGGAACATTTCGCCGAAGGCGGCAGCCTTGTCCGGGACGAGATTGATGACGCAGTTGCTCAGGATCCGGTCGACAGAGGAATCCTCTACCGGAAGCGCCTCGATCTCACCCAGCCTGAATTCGACATGTTCGATCTTCAGCTTCTTTCGATTCGCCTCTGCACGATCAATCATCTCCTGCGTCATGTCGACACCGATGACCCGACCGGTGGTTCCTACATAGTGAGAGGCCACAAAGACGTCAATGCCAGCGCCGGATCCGAGGTCGAGGACGGTCATACCCGGCTGGAGATCGGCAGATGCCGCCGGCGTGCCGCAGCCGAGGCCCAGATCGGCGGCCTCGCGAATACTCCGGTCCACACCGGCGTAGAGATCGTTCATTGTGATTGTGCCGGCGATCCCGCTCTCGGTACCGCATCCGCAGCTCGGGCCGCAGCAGGATGAGGAGGACTTGGCAAGGGAGGCGTACTTGTTCTTGACGGCTGTCTTCACGGTGGTGGAGTCCATGGTACTGTTTTCTCCTTAGTTGCGGTGTCTGAGAATTGCCGGGGTGATTCGCGGCTTGATGATGCCAAAGGTGGTACAACATCCCCTTTTGATCCGGCCGGAGAGACGCTGCGCGTCCTTAGTTGCGACCGGACTGGAGCGAAGGACCGATGCGAGAGCTTCGAGGATTCTCGCATGGTTCTCATCCTGCGGCTCGGCAAGGGAGTAGAGCTTCCAGAGTCCTTCCCGTCGCTGCACGACGAGGCGCGCGCGTCGCAAATAGGCGAGATGGCGGGACACCTTCGTCTGTGTGGCTCCCATGACCTCTTCGATATCGCAGACACAGAGTTCTCCCCATGAGAAGAGGAGGTTGAGTATGCGGAGCCGCGATTCGTCGGAGAGCGCCCTGAAGAGTGTGGTGAGTGTCGTCATTCCGGTTCTGAAAAGTATATTCGCCTAGCCAAATATAGGAGCTCCCCGGGCAAATGTCAAGCGCTGATTCGCGGAGTGCCGTCGGCCGCCCCTTTCTTGCATTTTTCTTTCAATTGCCACACTCTAGAGCATTGACCACGGGAGGAATGCCGCCAATGAGGACGCGACGCCTTGGGAAGACCGGTCCTGAGGTATCTGTGCTCGGACTCGGATGCATGGGGATGTCAGAATTCTATGGCCCTCGGGACGAGACCGAAGCAGTGGCCACGCTTCATGAAGCTATCAGTATCGGGATGACCTTTCTGGACACTGCCGACATGTACGGAATCGGTCATAACGAGGAACTGCTGGGGCGGGCACTCAAGGGGAGAGGTGAGCAGGTGTTTCTGGCCACAAAGTTTGGGAATGTCCGGGGTGCGGATGGGAGCTTTCTGGGGGTCAACGGGACACCCGCCTACGTGCGTTCGGCCTGCGAGGCGAGCCTGAAGCGCCTCGGGATCGAGACCATCGACCTTTACTACCAGCACCGGGTGGATCCGAACACCCCCATCGAAGAGACGGTGGGAGCCATGGCGAGGCTCGTGCACGAGGGCAAGGTCCGTTACCTCGGGCTTTCGGAGGCAGCGCCGGGAACGATCCGCCGCGCGCACAAGATTCACCTGATCACTGCCCTTCAGACCGAATACTCGCTCTGGACGCGCGATGTCGAGCCGGAGATCCTTCCCCTGTGCCGCGAACTGGGGATCGGATTTGTCGCCTACAGCCCGCTGGGGAGAGGCTTCCTCTCCGGCAAGTACACACGCCCGTCGTCGTTCAAACAGGGGGATTATCGCGTGAACTCACCCCGCTTTCAGGGGAAGAACCTGGAGGCAAATGCCGGGCTTCTGAAGATCTTGCAGGAGATGGCCTTTGCGAAGGGGTGCACCCCTGCCCAGCTTGCCCTTGTCTGGGTCCTCTCACGCGGTGAGGATATCGTGCCGATTCCCGGGGCGAAACGGAGGACTCACCTGCGGGAGAACGCAGCAGCCGTCGATATCGGGCTCACCGATGCCGAGGGTGAGGAGTTGGATCGGGCATTCCCGCCAGGCGTTGCATCAGGGGCCCGCTACCCGGAAATGGCGATGAAGGCAGTCAACCGATAGCTCCTTGCATCCGGACGGCTGGTCTTTCACTGTCATCCATGCACCCGGAGCGTTCTCGCTCGCTCCCGGTACTCATGGGGCGGAGCTGGTGGTCTCCGCCCGCCTGAGGTGTGCTCCCTGCCTGGCTGGAAGTGGCTGGTTTCGCCGCGGCCATGCGGCGCCGGTTCGGGAGTCTCTGCCTCAGGCCCTCTCCCCACAAGCGTCTCTACCGGAGAAACTGATGGTCACCAATCGAAGGCAGGTCGTGAACAGGTGCGCACTCCCGTTTGCTGTCCTGGCGGGGAGTCTGATCCTGCTGGGTGGTGGTGCGGAAGCCGGCGGGAAGGAGGGACGCCTGAGTTCCGGGCTCTCGATCGACTCACTTGGCGCCCTGATCGTTGGCCCGGGGGAGTGGCGTCCCTTTCCACGCTACAGGGACCGTTCCCAGTGGCGTTCCCTTTCGCCCGTCCTCCGGGAAGCTCACATCCGAAGTGCGGAGCAGTATCGGGGAGCAGACTGGGTAACGCCGACGGCAACAGAGTTTTTGGAGTTCGTTTGGACCGGAGACAGAAGTGGCTACCAGGACATCTCCTTCGGTCGCCGGGAGCAGCTTGCCTCACTCGTTCTCGCCGAGTGCATCGAGGCTGAGGGCCGATTTGTCGATGACATCGTCAATGGCATCTGGAGCATTTGTGAGGAGACCTACTGGGGCGTTCCGGCGCACCTCAATATCCAGCGGGAGGGTTATGGCCTTCCGGATGTCACAGAACCGACCGTGGATCTCTTTGCCGCCGAAACCGCTTCCTTACTCGCATGGACGTGGTATCTTCTGGAGGACACGCTCGACCGGATTTCGCCACTCGTCGGGAGACGGATTGCGCACGAGGTAGAGCGGAGGATTCTCTCGGTCAATCTTCAGCGTGACGATTTCTGGTGGATGGGGTTCGGTCAGTGGACGAATAACTGGAACCCCTGGATCTGCTCCAACTGGTTCGCCAGCGTACTCATTCTGGAGAAGGACCCGGATCGTCGAACACGCTCCGTCCACAAGATCCTTCGTGTGCTGGACAACTTCCTGGATCTCTACCCTGACGACGGTGGATGTGACGAGGGGCCGACCTACTGGAACAGGGCGGGAGGATCGCTCTACGACTGCCTGGAGTTGCTCGCAAAGGCCTCGGGGGGGAGGATCAACTATTTCGGCGATCCTCTGGTCCGTGAGATCAGCAGGTACATCTACCGGGTCCATATTGCGGGGCCCTGGTTCATCAATTTTGCGGATGCTGCCGCTCAACCGGCCATCGATGCTCCCACCGTCTATCGGTACGGACGGAGCATCGGGGACTCCACGATGATGCAGTTTGCGGCATTTCTCGCCCGTGAGCAAGGTCTCGGCCAGGGGGCACTGCGCGGGAGGTTCGGTGTCCTCGGGCGCGTTCTCCCGGCTCTCTTCACGCTCGATGAGCTGGAGGGTGTGGAGCCGGCCGAGCCATATCTCAGAGACATCTGGATGCCGGATCTCCAGGTGATGGGTGCACGGTCGTTCGCGCGGTCCGCGAAGGGACTGTTCCTGGCCGCAAAAGGGGGTCACAATGCCGAAAGCCACAACCACAACGATGTGGGGAGCTTCATCATCTACGCAGACGGCGAGCCGGTCATCATCGATGTGGGCGTGGAGACATACACAGCCAAGACATTCAGTGAGGATCGCTATTCAATCTGGACAATGCAGTCAGCCTATCACAACCTCCCGACAATCAACGGTGTCATGCAACAGGAGGGCCGTGCTTTCGAGGCTCAACAAGTGAGCTATCAGGTCGATGACGCCGGCGCGACATTTCAGCTCGATCTTGCCCGGGCATATCCCGCCCAGGCCGCCGTCGGGCGATGGCTCCGGACTGTGACACTGACCCGGGGCAGGAGCGTGACGCTCTACGACCAGTATGCCATGGAGAACGAGGGAGCCCAGTTTCAGCTGACCCTCATGGCGGCCCGCAAGCCTTCGCTCCTGCGCGCGGGAGTGCTGCGCGTGCCTCCGGCCTCAGGATCAGCGCCCCGGGGGATGGAGATCTCCTTCGACCAGACACTGTTTCAGGCGGAGATCGAAGAAATCGAGATCAATGATCCTCAGCTCCGAAGTTCCTGGGGAGATGCAGTATTCCGCATTCTCTTGAGTGCGCTGTCCCCGCCAAGAGAAGGAGACTTCTCGATCGTCTTTCGCTGAGCTTCAGGATCCGCTGCCTTCTGCCTGTAGTCTTGCCCGGTTCTGCTCCGTCTCCGGCGCGTCCTCCCGGGGACGGCTCCCGTCGGTGGAGAGACTGCCCTGGCGGGCATGCTCTTTGACGGCACTCACCGCTTATCACACATCTGTAACACTATTTGCAGACCCTCCACACCCCCCACGGGTCGTTGAGATTTCTTCCGCGTTACTGTGCTTTTCCCGCCTCCGGCCCTGTAACGGATCCTCTCTCAGCGATCGTTGCACACTTTCGGGGAGAATTAGCGGTGTTCAGCAGGGGAAAACGGGCCCGGAAATTGTACTCCTTCTAGCCAATCAAAGAACCGAGCGGAGGATCTCTCTTTGTTCTTCCCAGATAGACGTACCCGTTTCAGTCGTGACCAGCGCCAGGCCCCCACCAGTGGATTGCTCGGTGCTGTTCTCTGTGCGGTTTTCCTACTCGGCTGTTGGCACTCCACCGGTGTGAACGAGCCGAGGTTTGAAGCGCGCGCCTGGCTTCTGGAGAACAAAAACCCCTCAGCCCTTGCAGGCACCCGGTTTGTGACTACTGCAGGAGCCCTTCGGTTCGTGGATCGGTTAATCGCTGCCGGTGCTGAGAGCGTCTTCGTGACCGGCGTCTCCTCCGATCCAGGTCGTCTGAAAGCTGAGGGCGGACCACATGCCGATGCCCTGGTGATTGTTCTTCCCGAGGATGAGGAGAGACGTGAGGAGCTCTTTCGTGTCGCCCAACGGGAGGCTGTACGGGAGGGACTTGCCCCCGAGCAGGACAAGGGGCAGAGAGAGATTGTACTTTGGTGGGACTGAGTGGGGCAGCTGCGATAGGTTGGATCGAACATGAAGCCTGGTGACAAGATCTGGCTGTTCGGGGGGCGGGAACGGACCCCGGCGTGGCGGAAGGGGACTGATACTCTGGTGGCAACGGTTGAGGACATCCTTGTTGGTGGCGAAGGGGGGGAGGCCAGACTGCTTGCGAGGCTTTCGAGGCCCCTCACGGTGAACGGTGTGACCGGGGATCTGCTCCTTCTTTCGTTGCGATATCGCGGGGCCGTATGGAGCGATGCGGGCATCTGCCACATCGTTCTTTGTGCTGAACCCCCCGGGTCTGGGAGATGGTGGGAAGACAAAGGCCGTTTTACCTGGATCGAATCATACGCTGGATTCCAGAAGCTTCTGACGGACTCTCCGCGATAGCGGATTGTGACTCGGCTCCGGAGCATGCCATTGGGCCTTGAACCGTTCTCTGCCGTCAGGATACACCCGCGCCGCCCGAAAGGGTCAGAGTTGCTCGTCCTTATCGCTCCATTCACTCAGGATCGTTTCTGCGTGTCCCCGGTTCACCTTGCACCGGCAGGTGAGCGATCTCTCCACAAAGCTTGAAGTTTGAACCGAGACTTGTTATCATCTGTCGCATGTTAGTTTGTTGTCAATAGGCATACTAGCTTGTTGCAACTCCCACAGTTGTTGAAGTCTTAGTGCTGTGTCCCGATCCGCCCAACCGGCTCTTCAGCTCACATTCGCTTGACCGTACGAGACCAACTACTGGCTGTCTTCCGGGCTCAGGCCGCAGACCGAATTCCCAACGTGGAGTTCGGCTACTGGACAGAGACCATTACGTCCTGGCACGCGCAGGGCCTGCCGTCGGCTGTGACAACTGATGCCGCGGCTGAGGAGTATTTTGGGCTTGCTGGCGTCACACTCTTCCACGAGCTTCCACTCAAGAACGGTCTTTTCCCGCCTTTTGAGCGCATGATCCTGTCCAAGGAAGGCGAGCGGGAGCTCATCAGGGATGAGGAAGGGAACATCTGCGAGGTGTTCACCCGGACATCGACGATTCCGCGCTATGTCAAATTCGGGCTGGAAACCCGGCAGGACTGGGAGCGGCTCCGGCGGGAGCATCTGGATCCTGAAGCGGCGGGGAGAATCGGCGATCTGGGAGCCTCTGTCCTGAGGGCGCACCATGAGGGTCTCCCCGTGTTCTTCCATGCGGGTTCGCTCTACGGGTGGCTGAGAAACTGGATGGGAGTCGAGGGGCTGTCAATTGCACTCCTGACCGACAGGTCCTGGGTAGAGGAGATGATGGACCATCTCACCGAGATGACACTGAGGCTGATCGACCAGGCACTCCCCACCCGGGGCGTCGACCTCGGGTGGTGGTGGGAGGATATGTGCTACAATCGGGGGCCTCTTCTCTCACCGAGGCTTTTCGAAGAGATCATGGTCCCCAGGTACCGGCGCATCACGCGGGCACTTCGGGAGCACGGAATAGAGATCAATGTTCTGGACTGTGATGGTCGGATTCATGAGCTTGCACCGGGATGGCTCGAGGCCGGCATCAACTGTATGTTCCCGCTGGAGGCTGCCCACACCAATGCGTTCAAGCTCAGGGAGGACCTTCCGTCGATCCTGCTCATGGGCGGGGTCGACAAGCGGGCCCTCATTGCCGGAAAGGGTGCCATCGACGCGGAACTGCATCGTCTGCGCCCACTGGTTGAGCAGGGTCGGTTTGTCCCGTGTGTGGATCACCGAGTGCCACCCGATGTGAGCTATGCAAGCTATCGGTACTATCTCGATGCCAAGCAGAAGCTGCTGGCAGTGTAGTCCGCGCGGCGGCCACTCCGGTGATGACGGGAATGTACAATCGCTGATCGATACACGGACGTGCGGGATGAGAACTTCTAGGCGCGGGGCGAGGTTCCTGACACTTGCGCTGTGCCCTGGCTATTCACCCTACGGCCGTCGGATTGCCGCCGGCATGACTCCTCGGGCGAGAACCTCCGTCGTGAATGTTGGGAGACCAAATCCCCTCGTGCCAATACTGTATAGACAAGCTGAATGAAGGACCAATGAAACTCCCAACGAAGGTGCCGAAGAAGACTCTCATTGCCACGGCCGTTCTTCTCTGCCTCTACGCGATGTTCGGATTTTTGCTGCTTCCCGGGATCGTCAAATCGAAGATCATCGAGTCGGTGACCTCAGCAACGGGACAGACTCCCGCAGTGGGAGACGTCTCGACCAACCCCTTTGCGCTTTCTCTGAGTGTGCGAGATTTCTCTCTGCCCGACCGGGCGGGCGAACGCGTCCTGTCCTTCGAGGAGCTCTATGTCAATTTTGAGATGATCTCTCTCTTCACCCAGGTCTATACGTTCTCGGAGATCACGATACGGCTTCCGTCCGTTCGGTCGCTAATGCGATCCGATGGATCGTTCAATCTGATGGAATTGATGCCTGCACAGACAGCGGACACCGTCTCTTCCCAGGAGACCCCGTTCCCGGTGCACGTGGATCGCTTCGTCCTCTCTGACGGTTCCCTGCTCTACGAGGATCGGCAGCGTACAACGCCGTTTGTCGCGCGCATGGACTCCCTCGATCTCACCCTCCGTGACTTCACCACTCGACCGAACAAGGAAGGTGTCTACGAGTTTGAAGCAGAGACTGATCGTGGCGAGGAGATTCGTTGGAGGGGAACGGTGAGCATGGTGCCGCTCCGTTCGACTGGACGCCTCGCGATCAGCGGCGTTGCCGCGCGGACGCTCTGGGAGTACATCCGTGATCAGGTGCGCTATGAGATTACCTCTGGCAGTCTC
>WOR8_10009072_pt1 | contig 10761 bp, 9 predicted proteins | sample DeeMarSeWOR38_10_FD_19890 | JGI IMG/M metagenome (IMG submission 19890)
ACCCACGTTTGAGAGAGCTTATCTGAGAAGAGCGTCTTTGCTCCGACTGTGAGGATAAGAGTTAGTTGCGTGGGACACAAAGCCCGCGATATTTCATGTCTAATTTATGATATGTCAAATTTCTCCCAATGACACAGAACACCTGTTACCAAGTAATGAGTCATTTTATTTTCTTATAGATGAAATCTCAAAGTTTAAAACCGATTAGCACTAAGAAAGATATGAACATAGAAAATGGACAACAATGAATTAATTTTAAACAACTCTGATAGGCAAAATAAGATACCTAAAAAGGGTAATCCTAGTTCACTTACACCGCTTCAAAGATTCGAGGCCAGTATGAAGATAGGTTTTGAAGAATGGCATGATGGCATTGGATATGACATCGCTGCAATAAGATTAGCTTCTCAGGCTGAACTTGATGCGATTGAGCAAATATTAATAAATCACAGCCCACGTGACTGGCGAGACATTGAAGCGCTTGCCGAAATCAATACAAAATGTGCACGTGAAATTATCAAAGAGTCTATAAAAGATTCCAATCCAGTTATTCGGATTGCAGTTACAAGATTCGCCCCAGACTTGATCACTGATAACGAGCGAACCCAATCTATAATTCATGCTCTGGAAAACGCACAAATATTCTCCGGTTTTTCAAACATTCTTGACGAAGTGGAAAGATATCATCCTAAGGAAGTCAAAGAAGCCCTTATCAAGGCATTATTAACTCGAAGAGGTGATGTGGCTGTTCTCTTTGCGGCGATGCTTTTTTATCTATTTGGGCAAGCAAAAGAACCTTTTGACTGGAAACAACGATCATTCAGAACCTTTTGACTGGAAACAACGATCATTCTTTTTACGTTTTAATACTGAAGATAGAAAAGAGCGAGTTGAAGTATTTCGAGACTTATGCAAAAAACTGAAAATAAGTCCTAAGAAATATCTGCGATGAAAACAAGAGCTTTTTTATTTGGGGCTAAAGTTAGGGGGAAGGAAGAGAAAATAAGGGAGAAAAAGGAATAGTGAGAAGGCGCCTAAAGATCTTATTTGTTCCATTTTCACGGGACCCGTTCAATTTGAAACATAAAACCCACGAGATTTGCATGTTATAAGTTATTTTACCTATCAAAGTTTAGTTGAACTTCTAAAAACAACATATAATCCTTCGACAGTTTACAAAAACACAAACATAACAATTGAATTTTTTACTCTTATCCTCGCCAAAATCGTTAATGACAAGAACTTTTAAGTTGATAAAAGAAAATGAGTGCATTAAGAGGGTAACACTTTGGATCAGCAAAAAAGAAATGACATGGTTATAAGAAACACAGCAGAAGTTATAACTCCAGAAGAAATTCGCGTATTATTAGAAACAAACAACCAACCCAAAGCCTATTGGGGTTTCGAATGTTCGGGCTTATTACATATTGGAATAGGTTTAGTGTGCTCTGCAAAAATAAAACATTTAATCAATGCTGGTTTTAAGTTTACAATATTTCTCGCTGATTGGCACTCATGGATAAATAATAAACTAGGCGGAGATATGGAAAACATCAGTACCTGTGGAGAATATCTAAAACAAATTTTTACAGCCCTAGGTCTAACACCAGACAAGGTGGAATTCCGTTGGGCTTCAGATATAACAAACACAGCTGAATACTGGGAAAAAGTCATCCGAATAGCTAAAAGCGTGTCAGTTAAACGAACATGGCGCGCCCTACCCGTGATGGGTCGCGAAACGAGCATAACAGACATAGAAACAGCATGGGTTTTCTATCCATGTATGCAGGCAGCGGATATCTTCGAGATGGACATAGATGTTGCTTGCTCTGGAATAGATCAAAGAAAGGCTCACATGTTGGCGAGGGATGCAGCAGAGAAGCTTAAGTGGACTAAACCTTCATGCATTCACACTCCTCTTCTTATCGGACTTCAAGGCCCACAAACAACAGAAAAAACGTTTGATGAAAACGTAGAATTAAATATTGAAATAAGTTCAAAAATGTCAAAAAGCATTCCTCAGAGCAGTATTCTTGTACACGATACTCCCGAAGACATTGCTTTAAAAATAAAGAATGCCTACTGTCCTCCCAAATTAGTAAAAAGTAATCCTATACTTGAGTTGGCTAGACTCATAATTTTTCCCGAAAATGACAGTTTAGAGATTCCTAGACCAGCTAAATATGGTGGTCCTGAAACGTTTGAAAGCTTTGACTCTCTCTCAAACGTTTACAGCGAAGGTAAAATACATCCTTTAGACTTGAAGAATGCAGTCACTAATTCTCTCACTGAGATCTTGAAACCAGTTAGGGACCACTTTAATAGAAATCCAGAAACTTTGGAAAAAATGTTAAAGATCGAGATTACCAGGTAGAAGAGTTGTCTTCAAAAACTGAAAAACGTCTAGAAAAAATCAATAAAATTCTAGAAAGGTTAAAAACACAATCAGCTAGAGGCATCCCAATAGTTGTTGAGGGAAGAAATGATGTTATTGCTCTACATAGATTAGGAATAGTTGGAACTATAATCTTAGCAAAAACCTCAGGAAAATCGTTCCTCGATGTTATTGGTGAAATCGAACAAAAGAAAAGTCGCGAAGCAGTTCTTCTTTTAGATTTTGATCGCACTGGGAAAGAATGGACTCACCGACTAGCTACTTGCTTAGAAGGAATGAGAATAACTCCCAATCTAATATTCTGGAAGATGTTTTTAGGTTTGGTTGGTCGTGATGTAAAAGATATTGAGGGTTTAGCAACATATTTTGAAAATTTGAAAAATAGGAGCCTGATGTCGTAAAGTATAATAGACACTGAATGGTTAAAACAGATTTGTCTCAGTTTTGACGGGGACAATATTATGATTGAGGTGAATAAAAACGAAATCAGCACAGACTGTTACGATAAAGTATGTAATTCGCGCCCGATTCGAAGTGGAGGGAGTAGTTGAAAAACCGGATGTGATCGGAGCACTTTTTGGACAAACAGAAGGATTGTTTGGACCTGAACTAGATCTCCGTGAACTCCAAAAATCGGGTAGAATTGGAAGAATTGAAATTAGTTTAGACTCAAAACAAGATAAAACCACGGGTAAAATAAATATTCCAACAAGTTTAGACAGAGTCTCGACAGCCATTATTGCAGCCAGCATAGAAAGTATAGATCGTGTAGGACCCTGCAAAGCAATAGTTACTTTGAATAAAATCGAGGATATTCGTGACGCCAGACGAAGTTTAATTGTCGATCGCGCTAAAGACGTTATCCAGAAATGGACTGTCGAAAACATGCCTGGCCCCGACGCTACTGCAGGACCAGAACTGAGTTCTGCAAAACAAATAATTGTTGTTGAAGGAAGAGCAGACGTAATTAATCTGTTAAGAGCTGGAATACAGAATACCATAGCAGTTGAAGGCGCAAAAATCCCAGAAAGCATTATAAAAATCTGCAAAGAAAGGGAAGCAACTGCATTTCTAGATGGCGACAGAGGTGGAGACCTTATTCTTAAAGAACTCAAACAAGTGACTAATATTAAATACGTTGCGCGTGCTCCTAGAGGCAAAGAAGTAGAAGACCTAACTTTCAAAGAGATCGAAAAAGCCTTGAAATCAAAAGTTCTACTTGAAAAAACAACACTCACACCAAAACCAACTCCAGTAAAGAAGGAGCCCCCACAGAAAAAATTGGTACCCAAACAATTTGTTGAAACTTCAAAAGAGTTGAACGGAACATTAGAGGCTGTACTGCTTGATAAAGATTTGAAGCAGATAGATCGCATGCCTGTAAGGGAACTTGCAACTAAGCTACAACAAATGAAGGACATCGATACCGTGGTTTTTGATGGCGTAATAACTCAAAGACTTGTAGATATTGCTGCAGAACGAAACATTAACTACCTTATAGCTGCTCGAGTTTCAAAGGCGATGAAACAGCCATTAAACTTAAAATTGATGACGTTCGAAGAAATTCAAAATTAGTCGCACACATGATTATGAAAAAAGTATGATGCTTTTAGGAGGTATAAAAAAACCTCCTCTTTCTTTTTTTTAATTTGATGCCAATATGCTTTTAACACATTTAGTAAGAAGTTATTACATCGTCTAAGCGTGAAAGGATAGAATTTTTTTGAAGATTTTTCGAATAGACCTCAAAAAAGGAGTTGCTAAAGTTATGCCAGAAAGTCTTGATGACCTATGGCATCTTTACAATATAATTCTTGAGAAGGATGAGGTTCACGCTCGCACAAGCAGACAAACGAAAACTGATGATCAATATGCAAGACCTGCGAAAGCAAAAAGGGTCCCTGTTAATTTAGGAGTGCAAGTTGAAAAAACGGCATGGGACAGAGTCCTTAATCGGTTAAGGATAAGGGGTATAGTCTGTGAAGCTCCAGAAAATTTAAGTATAAAAGGCTCTAGACACACGATTAATTTAACTGTGAACAAACCGTTAACCATCGTGAAAAAACGTTGGCAAAAACATCATCTTGATCGATTAAAAAGAGCTAGCCAAATTACCGCTGCTCCCCTTACTATAATTTCAATGGATGATGAAGAATATTGTGTAGCTGTTTTGCAACAATATGGTATTGAAGTCAAAACACAAGTACGAAATAGGCTTCCTGGAAAGTTAGAAGTAGAAAAAAGGGTAAAAGCGAAACAACTTTTTTTTAGTACTGCATTAAGATCGTTGCGAGAAACTTGGGATCCTTTGCATAGTCTAATTGTGATTATTGGACCCGGATTTATCAAAGATGATTTCATTGATTACTTAAAAAGTGAAGCAAAAGACGTTAGTAAATCCATTGTTGCTGTAAAAGGAGTTAACAGCGCAGGATTATCTGGGATCGAGGAATCGCTTCGTTCAGGAATACTTTCAGATGTTCTGAAGAATAAAAGAATAAGTGATGAAATGGCTGCCGTTGAAGAGTTCTTGGCAAGACTTGGACGCGGAAAAGCCGATGCCACCTACGGATTTGATGAGGTTGAAAAAGCGACTAATTATGGTGCGGTTGAAAAACTTCTCGTTGCCGATGTAACATTACGAGATACTACTAATGAGAAGAGAAGATTATTAGAACGACTCATGAAAGATGTTGAAAAAGCTCGTGGAGAAGTCGTTGTTATAAGCACTGAGCATGAGGCAGGAAAAAAACTTTTTTCTCTTGGTGGTGTTGTTGCTCTACTGCGATTCCCGTTTTCGTAGTGTATTCGTTAAAAAGTTACTAAAAATCAACTTTACAATATTGGTTCAAAAACAGGTGAATTACTGTTTATCCCATGAACTTTATATCAAAGTAATGTTTAAAGAATCAAAAGATTTTCTAAAAAAGGTGTAAAAATAGGTTTACGAGCGCCTTAGGATGTTAAATGATGACAAAAAACGTCGATAATTCGGGAGCTAAAAGACTAATTTCCGGAGGCGCATGGTTCTTAGGGCTCATGGTATTAAGTGGCGTATTTTGGCTTCTGTTAGGTGTTCTAATAAGTAGATCGTATGGTCGTTCTGGTTATGGTTTATTCAATATCGCTCAATCAGTCTTTGATTTCATGTGGGTTTTTATTTTTGGGGGAATATTTGAGGGAATAATTCACTTTGGTACCGGATATCTTACAAAAAAAGATTCGAGTATTTCTAGCTATTTTTCAAACTACATACGTTATCTCACTTTGATGAGTCTAATTTTATTTGGGTCCATTATTATTTTATCCTTTCAAACATCTGATATTATATTGTTAACAATAATTATTTCGATAGCATTTGCATTCCTGTTTTCCGGAACAAAGGACGCATTATCGGCCATCTTAGGTTCACTGCATAGAAACAAGCAACTTTCGATCATAAATTCTAGCGGATTCTATGTGGTCTCAATAATAGGAATAATATTCATTTTACTAGATGTGTCTTTCCATCTGTTACCTTTACTAATTATTTTCGCCCCAGTTTCCCAATTGCTTCTTTGCATGTATTTCCTAAGAGAATACCTAAAAGATTTGTTTCGAGAAAGCTTCAGTTTTTTCAATACTAATAATATTAAACAAAGGTTAATTGACGATTTTAAACAGTTTAAACACATCTTGTTCTTTGGCTTTTCAATATCAATTGGTAAAATATCGTTTATGGTAATGAAAAGTCTAGATATACCAGTGCTTACCCTCTTCTTCAATTATTCAAACGTAGGAGTTTACAGTGTCGCAGACACCGCATCTAGTGTGCTTTTCTCTATGACAGCTTTCTCACTTCCTATCTTATCATCAATTTCTGAGGCTTGGGCAAAAAAGGATAAAATCCTTCTAGAAGATTATGCAAAAATTTCTGTAAAATATCCACTAATAATAGGAATACCGTTGACTGTCTTAATTTTTTCTTTAGCCGATCCCATCGTAACTGGAATATATGGAACTGATTTCATAGGAGCCGTGGTACCTCTTCAAATTCTAATATTTGGTACATTTCTTCTTATGTTTGGAAATACACTTTCCTCGATCTTAATCGGAATTGGAAAACCCAAAATTTCTGGAATTTTAATGGCGGGTTCCGCTATCCAATATCTTGTTTCTCTTTTTATTTTAGTACCTATACTTGGTTTCAATGGTGCTGCAATATCTTTAACCCTTACAGGAGTTACGACCTTATGTCTTATACCAATCTTCATCAGACGTAACTTGAAAGTAGACATTTTTTCAGGGTTTTACAAAGTTTTATTATCTGGTACAATTTTAGCGATAATACTTTATCTAATCCGCGATACAAGTTCTCTGATACTATTTTTTGGAATCCCAGCTGGTATCGCTGTTTACGTTTTATTACTTAGATTTACCGGATATCTTACCAAAGATGATATAGCTTTATTGAAGGCTGCAAGAGTAAAATCATGATTTAATTATTGTAAAATTTTGTTCTTCGTCGAACTGCAGGGTTGTGATCAGCGAGTTTCTTTATGGCTTGTTCAAAAGTTTCCTCAGAGTCTAATTCTTTTTCAATAAAGATTCCAGTTCTTCCTATATCATCACGGCGTACGAGAGCATGAACACGATCCAACACAGTGTTTAGAGAAACACCCAAGATTTTCGAGATCTCTTCTTCTCGATCTATAATTGAGCTTTCAATATGGCCTTCTGCTGTAGGTTCGATAAGCATTAGCCTTTTATCTACTCCTGAGACTCGTCTGCCTTCTCTTAGTGTGATAATAAATGCTTCACCCCCAAAACGATAGAATTCTTTCTCTACTGGGCGAAGCTTTACGAGAGGGAAAGACAAATTGGTTTGATGTTCTAATTCTATATTAGCTTTTAAAGCGTAAGTAGGTGTAGCCTGTACAATTGTTCGTCTATAACGAGTAAAGCCTGAACGTTCAAGTGCTGTTTCTATGATGAATGAAGAAGTGAGGTCAGGTAAGAACACGTCAATATCGCTTTTTTCTGTTACATCACCACGGGCTATGCTTCCATGAACGATAGAAGGAATATGATATTGATTCAATATTTCCATAATCTTTAATGCCCTAAATTGTAGATCTTTAAAAATTTCCCATCGTTCATTATCATAACTGATTTCCAATCGTTCCGCCCTTTTCATAGTCCGCTTATTCATCCAAATTCACCGGTTCAAGGTAAGTTTTCATCCAATCTAAGTAAGATGATGAACCGTCCACTATTGGAATAGCAAGAATCTCTGGTATATCATAACTGTGAAGTTTCATTATTCGTGAGGAGAGATTCTTAAAGAGATTTTTATTCGACTTCATAATCACTAAAACTTCTTTGTCTTCCTGTATCTTTCCTTTCCACCAATAAAAAGAAGAAATAGCCTCAATCATGTTGGCGCAGGCAATTAGTTTCTCTTCAAGGAGTATACGCACTATCTTTATCGCTTCTTCTTTGTTAGATGCAGTCATCAACACAATTATGTATGACATAGCTTCTCCTACAAAGACTATTGATCAGACCTATTTTAATTAAATTGAAATCTGTTTATTCCTAATGCATTCTTAAGAATGCTAAAGGGCAATATGCGAATTAATAAATAAATGATTGACATTCAATCGTGGTTGATTAAAGGTTACTAAAATGTTGATATCTGGAGTTGACGAAGCCGGACGGGGACCAGTTATCGGTCCATTGGTAATAGCAGGTGTTTCCATTAACGAGAGTGATTCATCTAAGCTAATTGGAATTGGTGTGAAGGATTCTAAACTTCTTTCTGCAAAGCGTCGCGAAATGCTTGCAATAAAAATTAAAGATATGGCACAGAAATGGCATATACTTACAATAACACCTGCTGAAATTGATAGAGTTGTAGAAAGCAAAAGAAAACTTCACAAGTTAAATCGTCTAGAAGCTCAGGCAATGGCTAGTGTAATAGACACTCTTAAACCAGATATCGCTTATGTTGACGCCTCAGATACTATTGCAAATAGGTTTGGCGACCATATTGCAGAAAAACTTTCTTTTACTCTCCAGATAGTTTCTGAGCATAAAGCTGATCGAAAATATCCGATTGTATCAGCTGCTTCAATCTTGGCTAAAGTGGAACGAGATGAAGTAATTTCTAAACTACAAAAGATGCATGGTAATCTGGGTTGTGGGTATCCAAGCGACTCAAATACTATAGAATATCTGGAGAGTTGTATTCAAAAATTTGGTGTCTACCCTGATTTCGTGAGAAAATCATGGAAAACTGCGAAGAGAATTAAAAATGAAGCTTTTATGAAACAAAAAACTCTAATTTAGAGACTTCTAGTGACTCAAGTGATTTAGCTTTATAACGTTGCACCTTTTTGTTCTAGAAGCTATTTTTGGCAAAAAACGAGAATCAGTTATTATAGTGTTGTGCGTACTGATTTCCAATTGTTTATGATTAGAAGTTTTTGTAAGCACCTATAAAATTTGATATTTAGGTGATTAAATTGGAAATATTGTGAGAAGTCTGATGATTATTCCTCCCACTATCAGAGCAAAAACGATTTCAAATGTAGTTATTGTTAATGCTTTTTTCCAGCCGAACTCTTTGACCAAAGCTCCTACAGTTGCTATGCACGGTATGTATAACATTACGACAAGGGTGAAAACGACCATCTGAGCAGGTGTCAATACCAGTGCAAAATTTGTTGTTCCCAATAAAGTGGCAAGCATTATTAGAGTTAATTCTTTTCGTAAAACACCAAAGATTAGAGCTATTCCGGTTACTGCTGGCAGACCTAGCCATGCTACAGTTATTGGACTAAATATTGATGAAATTGGTTCTAGTAAGTTAGCAATTTCAGCGATTTTAATTACGAAACTACCAGCAATTATTAGGGGGAATGCCATTATTATGAACTCTTTTAGTCTGAACCAGGTTTGTTTTGTAACTGTTTTTAAATGGGGGGCTCTATAGTCGCTCATTTCCATTATTAATTCTGTTGGTTCACCTGGTAAAGCTTTGAATGCAATTCGTCCAAGAGTAAAGATGATAATTAGGTTGATAATGTATAAAGCTAATGCCCATTCTATTCCAACAAATGCACCGACCAGTCCAAGGATGACAACTGATGTTGCGGCACATGGGACAAGCGTTACTACAAATGCTGTTAGTAACCTTTCTCGGGTTGTCTCCATTATTCTGCATCCCAAGCACCCAGGAACGTTACAACCGAAACTTAACATAACTGGGATGAATGCTTTTCCATGTAAACCCATTTTGTGCATTAGGTTATCCATAAGAAAAGCTATCCGACTAAGGTATCCAGAATCTTCAAATAAATATAACATAAAATAGAATGGAAGAATGTATGGCAATGCAACTGTTATTCCTCCGATAATACCTTCTATGATTCCTCCCCATAGTAGTTCTCCAATTAGGCCTATTCCAAAAATACTGTCAAAGGTTGGTCTCAAACTAAAAAAGAAGTCTCCTAAAAGAGTGGATGAAAAGTCTCCAAAACTGAATATTCCTACAAATACTGCAAGTATTGTGGCAAACATAATAGGGTATCCAAAAACTTTGTTTGTTGTTATAGTGTGAAGTTTTTCCCGCATAGGTGTTTTTAATGGATCTGTGATTTTCTGAATTTCCTTTGAAATCCTGCTAGCAACTTGGTATCGTTCAGAAGTAACTACTGTAGGACAAGAGTGACCGTGAATGTTTTCCAGTTCTGTCCTAAGCTCTTTGGTAACTGCTATAATTTTTGGATTTAATTTAAGGAACTCTTTTTCTACTTCTCTGTCTTCATCCAAAAGTTTTATTGCAGCCCATCTAGCGGGGTAATTCAAGTTGAATTTGTTGATGAGTTTGACCAGTTTTTCTATTCGTTCTTCGATTTCTTTTCCATATTGAGGTTTTAAAGGTTCGATTTTTCTTTTTTTCTCAATAACTTCTATGGCTCTTTCTATCATCTCGTAAATGCCTTTTCCACTAACTGCCACTGTCGAAACGACGGGTACTCCTAAGATCTTTTCTGCTTTCTCGTAATCAATTACTATCCCTTTTTTCTTAGCTAAGTCAATTTGGTTCAAGACTACGATAAGAGGGGTTTCTAGTTCTAAAAGTTGCAATGTAAAAAACAGGTTTCTTTCAAGAAGTGAGGCATCTAAGACATTTATTACTACGTCAGGTTTTTGGGTTGCAATATATTCGCTTGATACTAGCTCTTCTATTGAGTAAGTTGACAAGGAATAGATTCCAGGTAGATCAACGATCTCAATTGTATACCCTTTGAAATGCAAAGTTCCCTCAGCTTTTTCAACGGTTTTTCCAGGCCAGTTTCCAATATGCTGATGTAAGCCTG
>WOR8_10007003_pt1 | contig 10760 bp, 9 predicted proteins | sample DeeMarSeWOR38_10_FD_19890 | JGI IMG/M metagenome (IMG submission 19890)
GCTGGGCCGGGAGGATTCGAACCTCCGAATGCCAGGATCAAAACCTGGTGCCTTACCGCTTGGCGACGGCCCAATATTACTAAACTGGCTGGCGCCTTGCCCCGCCATTAAACATGTCGCGACGGCCTGTGCTCCCGTCTATACCTTCTCCATGAAATCAAGCAGGGGCGACCGGTTTCTACCCTGGCAAATAAACACCTGCCAGCTGCCGCTCCAGTGCGCCGTTGTTTTCAGCTGTGTCAGTACCTGCTCAGCCTGCTGTTTGCCGGCAAATTGCGCAAAAACCGATGCCCCGGTTCCGCTCATTCTTGCTTCGGCAAAATCGCCCAGTAATTTCAACGCCTTATCAACTTCCGGGTAACGCCTGGTAACGACAGGGACGCACACGTTATCCCAGCCGGTCGTCGAAAGGTCGCATATTTTGATTGCTGGGCAATCCCGTGTCAAATCCGGATCAGAGAATATTTCTGCAGTAGAAACATGCACATCCGGAGTGATCAGCAAATACCAGCACTCGTCAGTGGAAACGGGCTGCAGACGCTCGCCGACGCCTTCAGCAAAGGCCGCAAAACCATGCACGAATACCGGCACATCGGCACCCAGACCGAGGCCGATATCTGCGAGCTGGTCTACCTCGAGATCCAGCTGCCATAGCCGGTTCAGCGCATGCAGGGTGGTGGCTGCATCCGAGCTGCCGCCACCCAGGCCTGCACCCACCGGAATTCGTTTTCTTACACGAATATTGACGCCCTGCGCAGTGCCGGTTTTTTGCTGCAAGGCCCTGGCGCTGCGCACCACCAGGTCATCTTCAGCATTGATTGATGTCACCCCCCCGGCCCGGTGGATTCGACCATTCGAGCCAGGCTGGAACTGCAGCTCGTCACAAAGATCCAGAAACTGGAATACCGTTTGCAGCTCGTGATAACCATCCGCCCTTCGCCCTGTGATATGCAGCATCAGGTTTAGCTTGGCAGGTGCAGGCCAATAAGGATTGTGCTCGTTCATTGACTATTGGACGCTTACTGTGCTGGCAGCCATTCGCGCACCAGCAGTCGCACACTGAGTTCAGGCTGGTCTTCGCGTTCAAGATAAAATGCATGTGGCAATTCATAATCGGCAACAGCTTTGTAGCGACTCATCTCGACCTGCCAGCCGCTTTGCTCGAGTTTGTACAGCTGCCCTGGCTCATTCCAGCTTATGTATTGAATCTCTTCACCCTCTATAGGCATTCCACGTAACCAGTCCTGCAGTCCATTAACAGGCAGCGACAATCCCGTCATCGATGAAAACAGCTCATCGGCATCATTCGAGTACTCTGTCCGGCCATCTGCCAGGCTGATCGTAACTCCACTATTGTCTCCATTGATCAGTACCGCCCCCTGTCCCATGGGTGCGATGAGTCGGATTTCATACGCATCGGCCACCTGTTGCCAGAAGACATCAAAGCTGCCGCCATCAGTCTCGGACTGCACGCCCAGCCGGGCCCTGATGGTCCAGTCCTCGATCTGCTGATGCTGTTGCAGCCTCGCCTCCCAGTCTTCCGGGCGATCCAGTACCTGCTCAGATATGCTTGCACATGAAGCCAGTATCGGTATCAGGGGATAGATGAGTAGATAGCGCATGAATGTTATGCGCGTTTGTTGAAGCGACATCAAGGGCAAAAATCAGTCCTTCAGTCTGTGCATGGTTTCAAGCAGGACGGGGTGTTCGGAGTTATTTTCCAGGCCGATTTTCCACACTTTCTCGGCTTCATCCCGCTGGTTGTTTTTCCATAGCACCTCGCCATAATGTGCCGCAATTTCAGCATCTTCAAGACGCTCGAAAGCCATTCCCAGCCATTTCAGCGCATCCTGCATGTTACCAAGTCGGTAGCTGACCCAGCCCAGGCTATCCAGTATCGCGGGATCATCCGGCACCAGCTCAGCCGCACGCTTGATATAGTCGAGCGCTTCTTCCAGCCTTTCTGTCCTGTCCGCCAGCGTGTATCCCAGAGCATTCAGCGCATTCGCGTTTTCCGGTTCAGCGGACAGCAACTTGAGCAGGTCCGACTCGGTGATATCGATACGATCAACCTTTTCCGCCATCAGGGCGCGTGCATATAACAGGTCCGCATCATCCGGTTTCTGCTGAAGTGCACGGCTGTACATTTCCATGCCTTCCGCATAACGCTGCTTGCTTGCCAGTATCTCACCCTGGGCAAGATAGGCTCTCACACGAAGCGGCCAGGAAGTCTGTTTTTCGGCCAGTACTTCGAGCTGCTGCAAACCTTCATCGACCCTGCCGAGACGGGCAAACAGCCCGGCGATGCGCATCTTGGAATCAAACACATAATCGCCCGATTTCACTTTCAGGTAGTAGCTGATCGCAATCTTGTGCTCTTCCCTGTTCTGCGCAATTCGTCCCAGGTAATAATTCGCAATATCCTGCTTTTGACCCATATCCACCAGGTGCGTCAGGTGGGTGGAGGCCTCGTCGAGTTCCCCTGTTTCGATATTGAGCAGGCCAAGACTGAGCAGAATATCTGCATTTTCCGGGTCATCTTTCAGCAGTAAATTGAACTGGGCCTTGGCCTGGTTAAACTGTCTTTGTTCGACCAGCATGCGCGCATACTGCAACCTCAGATGGTCATTATCCGGCTGTTCCATCAGCACCAGCGCGATCAGAGCCATCGCCTGCTCCTGCTTACCCTGGGCAGCCAGTATTCTGGCCTTGATAATATGCACATCTGCCTGTGTCGAATCGATTTCAAGCACCTGGTCAAGCAGATCTAATGCATCGTCATATTTTTCCAGCTGCGCCGCATAGCGGGCCTGCAGCAGCAACATATGCTGATTTCCGGGAGTCGCCTTGTTAAGGGCTTCCAGCACCATGAGGCCGTCTTCAGTGCTGGCTTCCTTGGCGAGCAGGCGTTTGACCGCCAGCGCTTTCTCGTGCCCGTTGCCTTCGACGGTATCGAGAATACTCTGTATATAGGTCGCAGCTTCCAGCGGCTGTCCGAGCTTTAGATAGGTGATGGCATACATGCGTGCAATTTCACTATCATCCGGGTCAAGCTTCTCCCAGCGCTCGAGCAACACCAGCGCTTCCTTGTAACGCTGGCCGTACACGGCAATGTAGCTTGCCCGTGCTGCAACCCGGGCATCGGGTGTTTCCATCGCAGCACGGTTATAAGACTCAACCGAAAGTTCCATATCACCGGCATTGCCGGCGAACTCGCCGACCAGCAGATCATAGAGAAGCTGTTCTGACAGCCCGGCCTGAACCGGGATACTGTCAATATCCTCGTCTGAAACTTGCTCACTGGTTATTGCGCAGGCATTTAATGTCAGCACAGACAAAACAAGCAGGTAGACAAAACCCTGCTTGAAAAAAAGCACTTCAGAATTTAAATTTTTTGATTTCATATAAAAGAATATAACGCATTTTGCTCCAAATTTCGGTACGCTTGAGTTAAGCGGTAGCATGCCTCAAAATCACGGGTTTTCTCGCCACACACACGCCAGCTATGTCATTGATAACATTAGGCCTTAACCACAAAACCACGCCACTGGAGTTGCGTGAGAGGCTGGCATTCACCCCGCAGAATCTGCGAGAGGCGCTAAACAGCCTTATCAAGGTGAACGGCGTAACCGAAGCCGCTATTGTATCAACTTGCAACCGTACTGAATTATATTGTGTACTGCATTCAGATGATCAGTCCGGTGAAGACGCGCATAATAATGATGATGACCAGCGCCTGATTGAATGGTTCAGCGGATTCCACGGTTTGGAACCCTCGATACTGGAAAACCATTTATATATTCACGGCCATAAGCAATCGATCCGCCATGCCATGGAGGTCGCCAGCGGGCTGGATTCAATGGTACTGGGCGAACCGCAGATTACCGGCCAGATGAAGCAGGCGTATATCATGGCCAGCCATGAGGGCACCGTCGGCCAGCTGCTGGGTAAATTATTTCAACACGCCTTTTCTGTCGCCAAGCAGGTACGTACCGATACGGCGATCGGCTCAAGCCCGGTATCTGTCGCCTTTGCAGCGACCAGCCTGGCACGCCAGATATTTGGCGACCTGAATGATTCGACCGCCCTGATGATTGGCGCAGGTGAAACCATAGAACTGGCTGCGCGTCATCTGCAATCCCAGCACATTAAAAATATCATCGTTGCCAACCGCAGCCAGGAACGTGCGCAACTTCTTGCCGAGGAATTCAATGGCGAGGCGATAAGCCTGCAACACATTGGCGACCACCTTCACCGCGCCGATATTGTGATCGCCTCAACTGCAAGCCCCCTGCCTGTGCTGGGCAAGGGTACGGTTGAACGCGCACTGAAAAAACGCAAGCATGCACCGATATTCATGGTCGACCTTGCAGTACCCAGAGACATAGAACCTGAAGTCAGCTCGCTGGATGATGTTTACCTTTACACCGTTGATGACCTGCAGGAGGTTATCAACGAGAACCTGCAAAACCGGCAGCAGGCCGCCGAGCAGGCACACGAGATCATTGATGAGAAAGTCGAACATTACCTTGACTGGCAACGTTCGCTGGTTGCGGTCGATGTCATCTCCGAGCTACGATCAACGGCAATGGATTTCAGTGACGCGGTGCTGAAAAAATCCATGAAACAGCTGGCCTCGGGACAGTCCCCTGAAGATGTACTGTCCTTTCTGGCACACACGCTTACCAACAAGTTCCTGCATCAACCCAGCACCGAGCTGCGCAAGGCGGGTGAAGAAGAGCGCCACGACCTGATTCAGGCCGCACGCCGTCTTTTTATAGACAAGTCCACTGACTAGCCCGCATATTGCACGAAGGCGGACGCAAAATAATCGATAGTGAATAATATGACAAGAAGTTACACCAAATTTAATGACTTTTAACCTGCTACAGTTTGTCCGTGTGGTTTTATGAACAACCAGGCTAAGCCAACAACTGATTCATCACCGCTGTGAAAGATTCAATATTAAACAAGCTCAATAACCTGATTGATCGTCACGAAGAAATTGCCGGCCTGCTGGCAGACCCTGATGTGATTGGCGATCAAAACCAGTTCCGTGATCTTTCCAGGGAATACGCACAGCTGGAACCGGTGGTGAACTGCTACCAGGACTATACATCGGCCAGGGAAGACCTGAAGAGCGCAGAAGAAATGCTTGCCGATAAAGACCCCGAGATGCGCGATATGGCTGTCGAAGAGAAAGCCATGGCTTCCGAGCAGCTTGGATCGCTTGAAATGGAACTACAAAAGCTGCTGCTACCCAAGGACCCGCACGACAACAGCAATATATTCCTCGAAATACGCGCCGGAACCGGCGGCGATGAAGCTGCCATTTTTGCCGGCGACCTGTTCCGCATGTATTCACGTTATGCGGAAGAACGCCGCTGGAAAGTCGAGATATTGAGCCAGAACGAAGGTGAGCACGGCGGCTACAAGGAAATTATTGCGCGCATCATCGGTGAAGGCGCCTATTCACGCCTTAAATTTGAATCCGGCGCACACCGCGTTCAACGCGTACCCGAAACCGAATCCCAGGGCCGGGTGCACACTTCGGCCGCAACCGTCGCGATCATGCCCGAGCCCGACGAGATCGAACAAATCGAGATCAATCCTGCCGACCTCAGGGTAGATACCTACCGCGCATCGGGCGCCGGTGGTCAGCATGTCAACAAGACCGACTCTGCAGTTCGCCTGACCCACATCCCGACCGGAATGGTGGTTGAGTGCCAGGATGAACGTTCACAACACAAGAACAAGGCGCGTGCGATGTCGTTGCTGCAGGCACGCATCATGGACAGCGAGTTCGAGAAGCAACGCAGTGAAGAAGCGCAAACACGCAAAAGCCTGGTTGGCAGCGGTGACCGCTCTGAAAGAATTCGCACTTACAACTTCCCCCAGGGACGGGTGACTGATCACCGCATCAACCTGACCCTGTACAAGCTCGATGATTTTATGCAGGGCGGCCTCGACCAGGTCATCGAACCGTTGATAAACGAACACCAGGCCGAGCAACTGGCATTACTCGCCGAACAATAAGGTCGTGACGACCATCAGCCAGGCACTGAGTGAGGCGCGACACAGGCTGCAGGCCACCAGCCCGAGCCCCGCTGTCGATGCCAGCATCCTGCTCTGCCATGTACTCGGCTGTTCACCCGGCCATTTAATCGCCTGGCCTGACAAGCAGCTGTCACCACATCAGGCGATGCAGTTTGAACAGATTCTGCAACAACGCCTTGAAGGCAGGCCCGTGGCATACATCACCGGTGAAAGAGAATTCTGGTCACTGTCTTTAAAGGTCACGAGTGATGTACTGATACCAAGACCTGAAACCGAAACACTGGTCGAGTTGGTGCTGGAAAAATTTTCCAGCAGTCCCGCATTGACTGTTGCCGATCTGGGTACCGGTAGCGGCGCCATAGCCTGCGCACTCGCTGTAGAACGTCCTGCATGGAATATCATTGCAACTGACAGCTCGGGAGTTGCGCTCGATATCGCCCGTCACAACGCATCGATACACAAACTCGGCAACATACGTTTTGTGCACGGCCAGTGGCTCGAACCGCTGACAGGCCTTGATTTTGACCTGATAATAAGCAATCCACCTTATATAGCGATCGATGATCCGCACCTGGCTCAAGGCGATGTGCGCTTTGAACCCGAAGCGGCACTGGCCTCGGGCAAACAGGGCATGGATGCGATCAGACACCTGGCACAGCAGGCAGGTCAGCGTCTAAAAGCCGGTGGCTGGCTGATCGTCGAACACGGCTATGATCAGCAACAGCCGGTTTATGACTGCTTTCTGCAGGGCGGTTTTGAAGACATACTCCAGCTAACGGATCTTGCCGGTCAGCCGCGTGTGACAGCAGGCCGATATGGTAAATCCCGGCAGGCTGAATCCAGTGCTTGAAATCAGCAGGCATCTGGCCTAGATTGGACCTATGCCACTGTGCAATGACACCATTAAAAACCGCGAAATTCGCTTCAAGCTTTCAACACCCGACCAGGCGAAGAAGGCCGAGCAGCTGCTGAGCGGTGTGCCGGGTATCAAACACATAGAAGTGGCGGCTCCATGCTGCATGCACATTCGCTACAACGTCGAAGAACTTACCCTGCAAATGATCGAGTCTGCACTGCGCGATGTGGGTTTTGATCTCGATGACAGCCTTGTTGTCCGGCTCAAGCGCGCCGTCTTCTCCTATTGCGAGGATGCATTGCGTGCAAGCATCGGCGTCGATGAAGCCGGTAATGACAACGCACCCACGCTCACATTATCCCAACACCCGCTACAGGACCCGCGCCCACACGACTGGCGCAAACACGTTTAATAACCGCGACGGATTTAAGCAACCGTACGTTGACTTCAGCTGCACCTTTCTCGCCCTTCGTGACAGTCAGAAATATTATCCGTGAAGTTAGTGAACGCCGTCATACGTTGCGGCTTTACCATACTTCTAAACATCCGACTTAAATTTATAGAATATCTTAAAACATCGTCATTCCGGCATGTTTTTTAGCCGGAATCCAGTGACTTAAGACGCTGGATGCCTGCCTCCGCAGGCATGACGAGTTTATTCCGAACAGAAGTGTGCCTCCGCAGGTATGACGAGTTTATTCCGAACAGCAGTTCCTCGTACCTCGAACCTCCTTCCTCGCCACTGTATTATCGTTGCTGTTATCATTAATCAAATGAATGATGAGCAATTACTGCGTTACAACCGGCAAATCATGCTGCCGCAGATCGATGTCGAAGGTCAGCAGAAACTGCTGGATGCGCACGTATTGATCATTGGCATGGGTGGACTCGGGTCGCCCGCAGCCATTTATTTAACAGCCGCCGGCATCGGCGCACTGACCCTGGTTGATTTTGACAGCGTGGAATTAACCAACCTGCAACGCCAGATTGTTCATCACCATGATGACATCGGCATGCCAAAAGTCGACTCGGCGAAGCGAAACCTGTTGCGCATCAACCCGGATGCACAGATCACCACCATTGATATCAAACCTGATCAGCAGACACTCGAAAAACTGGTACAGCAGGCCGACGTTGTTCTCGATGCAAGTGATAATTACGAGACGCGCTTTGCGATAAACGCCGCCTGCGTTGCGCATCGCGTACCACTGGTATCCGGTGCGGCTATCCGCTTCGAAGGCCAGATCAGCGTGTTTGACAAGCGCCGGCAGGACAGTCCCTGTTACAATTGCCTCTACCCGGTCTCCGACGATGAAGAACAGACCTGCAGCGAGAATGGCATTCTTGCACCGGTGGTCGGCATTATCGGCAGCATGCAGGCACTGGAGGCCATAAAAGTCATCTGCGCTATCGGCGAAACGCTGGTCGGTCGCCTGCTTGTTTTTGATGCGCTATCTATGAACTGGCGCAGTATGCAATTAAAACCTGATCCTGCATGTCCTGTATGCGGCAAATAAAACAGGGTGGATAAAATGAACACTGAACTTGTACTTCCGAGAAAACTGGTAAACCAGATCCTTACCCATGCACAGCAACACGAACACAGCGAATCATGCGGCCTGATCAGCGCCTCTGGCGGCAGCCCGGCTCATTACTATGCTGTGAAAAATATTGCAGCCGATCCTTCGGTGCATTTTGAGATGGAGCCCAAGCAGCAAATTGCCGCAATGAAACATATGCGCGAGCATGGTGAAGACCTGTTCGCTATCGTTCACTCACATCCCGAAAGCCCGCCGGTACCTTCTGCAGCTGACATGCAGGAAGCGGGTTATCCCGAAGCCTATTACATCATCGTGTCGCTAAACACCAGGGGTGTGCTGGAAATGCGCGGGTTTAAAAAGGCCGATGGAGATATGCAGCCTGTTGAGCTGCGTTATGAACACGAGGATTAGCACACTGCTATCCGGAATAGTATTCATGATGTTAACTACCACCGCCATACGATGCGGCTTTACTCGTGATTCAACGAACAAACTGCTTACATTCAGGTAGTCGTTCGACTTTCGTCATCCCGTCATGTTTTTAGCCGGGATCCAGTGACTTTAAGACGCTGGATGCCTGCCTCCGCAGGCATGACGAGTCTATTCCAGGCAGCAGTGCGCCTTTGCGGGAATAGCGAGTAAGTACGGCAACGGTGAGTCAAGCTGCAATCAATCCCAGGGGTCGCCGCCTTCAGGCCAGGCAAACCTGGTGATATCGGAGTTTGCCGTTACCGACCGTGCCTGCCCTGTGTTTTGTACCGAATTATCTGACCGTGAATTTTCAATATAGCCGCGGCGGTCCGGATACGAATTATTCGGCTTCCAGATGTTCGAGGGATCGCCCTTTACTGCCAGTGTTGAACTCACCGATCCGTCACTATCGTCCGGGTCTGTCGAGGCAGGGGCTGATGCGCGTTTGTTATCATTGTCCTTCAGATATGAGTACAAATATGTATTCGGATCATTCATATCGAGACCGGCATAATCCGTCCAGCTACTCGACTCAACACTGATGTCCCCAGCAGTCTGTGCAGCAGAATCCGCGCCAGCATCGGTTTTTGCCCTGCCCGATGCAGGCTGGTACTGCTTATACAACGGGATTGTGGACGCAGGATCTGCCGAAGAAGCGCCGGCAGGCACTGACGGAGCCAGCTGCTGCTTTTGGCCCGCATTGTTGATGAATGCTTCACCAGTATAGAAACCGCTGTCCGGACCTGCCTGCCTCGAAAGCGATGGACCATCGTCCCTGGAGCCGTTAACGGCATTTGGCAGATGCCGGCTACGTGCCGTGGATCTTTCATCTGAGTAATATTCACGCGGAGCCGGAGAATGTGCACCCCTGTTTGCGCCAGCGGCCCGGCCGACACGATCAGAACTGTCAGGTGAATTCAGGCTGCTACTGTTGAGCTTTTGACCGGATCTGAAATTAGCGTATGAAAAATGAGAATTATTCGATTCCGGTTTATAACTTGTATATGCGGCATGCGGCCTGGCAGAGGCAACGGGCAGTTCGACTAAAGGCATGCGGTTGAATGTATGCATTTTGCCATCTCTGCTCATGATCACCAGCTCATTGCCATGCAGCTGATAATGGTAGCGAACAACGGTAGCAGAACCTTCAATCCTTGCCTTCATCATTGTCGGCGACTTGACCAGCTGCCCTTTGGCATACTGGTTGTTGTCGTCATACCACAGAAAACGGTTGCCGCGAATCCCCAGCATTGCTCCGTTATCGCCAATCCATAAACCATTCAGCTTCCGGTACGGCCTGTTGTTGACTTTACGATGGCTGCTGCGCCTGTAGCTCACGCTGGAGGGGTTAGCAGACCATGAAGTTTTTTCCGCCTTGTAGCCGTCCTTACCAGGGTTTTGTCGCGATGCATCATCAGACTGGTAAGAATTGTTTTTCGACCAGTCATTACCCGTGTTTATACCGGGCGACTGTGGCAGGTTTGAATAACCCTGGGTATACGGCCATGCGCCCGAATAACCAGACTGACCGGACCAGGGAATCATCCACGGATTGTTCCACTGGTTACCCCAGGGGCTGCCCCAGCCTGAACTCCACGGACTGTTCCACTGGTTACCCCATTGGTTGCCCCAGCCTGAATTCCACGGATTGTTCCACTGGTTACCCCAGGGGCTGCCCCAGCTGGAACTCCACGGACCCCCCTGTTGATAATCCCAGGGACTGCCCCAGGTATTGCCCCAGTTATTGCCCCATGGGCCGTCCCATTGATTACCCCAGCGATCCGCCCAGGGACTGTCCCATTGACTTCCCCATGTACGATAACGTTGATAATCGG
>WOR8_10007008_pt1 | contig 10756 bp, 10 predicted proteins | sample DeeMarSeWOR38_10_FD_19890 | JGI IMG/M metagenome (IMG submission 19890)
TAATCAGACGACACCGTCTTGATAAACGTCTTTTTAAAGATGTTTTTAAAATGAATGAAGTGATGCTGGAAAAAGAAGCCTGCACCTGGGAGCATGTCCTGAGCGAAGGTGTTACCGACAGCGTCTGTTCATTTCTGGGACATCCACGTGTTTGCCCTCACAATAAGCCGATACCTCCCGGCCAATGCTGCTACAGGTACAAAAAAGAAAAAACCATCACACCGCTCGTTCAACCGCTGCATGCCATGACGGTTGGCGATACGGTAAAGATCGTTTATATGCTTCCCAGTCTTCAGAAAAGACTGGAACGGCTGACAAATCTTGGCATATTACCCGGATCCCGGCTAAAGATCAAACAAAAAGTCCCGGCGCTTGTGGTTTCCTGCGATGAGACAACCGTTGCGCTCGATGCAGCTGTCGGATCGGAGATCTATGTGATCGCTATGAACGGGGAAGAATCCTGATTATTGGCATACGGCGAAAAATCCTCATTGTCAGATTACTCTTGATCAAAAAGCAAAAGCAACTTATCTTACCTAAATATTTAAAATGGAGTGATTTGTGTCGGTCAGTATTCAAGAAGTTGAACATATTGCGCAGCTTGCCATGCTTAACTTATCCCCTGTGGAAAAAGAAAAATTCACACGGCAATTGAACCTCATCCTTGAATATATGGAACAACTTAATCAGGTCGATACAACGAATGTGGAACCGATGTCACATCCTCTCGGTCTGACCAATGTATTCAGAGAGGATGAGATCGTACCGTCATTACCGGTTGAAGAATCGTTGAAAAATGCCCCGGATAAATCAGGTAAATATTTTCGTGTGCCAAAAGTAATACAGAAATGAAAATCATCTGTGTAATTCCTGCCAGATTTGCATCTTCAAGGCTTCCAGGTAAACCATTGGCAGTAATTGCCGGCTCACCGATGATTGAATGGGTATACCGGCGCGCCAAATTAGTCAGGGAATTTTCACAAGTGGTGGTCGCCACCGATGACCTCAGGATCAAGCATGCTGTTGAATCTTTTGGCGGAAGGGTAGAAATGACTCCGGAGGACCTGGCATCGGGTACGGACCGTGTTGCACATCTGGCGGCAAATATGGATGGTGACATATTTGTAAATCTTCAGGGGGATGAACCGCTGGTTGATCCCGGCGTTTTGCAGGCGCTTATCAAGCCCTTTACTGATCCTGAAGTGCAGATGACGACACCGGTGAGTGCAATTGAACATGCTGCAGATCTGACTGATCCCAATAAAGTGCGTGTTGTCCGCGACCAGAATGGCGACGCCCTTTATTTTTCACGTTCCGTCATACCATTTATAAGAGATGTAAAAAACGTCACGGACTGGCCGCAAAGAAATATTTTTTACAAGCACATTGGAATTTATGCATATCGTAAAGCATTTCTGGCACTGCTGACCCGATTGCCCGTAAGCGAACTCGAGTCAGCGGAAAAACTGGAACAGCTAAGAGTGCTTGAAAACGGCTACCGGATCAGAACAGTGCTTACACGATACCGGGCACGCAGTGTTGATACTCCTGAAGATCTGGACCGCCTTAATAAGGAAGTCGAGAAGAAAAATATTACCATGGATTCTATTTATGAGAACTAAATACATCTTCATGACCGGTGGAGTTGTATCCTCGCTGGGTAAAGGGATTACTTGTGCCAGCCTGGGGCTGTTGCTGAAATCGCGCGGTTTAGAAGTCACGATCCTGAAACTCGATCCATACCTGAACGTCGATCCGGGTACGATGAGCCCTTACCAGCATGGTGAGGTATATGTTACCGATGACGGAGCTGAGACAGATCTGGATCTGGGGCATTATGAACGTTTCCTGGATCAGAACATGTCCAAACTGAATAATGCCACTACCGGACAGATCTATTATGAAGTTTTGAAGAAGGAACGGAAAGGTGAATTTCTGGGTTCGACGATTCAGGTCATTCCTCATATTACCGACGCGATCAAAAAACGGATCAAAATGGTCAATGGCAAAGGGCAGTATGATATTGTAATCGTTGAAATCGGTGGAACCGTGGGTGATATCGAAAGTCTTCCCTTTCTGGAGGCGATCCGGCAGTTTGGATTGGACGAAGGCCGCGAAAATGTACTGTATGCACACCTGACGCTGGTCCCTTTTATCTCCGGTGTCGATGAATTGAAGACCAAGCCAACCCAGCATTCGGTGATGCGGCTGCGGGAAATCGGTATTCAGCCTGATATTTTGATCTGTCGTAGCGATCGTCCGCTGCCGGATTCGGTCAAACGCAAAATCGCACTTTTCTGTAATGTCAGGACTGAAGCCGTTATCGAAGCAATTGATGTTGAAACCATCTATGAGGTCCCACTGATCTTTGCCCGGCAGAATTTACATCATCTGGTCGCTGAACAATTCCGTCTTGAAAATAAAGAACCCGAACTGTCAAGATGGCATCAGATCATAGACGGTTTTAAGTCCAATAAGAAATCAATCACGATTGCGATATGCGGAAAATATGTGCAGCTTCCGGATGCCTATAAAAGCATTATCGAATCCTTTATACATGCGGGTTTTGAAAATGGTATCCGGATTAAACTGAAATGGGTAAATACCGAAAATATCATACCTGGGAATGAGGCAAAACACCTGGACAATGTTTCCGGTATCCTCGTCCCCGGCGGATTTGGGGAGCGGGGGATTGAAGGTAAACTGACAACGATAAAATTTGCCAGAGAGAACAAGATCCCGTTCTTTGGTATATGTCTTGGCCTCCAGTGTGCTGTGATTGAATTTGCCCGCAATGTTGTGGGACTGGAGTATGCGAACAGTTCGGAGTTTGATCCGGATACCCCACATCCGGTGATCGATATTATGGAAGATCAGAAACGTATAAAACAGAAGGGGGGCACCATGCGGCTCGGTGCCTACGATTGCGTACTGTCAAGCGGATCAAAAGCCCACGTTGCCTATAAAAAGGATCAAATCAGCGAGCGCCATCGTCACCGTTTTGAAGTGAATAACGCATATCGTAAAAAGCTGAAAGATCATGGTTTGCTTATCAGTGGAACCGCTCCCGATAATTCGTTGGTGGAAATGGTTGAATTAAAGGACCATCCATGGTTTGTAGGCTGTCAATTTCACCCGGAACTTAAATCGCGTGCCATGCGAGCCCATCCATTATTCCGGGATTTCGTAAAGGCTTCTTTACAACGCACATCATGATCGTTACGCCCGTATGGAATGATCCCTGTGTCCTGTCCAACCATTAACCCGGATACATATTCAGGATCAATCGGGCGTGATCACAGGCCGGATTAAAATGTAAATTAGTGCGTTTATAAAGATCGAAAAAATTTGATGGTAATTATTTTTAAAACATTGAAACACAGAGTGCGTATTAAGGGGCAAAAGACCGCATTGAAGAATATCTTGTTAATTTGCACGCGAAGGTATAATTTTTAGCAATGGGCGATAAAACTGAACAGGTTTCATTGTGGTCTACCTTTGAGAACCTGGTAAATGATGCAGAAAAACAATTCTTTGAACATAACTTCAAAGATGCACTGAAGTTGTGGCAGGAATACGCCCGCATTACAGGTGCTCAGAATTGGATGCGTATTTATGAGGAATTGAACTATCTGGTACAGGAATTTCAGTCGGCCAACCTGAAAGAGGCCGGGGAGATCTTTGAAGAATGGCTGAGGTTGCGGAACAAGTTAAAACACAGTCAGCTCAGTTCCTATGCGTTTCATATTTTTGAAAGATTATATGCACGGTTGTTCCTCGCTAATAAATCGGTGGTATCCTTCGACCTGGCAACCGGAATTTTCTGCCATGTTGAGAAAAGATATGAAAAGGCAAAAGAGAATCTGAATGTAGTACTCAATCATCAGCCGGATAATCTGCTCGGACGGATATTTTTGAGCAAATGCTATTTCGCGCTGAATGAGGATGATAAGGGAATGGCTTATCTGACCCAGGCAATGTTTTTGGGAGGGAATGAGATTCTGCATGATGATGTGGGGTCCATGCAGCTGCGCAGTCTTTATGGAAAGTTGAAATCCACACATGGCAAAGGGGAGGTAGGAGTCTGGCTGGTCCCCTTTGAGGCGTGGTTCAGGAACTGGCTGGTGTGGATCGAAGATATTTCCTTCTTTCAGGTAATGCAGCAGAAAGAACGAAACGAACGCATTCTGCAGGTCAAATATTATGCCTCGGAGAAATACCGGCATTTTATCAGATGCCTGTTTATTGCAGAGTATGTCCGTCAGTTCCTTCCGAAAGAAAAAGGGATCATCTGGGAGCAGGAGGCCTATATGGAGAAACTTGATAGCAACTTATACGAGCGCTATAGAAAAAAGAGGAAACCGGTTGCCTGAGACAAATCAAAAATTTAAAGCCGTCCTGCTTGACATGGACGGTGTGATTCTTGTAAGCATGGAACAACATCTGGAAGCCTGGCAGTATGCCTTCCGGAAATATAATGTTCATATAGAACCCGAAGAATTTTTTCACATGGAAGGCCGGGGAGTAAAGTCGGTCGTTGAGGATCTGTCTGCCAAATACGGTATTGATCCGGCGCTCGCTTCGGGTTTGATGGAAACTAAAATACGTTATTATGATAACATTTATAAAGCCGAATTTTATGATGGTTTTTTTCAACTGTTAGATTTTCTGTCCAGTCAAAATCTGAAACTGGCCATTGTCACCGGTGGCGGACGGGACCGGGTTCAGCGGTTGGTGGATGAACATTTTGAGAATGTTTTTGATTGTATCATTACTTCCGATGATGTTCAGAATACGAAACCCTATCCGGAACCTTATCTGAAAGCGGCGGAAAAGTTGGGCGTCAATCCTTCGGCATGTGTTGTAATCGAGAATGCACCTCTGGGAATCAGGTCGGCAAAGCAAGCGGGTATGCAGGTGATTGCGATCCAGACAACCCTGGGGAAAGCGTATCTTCAAGAGGCAGATTATATTACCGAAAAAATGGCTGAAGTAAAGCAGGTTCTCGAAAAACTTTTAGAACCGGCCGCTGCGCTTCAAAATGAATGATCCGGAATTATTGTCCTTCGGATGCCAGTTGCTGCAGGTATTGATAAGTATTCAGCTGCGCATTTGATGTCTCTTCCTGCCGTCCCTTTCGATAACTGTTTTTACCCTTGAGGTCAATCACACGCGCTTTTGTATTATCTTCCATCTGGAATCTTATGAATTCCCGGAGACGGGTCTTTATAGTTTCGTCATAAACAGGGAAGGCAACTTCAATGCGTCGATTTAGATTACGCCGCATCCAGTCGGCAGAAGCCAGATAGTATTTTGGGTTGCCGCCGTTGTGAAAAATGTAAAGTCTGGCATGTTCGAGAAAACGGTCTACAATGCTGATGACCTGAATACCGGACACTGGCACCAGGCAACAGACACTTCGTACGATTATCGTGACCTTAACACCTTCCCCGGCCGCCCGGTATAAGCTGGTGATCATCTTTTTATCTTCAAGATTATTCAACTTCAGAAAGATTTCACCTTTTCGGCCGCTTTTTGCCTGTCTGATCTCATGTTCGATCAGTTCAGTGAGCGATTGCCGCAGATTAAAAGGAGCCACCAGAAGTTCCTTAAAACGAGGCTTCTTGCCTTCACCCGTTAAAAATTCAAAAACCTGCTGTATTTCGCTGAGAAGGATCTTATTTCCGGTAAACAAACCGAAATCGGTATAGATCCGGGCGGTAATCTCGTTAAAGTTGCCGGTGGCAAGATAGGCATATTTTTTTTTACCGATGTGGATCATCAATAATTTGGCATGTACTTTTAATCCGGGAAAACTGTATATCACCCGAACACCGGCCGCAGCCATTTCTTCTGCCCAACGAAAATTTGATTCTTCATCAAAGCGCGCTTTTACTTCTACAAATGCAACAACCTTGATCCCCTTGCGTGCTGCACCGATCAGGTGATGCACAACGAGAGAATCACTTGATACCCGATAAAGCGTAATATAGATGGCATTTGTATTTTTATTTCTAATGGCTTCTTCCAGGAGATTTATTACAGAGTTGTACACCTGGTAAGGGTAATGCACCAGAATATCGCGTTTTCGGATTATTGACAGCATTGAACGCCTGGACTGAAATTCAGGAACCGGTAAAGGTGTCAGTCGGGGGTATCGGAGTTTTGGGGGTCCTAATTTTGGGAAGTCCATAAAATCGTTGAAATTATGATATCGTCCCCCCGACACCATATCATTCTTTGATAGCTTGAGCAATTTTCTCAGGAATTTAACCTCACGTTCAGGCAGATGCGGATCATAAAGAAAGCGTGAGGGAATCCCTGTATGTCTGCGTGCAACGCCTTTTTTGATTTTTTCAAGCAGATCTCCGGAAAATTCATCATCGATGTATAATTCTGCATCACGGGTCAGTTTTATTTCGTAGGAAGAATCGACATCATAGCCGGGATAGATATCAGGCAGAAAATAGCGAATGATATCATCGATAAACATGACATAGAAATGTTTACCGATTTTCGGAAGCACAATGAAGCGGCCACAATTCCGGGCAGGAATTTCTACAAGGCCGTTTTTTATTTTGCGGTTTTCCTTTTTACGAGTATCCTTGCGGCGTAATCTGGCGACGAGGTAAATGGTTTTGTTTTTCAAAAAAATATTTATTCCCTGCTGCATTAAGATAACCGGATGCAATTGGGGTCGTATTTCCTGCTGATAATAATCTGTCAGAAAGTTAAGATGTTCATCGGTTACATGCAGATCATCGATCAAATGGATGTTATGATTGGCTAATTCCCTGAGTACAATCTCACGGAAAATATTCCCCAGTTCCTCCTGCTGTATATTTACCTGCTCATGAATTTCTTTTAAAAGAGCAGCAGGATCAAATTTCAACTTTTTTTTAGTTTTATTTTTTAGTAATAAAAGATTTCTGAGGGAAGCGACACGAACGCGGAAAAATTCGTCCAGGTTGTTTGAGAATATTCCCATAAACTTTATTTTCTCTTGGAGAGGTACAGAAGGATCACGGGCTTCCTGCAATACGCGGTGATTGAATGAAAGCCAGCTGATTTCACGGTCTATATATTTATACTTTGCCATCTGATTCAAAGGATAATTTTTATTCACGGTCTGTTGTTTTTTGGCGTTTCAAAAAACAGAAATTTTCCGGCTTTTTCATTAATATTTTTCCACTTCGGTATATTTATGCTCAACCCGAACAATCCTGCGGTAGGTATGTTGTCGACATGATGATCAGTCAAAATATTTGCCAGACCCGTCAGGCCGGGATTGTGTCCTACAAGCAACACTTTGTGTAACGAATCATCAATAAGGCGAATAATGTCCAGAAGCCTTGATGGTGAGGCTTCATATATCTCATTATTGAACATCAGTCCGTCATCGGGGACACGTAAGATCTCTGTAACAGCCTTCGCGGTCATTGCCGCCCGGGTTGCCGGACTGGAGAGGATGATATCCGGTATAACTTTGTGCTTAATCATTACCCCGGCCATTAAAGGCGCATCATGTTTACCCCGTTTGTTCAATGGACGTTCAAAATCGCTTAACTCCGGGTAATCCCAGCTGGATTTTGCATGACGCAGCAGAAATAAATGTTTCATCGGGAGCTCCATGTATTTTAAGCGAATATCTAACGGATTCTCCAAAATCAAAAAGCTAAAGTGGTATAATTTAAAAAATACGCACGATACGGAATAAGAATAAAAACAAACATATTTTATATTTTAATAAATTTATATGAGGTGTGGTCATGGGTAATTCCTCAAATCATCTTGCTCTGATCTTTATTCCGGATATCAGCGGATTTACCAAATTTGTAAATGACACCGAGGTGAAGCATAGTGCTCATATCATCCAGGAATTACTTGAAAATATTATTAATATGAATGAATTACAATTGACCGTCAGCGAGATCGAGGGTGACGCCATTCTGTTTTTTCGTTCCGGCGGGCCGCCTGATCCGGAAATGATCGCTGCCCAGGTTCGGAAAATGTTCATTGCATTCCATGCCTACCTGAATGATATTGAAGCCAGAAGAGTATGTCAATGCGGTGCCTGCTCTAACGCGAGTAATTTGACGTTGAAGTTTATCATACACTATGGAAATATTTCGGTGTCGGAAATTGGTGGGCATCAGAAATTATTGGGCAAGGATGTTATTGTTGCGCATCGGTTGATGAAGAATACGATATCTGATAATGAATATATGCTGATCAGTGAGGAGATGATCTCAGTGATTGAGGAAGCGAAACTGGGCAGCGCATGCAGCTGGGGAAAATTGAATCGTGGCTCTTCCTGTTATGAGCATATCGGGGAGGTGCATTACAGATATATAAAACTGGCGCCGCTAAGAAAAGATATACCTGAGGCCGCTGTTAATGTCCCGCTAGAAAAATATTCCGATTCAATTGTTACCGAGACATTCATTGAAGCACCGAAGGAATTCATATTTGAAACCATCCTTGACCTTGATACAAGGCCAATATGGACAGAAGGTATAACAAAGACCGAGTTCGATCGCGATGAAATTCTGCGGATCGGTTCACGTCATTTGTGCGAAGTCCCGGGCGGGATGGTTGAGCTGGAAACAATCCACCGGCATTCTGAGGACGGAACCATCGAATATGCAGAAAGAGCAATTGAAAATCGTTTATTCAAGAACGTGAGCACGTTTTACCGACTACAAGACGAGGATAACCGGACATATGTCCGAACAGAATTTCACTTTAAAAAAAGACCTCTTCTGGGAGGCGTCATCAATTTGCTATTCAGACCCGGCCTAACCAGTAATCTGAAAAAAACCTCCGAAAATCTTAAGCAATATTGCGAGGAGAGCTATCATGGCCGTCTCAGAGGGCGAACGCAATGATGTAAGAGATCACTGAAAGGATCAGTCCGTACATGAAAAAGTTATATGCAAGGCTCAGGTACCGGTACTTTTTGCCGAGAACCTGACCCAGATAATAGATATCCCGGATAAGGTTATTGTACAGGTAATCACGATCATTCATGAGTTCCTGCATACCCCATTCGTAATCATTTACACTCATACCGAGAAAATTCCCAAAGAATAGAAGATTTCCACGACGGTTCTGAACATCTTCACGTGTAAGGTGTAAATTGGTGATTTTCGGCCGGGTGGACAGAACAGCAAAAATGATCGTACCCAGTAACGTAATCAGTATGATGACGGTTGGGATGATCAATTCAGGTTGTTCCGAAAGCCGTCTGACGAGCACAGAAATGATGATTGAAATGATCAATGCGCTAATGCTGATCAGGGTACTGGCTTTACTGTCGGCAATTGAACTGAGTGTAAAGTGATTACGCGATGTAACGCGGAACATGGTCTCCACACCCCGGTCAGGTGTTTTTACTTTTTTTGATTTTTTTGAGATCTCAGCTTCCAAATCCTCGAGCTTGACCTCCGGATGTTCTATCTGGTTCTGCTTTTCAATGAGGCGCGAAAGATTACCCAGGCGCCCTGCATTGAACAGATTTTTTGCATGATCAGTCAAATAATCGTGTTTACGGATAAAATCAATATTTTTGGTTAACCAGTCAGAATCTGTGTATGTCTTCGCTTGTTGTGCCTCTAATTCGGTTCGCAGGGCCCCGATTCTTTTAAAATAATTTTTACTCCCGATATAGGCAATACCGGCATCATGAAAATTCTTCTCGATATCATCAAAAGGTTGCCTGCCCCTGAGAGTGGATTGTATACAGGATTCGATCTGTTCGATCTTCTGTTCAGGATATTTTCTGGAGGACAGGAACTCGCGGGCAATCCTGGCACTTACAATTTCATGCTTATCGCAGGTCTCTGAAAAACCTGTGTCATGAAACCAGCAGGCCAATACGAGAATTTCGGTCTGATATGCGGATAAATTGGCGGATCGGGCAATTTTCTGGGCAGATTTGACCTTTCGCTTAACCTGCTTAATGTTGTGAAATTCGAATTTTGCGTCAATTTTTTCTTCAAATAGTCGGGTAACAAAATTTTCGGCTTCAATTCTTATATCTTTCATGACAGACCTTATGTTTTAGTAATCATTGTTTAATTAAAACCTTTGCAGAAAGACATATTTATGTTGCAATTGATTTTAGAAAAGTAGAATTTAAATCTGAATTTATTGAATGGAGTGGGTTATGTCCAGAACTTTAATTCCAATAATCATAGTTTGTCTATGGTCTTTGTATTCTCCAGGATGGGGAGAAAATTATCTTTTAAATGGCGGGCAGCGTTCAAAAATCAGCTACCGACTGATCCAGAAGATAAAACCGACCGAAAAGACCGTTACAGTTGACCTGACTTTTGTTGAACCTGGATCCTTCCAATCCGCTTCATATATGCAGGAAATCCAGGCGTTCAAGATCACATCAACGCTGGAACCAAAAGATATAAGCACCTGGTCAGATGCTCATAACAATAAGATAATCAAGTATACATGGGAGAAACCTGGCAGGGAATTTGAGGTAGAGCTTACTTTAAAAGCGGTCAATAGTGTAAAGCTCGAAAGGCTAAATACCAGCGCGCCGTTCCCGGTTGAAAATCCCGGTTCCGCACAAAAACCGTATTTGAGTTCGAGCCGCCTGGTACCCACGGACGATCCGGTCATTGCTGGCAAAGCCAGAGAGTTGACCAAAACCTCCAAATCACAATTCGATGCGGTACAGAAAATTCTCTCATATATCATCGATCATGTTGATTATGTTCTGACCCCTCCGGATTACGGG